>Ga0209536_100005467_pt1 | contig 19723 bp, 18 predicted proteins | sample DeeMarSeWOR28_12_FD_187461 | JGI IMG/M metagenome (GOLD analysis project Ga0209536, IMG submission 187461) | Marine sediment microbial communities from White Oak River estuary, North Carolina - WOR-2-8_12 (SPAdes) (version 2) | ecosystem: Environmental > Aquatic > Marine > Intertidal zone >...
GTCGATCAGTCGTTCGAGCAGGAAGTGGGCGCGGTCCGGGCCTTCGCGCTCCAGTACCGAGTCGAGCGATTCAATCCATTCCTGAGTTTCTTCAGGATCAATATCGGTTTCATCTACCACGTGCGTTGCCTTTACTGTAAATTGGCGGGATTATACAGCAACTAATCCGCAACCAGTTGTAATTATCTTTTCTTATAGGCCCATCAAATCTCTATTGAGCACTCCAAATCGATGCAGCAGCTGACTATTATCCGGCCTGACGACTGGCACCTTCACCTGCGCGATACGCCCTTCCTCGAAGCGGTGGTCGCGGATAGCGCGCGCCAGTTCGGACGGGCTATCATCATGCCCAATCTCGTTCCGCCGGTGCGCAGTTGTGCCGATGCACTGGCCTATCGCGAGCGCATCCTCGACGCACTGCCAGCCGATTTCGAATTCGAACCGTTGATGACCCTGTACCTGACGGACAATACCAGCACCGATGAAATCAGGGACGCCAGTGAATCCGAATTTATTCATGGTGCCAAACTTTACCCGGCGGGCGCAACCACTAACTCCGATGCCGGTGTGACCGACCTGGCAAAGCTCGACGCGGTGTTCGCGGCAATGCAGGAGCATGGCCTGGTATTGCAGGTACACGGCGAAGCAACCGCGGCGGACATCGATGTCTTCGACCGCGAAAAACGGTTTATCGATGACAGCCTGGTCAAAATACGCGCGCGCTTTCCCGAGCTACGCATCGTATTCGAACACATCACCACCCGCGATGCGGTCGATTTCGTGCGGGACGGAGATGCAAACCTTGCGGCAACCGTAACCGCCCATCATTTGCTGATCAACCGCAACGCGCTGTTCCGCGGTGGTATTCGACCGCATCATTATTGCCTGCCAGTGGCCAAGCGCGAGCATCATCGCCAGGCACTGCTGGACGCCGCCAGCAGCGGGGAAGCGCGCTTTTTCTGTGGCACCGACAGCGCGCCTCACAGTCAATCGGCAAAGGAGTCTGCCTGTGGTTGCGCGGGCATTTATTCGGCCCACACGGCGCTGGAACTCTATGCGGAGGCCTTTGATCAGGCTGGTGACTTCGGTCATTTCGAGGCATTCATGAGTCTCAACGGTCCGGCCTTTTATCGGCTGCCGGCAAATACCACCAGCGTCACTCTGCGGCGCAGCCCCTGGGTGGTACCCGACTCACTGCCCTACCCCCAATCGTGCCTGATCCCCTTCATGGCCGGGGAAACCCTGAACTGGAAACTGGAGCGTAATGGCTGACTTCACACCGATGGCGCAACGCTTTCGCGGTTTCCTGCCAGTAGTCGTCGACGTCGAGACCGGTGGTTTCAACGAGAATACCGACGCCTTACTGCAAATTGCCGCGGTTTTGCTCGACATCGACGAGCGCGGGCAATTCTATTGCAGCCAAACCGTGTCCTGCCATGTAAATCCCTTTGCGGGCGCGAACCTCGACCCCAAGTCGATGGAAGTGAACGGCATCGACGTAGACCATCCGTTTCGCCTGGCGGTTGACGAAAAAATTGCCCTGCCGATGATATTCAAGCCGGTGCGCGAGGCGATCAAGCATCACGGTTGCAACAAGGCGATCCTGGTCGGCCACAATGCGCATTTCGATCTCAAGTTCATCAATTCCGCCGCGCAGCGTGCCGGCATCAAGCGCAACCCGTTTCATCCTTTCAGCACTTTCGATACGGTTTCGCTGGCGGGTCTGGCCTATGGGCAAACCGTGCTGGCGCGCTCGGTGCGCTCGGCCGGAATGGAATGGGATACCGAGGAAGCCCATTCGGCTATCTACGATGCGGAAATGACCGCCATGCTGTTCTGCAAGATTGTCAACGAGGTCTCATTAGTACCGACCTGAAAGCAGAATTCATCTATACTTGTTGGCATTCAATACGGCCCACCAATTTTGCGCAAACAAGACATTTCAATCATCGTCGTCGATGACCTGCAATTCAGTCGGGAAGTAGTAAAGTCCGGACTGGGCAAATCGGGTTATACGGATATTCGTACCGCGGCCGCCGCCGACGAAGCACTCTACCTGCTCAATCAACGGCGCGCGCACGTGGTGCTGGCGGATTTCTGGATGCCAGGCATGAACGGGCTGGAATTGACCGATCTGATTCGTCGCTGGGATGAAAACAATGATCGCTACACCGGCATCGTCCTGCTCACCGCCGAAGATACCGCTTCCAGCATCGTGGTCGCTTTCGATCGCGGCGTGGACGATTTCATTTCCAAATCCGCCAACCAGTTCGAACTGGCCGCGCGCGTGTTCGGCGCGGGTCGTTACGCATTCCAGCAGAACGAAATGCGCGAGCGCATGCGCCGGCTCAGCGAGCAATTGTTGACAATGAAAAAAAACAGCCTGCAGGATCCGGAAACCCTGCTGCCCAATCGGATACAGCTCGAACAGCATATCGAATCCATGATCGAGCACTGCAATGCGCGGGGCGGTGGACTTGGCATCGCGTTGATAGAGGTAGGTACCGGCAACGGCGAGTTGCGCCCGAGTACACTGCAGACGATCGCCAATTCGATCCAGTTAGCCCTGCGCCCGATGGATATCGTGTCGCGCTACGACCGCAATACCTTCGCGGTCCTGGTGCACTACCAGGATCCGAAGGTATTCAATCTCGATTTGTTTTCCCGCCTGATCGACAATATCAAGCGGCAGACGCTGCAAACCAGCGACCAGGGACAGGATCTGCAAATCTCAATCGGCACCTGGCACGGCCACGAGCTGGATCCGGCGCCCAGCATGGCCGATATCATTGCCCTGGCAAAACAGGCCTGCGCGCCAATCGCTTAGTCCGCCAGTCGCGGGCATAAAAAACCCCGCTGGCAGCGGGGTTCGTGTAACACTGTTATCGAATTAGCTGGCAGCTTTTTCGGCACTCGCCTTTTCCACGGCCGCTTTGGCAATCTTCTGCAGATCGCCCGAGGCATGCATCTCCAGCGTGATGTCGCAGCCACCGATCAGTTCGCCATCGACGTAGACCTGCGGAAAGGTTGGCCAGTCGGCAAAGCGTGGCAGGTTCTGGAAGATTTCCGGGTCCGCCAGCACGTTGACATAGGCAAATTCGATACCGAGCGATTTCAATGCCTCGGCGGTGCGGCTCGAAAACCCACACTGCGGCAATTGCGGGGTGCCCTTCATGTAAACGATGACGGGATAGGTTTCGACTTGCTGTTTAATTCGTTCCAGGACGTCCATTCATTACCTCTGATGATATTCAATAATAACCAAGCAATTTACTAAGGTATTATCATAAACATTTTTTTCAATATTGAAAGCCCGATCTGCCGTGTCTATCCCGCATATCTGGGCCTAAACACCGCTCGTGACATCAGCTATCGACATGTTGTTGCAGCCAGTATTCCAGCAGCGCGCTGTGCCACAGCTTGCTGCCATTCAGACGCGTGAAATGCTGCTCGGGTTCAGCTAGCAGCTTGTCCAGGTAGCCACGATTGAACAGCCCGCGCTCGCGGCTACGCTGACTGTTGAGCGTATCGGCCATGAACTGGTAAAAGTCACCGCGCACGAACTTCAGTGCCGGCATCGGAAAGTAACCCTTGGGCCGATCGATGACCGCGTCGGGGATGCGCCCGCGCGCGATTTCCTTGAGCACGCCCTTGCCGTCATGCTTCAATTTCAGCTCTGGTGGACAGGCGGCCGCCAGTTCGACCAGGTGATGATCGAGGAACGGCACCCTCGCTTCCAGCCCCCAGGCCATGGTCATGTTGTCGACGCGCTTGACCGGGTCGTCGACGATCAGCGTGGTGACGTCGAAGCGCAACACGGCATCCATGAAACTGTCCGCGTCACCCGTGCCGAGCTGTTCCTCGATCAGCGCGGAGGTGTAATCCTCGCCATGATATTTCGCATCCACGGTAGCGCAGAACTCTGCATGATCACGATCGACATAGCGGCTGGCAAAGCGCTGCAGCGCAGGCTCGTCGGCCTCGGCCATCTGCCCGTACCAGAAGTAACCGGCAAACACTTCGTCGGCACCCTGCCCGCTTTGCACCACCTTGACCGATTTGGAGACCTGTTCCGAGAGCAGATAGAAAGCGACCGCGTCCTGGCCGACCATCGGCTCCGCCATCGCACGCACAGCTTCGGGGAGGCGCGTCAACACCTCGGCATTGGGAATCAGAAATTTTTGATGATCGCTGGAATAACGCGCCGCAACCGGATCGGAAAACTCGAATTCATTGCCGCGTTCCTCCGGCTGATCTTCGAAACCTATGCTGAAGGTGCGTATGTCGCGTTGCCCGGCCTCGGCCAGCAGCGCGACCAGCAGGCTCGAATCCAGCCCACCCGACAACAGCACGCCGACCGGCACGTCGGCGATGGTGAGCCTCTTCTTCACCGCCTGCATCAGCGCCTGGTGAATGGCATCATTCCATTCCTCGGCGCTACGCTCCTCTGCCGGACGCCTGGCGATCAGTGTCCAGTAACGATCTTCGCGGACGCTGCCGTCGGCGCCAACATTCATGTAGTAGGCCGGGCGGCACTTGCCGATTGCGCGCAGCAGCGTACGCGGCGCCGGAATAACCGCGTGCAGGCTGAGCTGGTGGTGCAAGCCGACGGGATCGATATCGGTGGCAAACAGGCCGGTGGCGAGCAATGCCTGCGGGTTGGAGGCGAAGTAAAAGCCCGTTTTCGCGCGCGCGAAATAAAGCGGCTTGATGCCCATGCGGTCGCGCGCGAGAAACAGGTTCTGGCGTTTGCTGTCCCAGATCGCAAACGCGAACATACCGTGCAGGCGTGCGACACATTCGTCGCCCCAGCAGGCATAGGCGTTGAGAATAACCTCGGTGTCGCTGTGCGAGTTAAAGCGGTAACCCTTGCCGATCAATATCTCGCGCAGCTCGGGGTAGTTGTAAATAGTGCCGTTGAAGACGATGGTGTAACGCCGGCTGACATCGTGCATCGGTTGATGTCCGGCCGGCGACAAATCAATGATCGCGAGGCGGCGATGGCCGAGCATCACCGGGCCGTCATAAAACTCCCCCTTATCGTCAGGACCACGACGCGCCACGCGGGCTGACATGCTCGTGGCATGCGCGGGATCGATGGCATTCGCGTCAAAACTCAAAGCTCCAAATAGACCGCACATATATCCTCACAATTCATCGACTGGCCGTACAGAAACCCGGACCAAGATGCGTTGCACCCCATACCGAAAGTCCTTATACTGCGCCGCGTGTAACGGGCAAAGATCGAAACCCAAGCCCCGTATTCTAAACGTTTAAAACCGGGAGTCATCCATGAATCCGTTAAAATCCATTACTGGCACAATCGTCACTGGCGTGGTGATCTCCGCGATCGTGATGATTATCTTCGCTGACGGGGTTACCAATGCAATCGAGTGGACCGTATGGTTCCACGTCCTCGCTGGCGTCGCCTGGATCGGCTTGTTGTACTACTTCAATTTCGTACAGGTTCCTGGCGTTGCCAAGGCCCTTTCGGAAGCCGATAGCGGTGGGCCCGGACCGGCCGCGATCAACAAGTATGTCGCACCGACCGCATTGCTGTGGTTTCGCTGGGCCGCGGTTGCAACCTGGTTATCGGGTGCCGCTATCCTCGCCAAGATGGGTATACTCGGCGCCGCGTTTACCTTCCAGCCGGGAGCCGCGGTAATCGGCGTGGGCGCCTGGCTCGGCACCATCATGGCGCTCAACGTGTGGATCTTCATCTGGCCGAACCAGAAAAAAATCCTCGGCCTCGACGGCCAGACGCACGATCCCGCAGTCATCGCCAAGGCCAAGACTGTGGCCTTGATGGCGTCGCGCACCAACACCGCGTTGTCGATTCCGATGCTGCTGTCGATGACGGCCTACGCGCATGGCGGATTTCCGTTCTAGGCAACCCCCGAAGCAAACATAAAAAGCCCCGGTTTCCCGGGGCTTTTTTTTTACCCAAACGCTTGTAATCGCGAAAAATCGGCGTATGTTTGAGCGTTTTTTTCAAGCTGCTAGCCAATGTCGAACCATATTGTCAAAGCTTATCAATCGCTGCCGGTAAACTTCAGCCACGGTGACGGCTGTTACCTGTGGGATAGTGAGGGTAAACGCTACCTCGATGCCCTGTGTGGAATATCGGTTACCAGCCTCGGGCATAACTATCCCGCGGTGACTGCGGCCATTCAACAACAGGCGGCATGCCTGTTACATACCTCCAACCTGTATACCATCGGCTGGCAGCAAAAGCTGGCTGACCTGCTTTGTCAAAGCAGTGATATGGATCGCGTGTTTTTCGGCAATTCGGGGGCCGAGGCGAACGAAGCCGCGATCAAGCTGGCGCGGCTTTACGGTCACCAGAAAGGCATCCACGAACCGCAGATCGTGGTGATGCAGAACGCGTTCCACGGGCGCACCATGGCGACCCTGAGCGCCACCGGCAGCCGCAAGGTGCAGGCGGGCTTCGAACCCCTGGTGTCGGGGTTTGTGCGCGCACCCTATGACGACATCGCCGCAATCGAGGCCATCGCGGACAATAATCGCAGCGTCGTCGCCGTGCTGGTGGAACCGATACAGGGCGAAGCGGGAATCGTCATTCCCGCCGCGGGCTATCTGCAGGCCCTGCGTCAAATCTGCGATCGTAAAGGCTGGCTGCTGATGCTCGATGAGATTCAGAGCGGTATGGGACGCAGCGGCAAGATGTTCGCCTGCGAGCACGAGGGCGTTGTGCCGGATGTCATGACCCTGGCCAAGGCGCTGGGCAATGGCGTACCGATCGGCGCCTGCCTGACACGTGGGGTTGCAGCCGAGGTTATCCAGCCCGGAAACCATGGCTCCACCTTCGGCGGCAACCCGCTAGCCTGCCGCACCGGCCATACGGTGCTGGAGAGCATGCTGCAGAACGGGATCGCGGATAATGCCGCGGCGCGTGGCGTACAGCTGGCAAGCGAACTGCGCGAGGGCCTCGCGCGTCATCCTAACCTGGTAGAGGTGCGTCACCTCGGCTTGCTGCTTGCAGTCGAGCTAAACCTCCCCTGCCAGCCACTGGTGGCACTTGCTCTGGAGCGGGGATTGCTGATCAATGTTACCGCAAACTCCGTCATTCGCCTGCTGCCGCCGCTGATCATCGACGAGGCCCAGACCAGCGAAATTGCCTCGACCCTGATCGATTGTATTCATCAATTTACGGCTTAACTCATGTCACAGCGTCACTTCATCAGCATGCTGGATTTGACCAGCGACGAACACCGTGCACTGATAGCGCACGCAATCGATGTCAAGACCAGACTCAAGCAAGGCATAGCGCACACGCCACTCAGCGGCAAGCTGCTGGCGATGATCTTCGAGAAGTCATCGACGCGAACACGGGTATCGTTCGAAGCTGGTATGTACCAGCTGGGCGGTCATGCCATCTTTATGTCGCCGCGCGACAGCCACCTGGGGCGCGGAGAACCGATCGAGGACAGCGCACGCGTCATTTCCAGCATGGCGGACGGCATCCTGATACGCACCTTCGGGCACGATCGCCTGCAAACCCTGGCACAACATTCCAGCGTGCCGGTCATCAATGGCCTCAGCGATTTGCTGCACCCCTGCCAGTTGCTCGCTGACATGCAAACCTGGTTCGAACTGCGCGGCGATATAGCCGGCGCCAACGTTGCCTGGATCGGTGACGGCAATAACATGTGCCACTCCTATATCAACGCGGCGATCCGCTATGGTTTCAGCCTGCGTATCGCCTGCCCGGCTGGACACCAGCCCGATGCCGGGCTAGTGCAAAGCGGCGGCGAGCACATCAGCCTGCACGACAGTGCGCAGGATGCGGCGCGGGGAGCCGACCTGGTAGTCACCGACGTCTGGGCCAGCATGGGACAGGAAGAGGAACAGGAGCAGCGTCTGCAGAGTTTTGCCGCCTACCAGGTCGATAAGCAGGTCATGCAACTGGCGCATCGCGATGCGCTGTTCATGCATTGCCTGCCCGCTCACCGTGAAGAAGAAGTCACTACCGAGGTGCTCGAAAGCGCACAGTCAGTCGTCTGGCAGGAAGCGGAAAACCGCCTGCACGCGCAAAAAGCGCTGCTGGAATTTCTGCTGACAGGCCAGGTATAAACCGCGGCGATAGACTGCCCCGGGCTAACCCTCCAGCACCTCGATACGGTCGCGACCCCGCTCCCTGGCGAGCTTGAGCGCGGTATCGACTCGAATAAGCAGTTCCCGCGAATGGCTCGCTGGCCTCACCGGCTGGCTGCCCAGACCGATACTCAGGGTCAGGTAGCGCGAACAGCCCGACTTGCTGTTCTCTATTTTCAGTTCCGCAAGCGCCTCGCGAATGGCGACAGCCACCTGTTTCGCCTGCGCACAGGAAATACCCGGCAGCAGTAGGGCAAATTCTGCACCGTGCAGGCGCGCCACCATCTGGCTCTTTTGCGTCAGCTGCTCATTGAGGATGCGTGCTATCTGCTGCAGGCGACGATCACCCTCCTCCTGACCGTAATGCGTATTGAATTCATAATAGTAATCGACATTGAGCTTGATCAACGATATCGGCAGCTGGTCAGCACGATACTGGCGCCAGGTGTCTTCCAGGTGAACTCGAAAGGCACGGTAGTTGGACACGCCGGTCAGGTCGTCACTGGTCGATATCTTCTCCAGCGCCTTGTTGCTTTGTGATACCGATTGCAGCAGGCGTTGCAGATCATCGATCAGCGTCTCGTTATCATAGCGATAATAAAGTGCGTCATTCACCAGTTGATGCATGCGTTTGACGCTGATGAAGCCTGCCACCATGAAAAACAGGTAAAGCATACTGAGCACGTAGGTCGACGAACGCTCCTGCAGAAACAGCCAGACGGTCACCGGCAGCATGATGGTGATCATGTAGACGCTGTAGGCACGCATCGAGGTCGACAGGTAGGCGATGGCGCCGGCACTCATGGTGAGCAACAGCGAGTGCAGTATTATCTGCACGTTTACCGTGATGTAGGACATCAACAGGGCGGCACCGCAGCCCAGCACCAGCCCGGTAGCAGCCAGGCCGAGCACAAAGCGGTCGTGCCAGTGCCGGTAGGCAAAATAAGCCCTGTCGCAAATCGTGCGAAACCGGCGCAATTGCCGCACACGTAAAAACATCACCAGGCACAGCAGCAGGTACCAGGCAATCACCCAGACTTCACGTCCCTGTATCGATAGTTCGACATAAGCCATCAGCGCAACCAGCGTCGACACGAAGATGGTTATATGGCGGCCGATGTTAAAACGGTCGTAGAGGAAGGTCACCAGCTCCTGCTGCTGCAGGTGATGACTGCTGATCGGCGGGTTTTCACTTATAGTTGTCAAATCCGTTTGTGGCCCATTTTGCCTGGTGTAGCGGCGACCATCACATGGTGGGCATATATATGGTCGCCGGGTGAATACGATTATTATATAGTGCGCTTCGAGTTTAGCGGATTCAGGTGGTTATGAGCAACACGCAGGATTACGTGGATTGGTTTCGCGGTGCGGCACCTTACATAAAGGCCCATCGCAAGAAAACCTTTGTCGTCATGATTTCGGACGAGGTGATATTTTCAGAGCGCTTCAACGGTCTGGTGCACGATATCGCCCTGCTCAAGCACCTGGGCATCAAGCTGGTGATTCTGCACGGCAGCCGTCACAGTATCGACACTCATCTAGCACGCAACAACCTGCAATCCAGATTTCATCAGAATATGCGTATCACCGACAGCGAATCCTTACCCTACGTGGTGCAGGCGATAAACGCGGTGCGCACGCATTTCGAAGCGCAACTGTCGATGGGATTGCCGAATACGCCGATGTCGGGCTCGGAAATCACCCTGGCCAGCGGTAACTTTGTCACCGGCATGCCGATAGGCGTCATCGACGGCGTGGACCTGCAGCATTCGGGAAAGGTACGCTACATTCGCCACCAGGCGATCAACGAATTACTCGACCTCAATCATATCGTGCTGCTTTCCAATCTTGGCTACTCGCGCACCGGGGAAGTGTTCAACCTGCCCACCGAAGAGCTGGCAGCGGAAGTCGCCAGCGCGCTCGGGGCCGACAAGCTGATTTACCTGCATCACGGCACGCGCGATGATCAACGCCAGGCCATTACCCTGTCGACGACAGACTGCGAGCAGCTGCTGCAGCGCGAAGATACCCACGATGAGCAGAAAAACCTGTATCGACAGGCCATCCATGCGATTCGCGCCGGGGTCAAACGCGTACATATAATCGATCAACAGGTAGACGGCGGCCTGCTGCTCGAGCTGTTTACCCGTGACGGCTACGGCATCATGGTGACCAACCTGTTCTACCAGGGCAGCAGGGCGGCAACCATCGACGACATCGGCGGCATCCTAAGTCTGACCGCCCCTCTGGAACAGAGCGGCATCCTGGTCAGCCGCTCGCATGAACAGATGGAATTGCAGATCCGCCATTTCCAGGTGATGGAAAAAGACGGCATGATCATCGCCTGTATCGCCTGTATTCCAGATGAAGATGAAAAGGTTGCCGAGGTCGCCTGCCTCGCGGTACACCAGGACTATCAACGCGCGGGGCTTGCCAGCCAGCTGTTGCAGTTTGCCGAAGAGCGCGCGCACGAACTGGGCATCGGGCGGCTCTATACGCTGACCACGCGCACCTCGCATTGGTTCATCGAGCATGGTTTCAGCGAAGATCGCAGTTTCGAGCTGCCGCCGGCCAGACGCGCCAGTTACAATCCCGGGCGCGGTTCCAAGATACTGTTGAAGTCACTTTAATGCCTTATGACTTAACCAATTACCTCGTCATCGGCGTATCGTCGCGCGCGCTGTTCGATTTGAGCCGCGAGAACGAGATCTACGAGAAGGAAGGCCTCGAGGCCTATTGCCAGTATCAGCTCGAGCACGAAAATGACATTCTTAAACCCGGCACCGGCTTTGCGCTGATCGAAGCCATGCTCAACATCAACAGGATCGAGCCCGGAGTGCGGCGCACCGAGGTGGTCATCATTTCACGCAATTCGGCGGACACCAGCCTGCGCATTTCCAATTCCATCGATGCACATCATCTCGACATCACGCGCGCGGCGTTCACCGGCGGTGAACCGGTGGCCAAGTACCTGAACGCCTTCGAGGTCGACCTGTTTCTGTCGGCAACCGAGGAGGACGTGCAGGCGGCGGTGCAGTCGAATGTAGCTGCCGGCCTGATTTACGACGGCCCCAGACGCGATCGCAGCGACCCGCTGAAGCAGATTCGCATTGCTTTCGATGGCGACGCGGTGCTGTTTTCCGAGGAATCGGAGATGATTTACCAGCAACAGGGACTCGAGGCGTTTATCGATCATGAGAAGCGCAATGCCGAGCAACCCCTGCCCGAGGGTCCGTTCGCGAAGTTGCTGAAGACGCTGTCGTTTCTGCAATTCGATCTGAACAGCAGCGCACGCCATGCGACGCCGCCTATCCGTACCGCGCTGGTCACCGCGCGCAACAGCCCCGCTCATGAACGAGTGATTCGCACGCTGCGCACCTGGAACGTACGTATCGACGAAACCTTCTTTCTCGGCGGTGTGCCCAAGCACAAGATACTGGAGTCCTTCTCGCCGCACATCTTCTTCGATGACCAGCATCTGCATTGCGAGGGCGCGGCGCGGGTGGTGCCGACGGCACGGGTGCCGCACCGTGAGGAAGAAATAAAAAAAGCCTGATTACCAGGCCCTTGTTTCCCTAGTCGATGGTATTGCTAGTCGTCGCGGCGCTGCTTTTCCAGGCGCTCGTGCTTTTCCTGGGCTTCCACGGTCAGCGTTGCGATGGGCCTTGCCTCCAGGCGAAACAGCCCGATTTCCTCGCCGGTGGCGTCGCAATAGCCATAGCTACCATCGGCAACCCGCGACAGGGCCGAATCGATCTTGTTGACCAGCTTGCGATAGCGGTCGCGGGTGCGCAGTTCCAGCGCCGCATCGGTTTCCAGGGTAGCGCGATCATTGATATCGGGCTCCTGCCAGTTCTCTTCCTTCAGATGCGAAATCGTGTTTTCCGATTCCTGCAGCAGCTCCGTGCGCCAGGCCAGCAGTTTCTGGCGGAAATACTCGAGGTGCATTGGCGACATGTACTCTTCGTCCGGGCTGGGTTTGTAGCCCTCGGGTAATTGTATCGTCATTGATTCAAACTCCGATGGTGACCATAACAATAAACGGCGGGCAGTATAGGGACGTTTTTTACGGACAGCAAGTCGCCATTTGAATTTTTTTCAAGCTTTACCAAATCGCCGAAATTATTAAATTTAGAACTCCGGGGATTCCAGCGACAGGTCTAAAACTTGCGCCAAATCTGCTAGTCTTATTAACCCTGACACATTATATGAAAGGATATCGACGCCGAATGCGGTTTGTTCTTTTCAGTGATTAATCATAGACTTCGCTGCAGTAACCCTGCAGCAACACCTGGCCTTCCATATGTTCATAGCCCGCCTGATAATTTTAGTGCTCGTCGTGATAGTCCTGTTGTGGCTGCTGAAGCGCCTGTTCAGCGGCGAGCCCGAGGACAACAAGGCCGAATCGGCTCCGCCGGAAAACATGCGCCAGTGCAAGTACTGCGGCGTACATGTTCCCGAATCCACCATACTAATGGTCAATAACGAGCCGTATTGCTGCCGGGAACATGCCGACCTTGACCAGCACTAGCGCTTTCCCCCCGGGATACAAGCCGCGCAAGACCAACTGGACCTCGGTCCGCCTGCTCAACGTTTACCGTCTGGGGCTTGCCGCGATTTTCTTCGCGCAGAGCTTTATCAGCCCGTCGCCGCTGGTCAACATTGTCAACCTGACGCTCTACTCCTGGACCAGCCTTGCCTTTCTGGTGCTGGCGCTGGTGTGGATGGTGGCGTCCGTCATCGAACGGCGCGGATTTCAAAAGCAGGTATCGCTACAGATATATGGCGATATCATCGTCATTATCCTGCTGATGCATGCCTGTGGAGGGATTTCCAGCGGCATCGGTATGTTGCTGATTATATCCATTGCGATTACTGGCCTGCTCACCGAACAGTCACTGGCGATTCTATTGGCCTCGCTGGCTTCGATCGGCCTGCTCGCCGAACATATTTACTCGGTATCCAGCGTTCCCGCCTATTCTGGAACCTCTACTCAGGTTGGCATACTCGGCGCAAGCCTGATCGCGACCGCGATCGTCACCCACAGCCTGGTGATGCGCGCGCGCAGCAGCGAGCAGTTAATTCAGCAACGCGAACGCGATGTTGCACTATTATCTGCGTTGAATCAGGAAATTATCGAAAACATGGAGGCTGGCGTAATCGTGCTCGGCCGCAAAGACCAGGTGCGCCACATCAACCGCGCGGCACGCCAGTTGCTGCATCTGCCACGCGACGGCGGCATTTCGCTGGAGCGCGATTGCAGCCGATTGCAAACCTCGCTGGATGCCTGGCGTGCGGCAAATGCCAACCAGTCCATATTGCGCCCGCAGACGACCGAAATCGACAATCTGCAGGTTAATTTCCGCCAACTGCTGAACGAAGGACAACCGAACACGATGGTGTTTCTCAACGACGTATCGTCGATCCGCGAAAGCATGCGCCAGGCACGGTTGGCGTCGCTGGGTCATTTGACCGCGAGTATCGCCCACGAAATACGCAACCCTCTCGGCGCAATCTCTTACGCGGCCGAACTGCTCGACGAGGGCGAACGCTTTGGCGAGGCCGATAAACGCATGGTCGACATCATCAACCAGCACACCCGACGCATCAATCACATCATCGAGGATATTCTGAACATTTCGCGTGGCAGCACCACCGCGCGCGAACGCATTGACCTCGGCAGCTGGCTCCCCACGTTTGTCGAAGAATTCAGCCAGTCGGGCCTGGCCACGACCGAGTCCTTCGTGATTGCCATTGAGACTTCCGCAACGCAACTGATGTTCGACAACGGGCATCTCAACCAGATTCTAACCAACCTGTGCACCAATGCCTGCGTCCATGGGGATACCGACAAACCAATCACGCTGCGTGTTTTTCGCGACCCCGGCGATGCGCTGTGCATCGAGGTCGCGGACCAGGGCCCGGGCATTAGTGACGAGGTACTCGAGCAAATCTTCGAACCCTTTTATACCACCAGCCACCAGGGTTCCGGTCTCGGTCTGTATATCGTTGCACAACTCTGCGATCTGAATAGCGCATCTGTTTCAGTGAGGGTAAATCAGCACAATGGCACCAGCTTCATTCTACGCAGCGAATCGCTCGCCCACGAAACAGGAAATCGGCTTAATACATGAGTAAGCAACGCGTATTGATCGTCGATGATGAACCAGACATACGTGAACTGCTGGAGATAACGCTGTTGCGCATGGGTCTGGAAACGCGCAGCGCAGAGGACTACAGCAGCGCCACCCGCATGCTGCATGACGAAACCTTCAGCCTCTGCCTGACCGATATGAAATTGCCCGACGGGGACGGTATCGCGTTGGTGGAACACATCCAGCAACACTACCCGGATACGCCCAGCGCCGTGATAACTGCACACGGCAGTATCGATCTTGCCATCAAGGCGATGAAGTCCGGCGCCTTCGATTTCGTCTCCAAACCGGTGTCGCTGGAAACCCTGCGTAACCTGGTGGACAAGGCGCTGACACTGCCGTCCAGCCCGCAACAGGCGCAAGCCAGTTCCGGCGAACGTTACCAGATTATCGGGGACTCGATCCCGTTGCAGGAGTTGAAAAAGTCCATTGCCAAGTTCGCGCGCAGCCAGGCCCCGGTATTCATTCGCGGCGAATCCGGCACCGGCAAAGAGCTGGTGGCGCGCCAGATTCATATGCAAGGGTCGCGCGTCGGTGCGGAATTCATCGCCGTCAACTGTGGCGCAATTCCGTCAGAACTGATGGAGAGTGAATTTTTCGGCCACCTGAAAGGCAGCTTTACGGGTGCCACCAGCGATAGCCAGGGCTTGTTCAAGGCCGCGGATGGCGGCACCCTGTTTCTCGACGAAATCGCCGATCTGCCGCTATCGATGCAGGTCAAGCTGCTGCGGGTGATCCAGGAAAAGTCGATTCGTGCGGTCGGCGCGCAGCAGGAACAGGCGATCGACGTACGCATCATCAGCGCCTCGCACAAGGACCTGGATGCAATGGTGGCGAACGGCGATTTCCGCCAGGACCTGTATTATCGCATCAACGTCATCGGCGTCGAGGTTCCGCGCCTCGCCGAACACGCCGAGGATATCCCCCAGCTGGTGGATTTTCTCATCGAGAAACACAATTACCAGAATCAAGGTAACATTTCGATCTCCGCAGCGGCGCTGGACGAACTGCTGGGTTATCCTTTTCCCGGCAACGTGCGCGAGCTGGAAAACATTCTCGAGCGAGCGATGGCGTTGTGTGAAGACAGCCTGATCGAAGTGAGCGACCTGCAGCTACCCAGGGCTAACCCGCCCGCGGCTGACAAGAAACGCGCCAACGGCGAAGCGTTGCAGTCCGGTATCCCCGCCGATGTTCAGGCCGATACCAACGCGAGCCTGGGTGAAATGACCCGCGACCTGGAAAAGGAGCAGATTGCCAGCGCCCTGCAAACCAACCGCTGGAACCAGTCGGCGACGGCGCGCGCGCTCGGCCTGACCCTGCGCCAGCTACGCTACCGAATCGACAAGCTCAACCTGAAACAGGACTGAAACGGAAAGGCGGCGGTAAAAAGCTGACAATTCATGTAAAACCTTGACATTTTTGTCAACTTCCCGCCGCGAAATCTCTTAAGCCAACGCCATAATCCTTTCGTAAGCATCTGATTTTAAAAGGCTTATAAATAATTAGCAAAGTTGGCATCGCGCTTGCTTCTATATACCCATGAAACGGCAAATGTCGATTTCTGAATCGAACTAAAGACTTTTAACAAGAGGAAACTCAAATGAAAAAGCAACAAGCTGGTTTTACCCTGATCGAACTCATGATCGTTGTCGCGATTATCGGCATCCTCGCCGCAATCGCTATTCCGCAATACGCTGACTACACCCAGCGCACCAAGCTCGCTGGCGGTCTCGCCGGTATCGTCTCCTACAAGACTGCCGTCGCCATGTGTTACCAGGAAGGTGGCACGGTTACCAACTGTAACGCTGGCGGCCAGGGTATTCCCAATGCGATTTCTGCCGACAATGGCGCTACCATCAACTATGTTGATTCGGTTGGCGTAACAAACGGCGTAATCACCGTGGCCACTACCGCTGTTGCCGGCGACGGATCCACCGCACTGGTCGTCACGCTTTCCCCGGAAGTCAATGCAGGCGCTGCCGCGCTGAACTGGGGTCTGAGCGGTAACGGTTGTACTGAACCCGGTCGTTCGGTCAAGTGTGACGGTAACTAATAGAGTTACCTGAAGCACTGAAAACGGGCTCCACGTGAGCCCGTTTTTTTTTGCCCGCGGCAAAATCGGACAGCACGCAAAAAGATTCACATTGGACTGTTCGGGATAACGGCTGGTTGTTTCCGAGTTCAACAGCTGTTATTCAATGAAATGATGCCAAAGTTGGCATAGGTCTTGCTACAGTATAATCATGCAACGAAAATTATCGATTTCCGCAAATAGCTTAGAACGTTGGCCGACGAGGTAACTCACATGCGCAAACAACACAACGGATTCACCCTGATCGAACTCATGATCGTGGTCGCGATCCTCGGCATCCTCGCCGCGTTCGCAATTCCCCAGTACACGGATTATACCCAGCGCGCCAAACTCGCTGGCGGCCTCGCCGGTATCACCTCCTACAAAACTGCAGTCGCCATGTGTTTCCATGAACTGGGCAACATGACCGGTTGTGACCACAACACCAACGGCATTCCTGATGGACTCACCGCTGGTGGTACCATCAACTACGTGGACGCGGTTAGTGTAGACGAAGGCGTCATCGTTCTGACGACCTCCGGTGTTGCCGGCGACGGATCTACCGCACTGGTCCTCACGCTTACCCCGGAAGTCACTGCCGGCGATGCCGCGCTGAACTGGGGTCTAAGCGGAAACGGCTGCACTGAACCCGGTCGTTCAATCAAGTGTTCCGGTGCCTAAACAGGTCACCTGAGGCCGTGTAAACGGCCTGCTCGCGAGCGCTTTTTTGTTTGCGCGAGCCGAACTTCGAACGCAGGGTTTGCAAATTTATAATCTAAATGAAACATTGCATATAAGCATATGATTTTTTTAGCTTATGCCTGCTCTTGAGATACTGCCGGATCCGACTAAAATGGGCCCATAGATTCTTCAGCAATCCCGGCAAACTATAATATACTCAGTGCTTGGGGTTATTTACATCAACCGATATAGAGCACATATGGCTGCTACCAACATGAATCTTACCGGGATCGCGCGCAAGCTGGTAATGGATAACCACCTCGACGAGGCGACCGCGATCGAAGCCGTTGAAGCCTCCAACAGGGATAATATCCAGCTCACTTCTTACCTGGTAAAAAATAACATCGTGCCTTCGCAGGTCATCGCGATGATTTCCTCACAGGAGTTCGGGCTGCCGGTGTTCGATCTGAGCGTAATGGATACCGAGATGGCCGCCTTCGCGCTGGTTCCCGAAAAACTCATCGCCAAGCTGAACGCGGTGCCGCTGCTGAAGCGCGGCAACAAGCTGTTCATCGCGATTTCGAGCCCGACCAATACCCAGGCGCTGGATGAATTCAAGTTCGCCACCGGCTTGTCCACGGAAGCCGTACTGGTGCAGGAAGATCAGCTCGCCGAGTTCATCGTAAAAGCTTCCGCCGCCATGGACACCGGCATGGACGACATGCTTGACGAGGATCTGGGAAACATCGACATAGGTGCTGATGAAGAGGAGCAGCCAGGGCCTACCAAGGACGACGCCGACGATGCTCCGGTGGTCAAGTACGTCAACAAGATACTGCTGGACGCGATCAACAAAGGCGCGTCGGACATCCATTTCGAACCCTACGAAAAGCGTTACCGCGTACGTTACCGCATCGACGGCATTCTCGCCGAGTTTGCCTCGCCGCCGATTTCGATTGCCGCCAAGCTGACCGCGCGTGTCAAGGTCATGTCGCGCATGGATATTTCCGAGCGCCGCGTTCCCCAGGATGGCCGTATCAAGTTGAAACTGTCGAAGAAACGCGCCATCGATTTTCGTGTCAACACCTGCCCCACGCTGTTCGGTGAAAAAGTCGTGCTGCGTATCCTCGATCCATCCAGCGCCAAGCTGGGTATCGATGCGCTGGGTTACGAGCCCGAACAGAAAGAGCTCTACATGAAGGCGCTGGCTAATCCCTACGGCATGATTCTGGTCACCGGACCGACCGGTAGTGGTAAGACGGTATCGCTTTACACCGGCCTCAATATTCTCAATATACCGGAAACCAATATTTCCACGGCCGAAGATCCGGCAGAGATCAACCTCGAGGGAATCAACCAGGTCAACGTCAACGACAAGGTCGGGCTCACCTTCGCCGAGGCCCTGAAAGCCTTTCTGCGCCAGGATCCCGATGTCATCATGGTCGGTGAGATACGTGATCTTGAAACCGCCAGCATCGCGATCAAGGCGGCGCAGACTGGTCACCTGGTGTTGTCCACGCTACACACCAACGATGCCCCGCAAACGCTGACCCGCCTGATGAACATGGGTGTGCCGGCGTTCAACATCGCCACCTCGGTTACGCTGATCATCGCCCAGCGTCTCGGCCGAAGACTATGCGGGGAATGCAAAACCATCGACGATCTGCCCGAAGAAGTCCTGCTCGCCGAGGGTTTTACCCAGCAAGACCTGGCGCAGGATAATTTCAAAATTTACAAGGCGGTTGGCTGTGACAAGTGTACCGCTGGCTACAAGGGCCGGGTCGGTATTTACCAGGTGATGCAAATCTCCGAGGAGATGGGGCGCCTGATTATGGGTGGCGCGAATTCCATCGACCTTGCCGATCAGGCGCGCAAGGAAGGTATCGACGATCTGCGCCGCTCGGCGCTGAAAAAAATCATGCAGGGCTTGATCAGCCTTGAAGAAGCAAACCGGGTTACCAAGGATTAAGCCATGGCAGCAAAAGCAGCAACAGCCGAAAAAGTCGAATTTACCTACGAGGGTACCAATCGCGGTGGATCCCGGGTAAAAGGTGAAATATTCGCGATCAGCGACACACTTGCCAAGAACGAGTTGCGCAGGCAGGGTATCAATCCGATCAAGGTCAAGAAGAAGCCAAAACCGCTGTTCGGCGGCGCCAAAAAACCCGAAGCGGCTGATATTGCGATTTTCGCCCGCCAGATAGCAACCATGATGCAAGCCGGTGTGCCGCTGGTGCAATCCTTCGAGATAATCGGCGAGGGTAATGACAAGCCGAGTATGCAAAAGCTGATTATGGGCATCAAGACCGACGTAGAAGGCGGGGTATCGTTGGCCGAGGCGCTGACCAAGCATCCGCTTTACTTCGACCCGTTATTCATCAACCTGGTCAACGCCGGCGAACAATCCGGCTCGCTCGAAACCATGCTCGACAAACTTGCCACCTACAAGGAAAAGACCGAGGCACTGAAAGCAAAGGTCAAGAAAGCCCTGTTTTATCCGATTGCCGTGCTCGTGGTGGCCTTTGTGGTCACCGTCATTTTGTTGGTATTCGTGGTGCCGCAATTCGAGGAACTGTTCGACTCTTTCGGAGCCGACCTGCCTGCGCTGACGCTTTTCGTCATCGCGCTATCGGAGTTCATGCAAAGTTGGTGGTACGTTATCGCGGGCGCTATCGGCGGGGCCATTTGGCTATTTCTCAGA
>Ga0209536_100005468_pt1 | contig 19721 bp, 14 predicted proteins | sample DeeMarSeWOR28_12_FD_187461 | JGI IMG/M metagenome (GOLD analysis project Ga0209536, IMG submission 187461) | Marine sediment microbial communities from White Oak River estuary, North Carolina - WOR-2-8_12 (SPAdes) (version 2) | ecosystem: Environmental > Aquatic > Marine > Intertidal zone >...
AAAAAATGAGTTCATCCATCATTCCCAGCTGGATCATCCGCTGGAGGAGCAGCTGATGGACGATTGGTTTGAGCTTTAGACATTTATTGCGAGTAATCTTTCAAATATTTTGATGGTTCAATAAACATTTATATCTTTGCGAACCGTTTTAAAAACAGTGCCGGTTCAGAAAAAACACGCGTAATGAAGAAAGATATACATCCGAAAAATTACAGGCTTGTAGCATTCAGGGACATGTCCAACGGATTCACGTTTGTCACCAAATCTACTGCTTCTTCGAAGGAAACCGTCAAGCTCGAAGATGGCAATGAATATCCGCTGATCAAACTGGAGATCTCCAACACCTCCCACCCGTTCTATACGGGCAAGATGAAACTTGTGGACACCGCTGGTAGGGTGGATAAGTTCATGAATCGTTACAAGACGCACCTTGATAAGAAGAAAAAATAGAAGGAACACAACCCTTTTCCTGACCGCCTCCATCCAGAGGCGGTTTTTTTTATCCCTCCTCCCCCTGCTGTTCCGGTAACAAAAGGAGCCTCTCTTTCGTAAGGATATGCACTGAAATGCCTAATTTCTTCCAGGGAAGAATTTCAGCAACGCAGGGTACAGCCTGAAGAATATAAACAGAGAGGCGCATATCCTGAAGAAAATATATCGCTTTTGCTACCTTTAGGTGATGATGATGCAGCTTATTCTCTTTGATGATCATTCGTGGGACAACCTGTTGCCGCTCACCTTTACCAGACCGGTGAGCGGATTGAGGGTGGGGATCCTCACCATCGCCGAGAAATGGGAGAAAGAGCTGCAGATGAAACACTCCCCCCTCACCAGGGATTACCTGAGCGGGAAGTTTCCGATGAAACAGGGAACCGAGAATCTGCTGATCAACGCTTCCCTGTTGCCCGACGGAGACCTCCTCGGTGTCATCCGGTCACTCAGGGAAGGAGAATCACTGCAAAAGGAAGGTAGATTGCTTGCTTTGCATTCCGGACGTATCCCGGAGAACTTCAGACCGGACGATTTTACAGGAAACGGAATGGAGTATCCAGGGGAGATCTCCCTGGTCGATTATCCGTGGAAGATCTTCTCCTTGAACGGCCAGGAGATCGAGGCCGATCTGATGCGGGTCAAAGCCGGAAGGGCAGGCAGGGAACTCAGCCATACCGTTCGTGCCATTCAGCCAGAAAATATTTTTGTGGAAGAGGGATTCAAAGGTGAACATTTCACCGTCAATGCTTCGGGAGGGGCCGTTTACCTGGGAAAAGAGAGCGAGATCATGGAAGGAACCACGATCAGGGGACCCTTTGCCCTCTGTGAAGGATCGACCGTAAAAATGGGTGCCAAGTTTTACGGGCCTACCACCATCGGACCATGGTGCAAAGTGGGTGGGGAGATCAATAATTCGGTCATCCAGGCCAACAGCAACAAGGCTCATGATGGCTACCTGGGAAATGCAGTGATCGGTGAGTGGTGTAACCTGGGGGCGGATACCAATAACTCCAACCTGAAAAACAACTATGCAGAGGTGAAGATCTGGAACTATCCGCAGAAGACATATATCCCTACCGGCCGGCAGTTCTGCGGATTGATCATGGGCGACCACTCCAAATGCGGGATCAATACCATGTTCAATACCGGGACCGTGGTGGGTGTATCGGCCAATATATTCGGACCGGGCTTTCAAAATAACTTCATCCCCTCCTTCAGCTGGGGCGGAGCAGGTGGAATGACCACCTATAAAATGGAGAAAGTACTCGAGACGGCACGCCTGGTCATGGAGCGCAGGGAAATTGATCTTACGGAGGAGGATGTCTCCATCCTGCAATACATCTTCGATTATTCCGAAGGCTTCAGAAAGTGGAACTGAGCCGGATGCGTTACTGGATCAGCAACTCATCAAGGTCCTCCTCAAGTTTCATGTCCCGCTCCCAGTCATACAGTGTAATCCCGCGAAGGTTGTAATAATAGTCCCAGTAATTCCTGAGCGCTTCCACAAACCCCCTCCGGGCCAGATCCTTTTCCTCCAGGGCATCCTTCAGGTCCAGAACATCGATTTTTCCGATCAGGAAACGCTGTTTGGTCACCTCATAACGCAGGTCGGCAATGGTGTCAGCCTTGGAAGCGATCTCGACCTGGTTGTCCTGCAGGTTGAATTGCATCACCTGAAGAAATACGTTCTCATCAAATTCTATCAAAGTCTGAGATACATTGGTCTTTACTACCTCTTCCGCTGATTGGGCCATCCTCAGGCGGCCTTTTCCCTGCCCCCAGTCAAGCAGCGGGATCTGGAATCCGACTTCCACACGCTGCTGGGTAGTGAGATCTCCGTAAACATCCTTGATTTCGGGGGCCACATTGCTGATCCCGAACTGTGCAAACAGGTCGGCACGGAGCCCCTTCTGTGACCTTGCCTCAGCGACCTGGCGCTCCGCTTCCATGATCTGAAGTTCCATATTGATGATTTCCGGGTTGTTGGTCTTGGCCTCCTCCAGTGTCCTGGCATAATTCATTTCTATATCCGGCACCTCTGTTGGTAAAATGAGCTGCAGACTGACACGCTCATTGAATCCCAGAAAGGAGCGGAGCCTCGCTTTTCTCAGCTCCAGGTCAATTGTGGCCTGGTTCAGGTCGGTATCGGAGTTGAGAAATGTCAACTCGAACTGGAGCAGTTCATTCTCTGCAATGGTTCCCAGCTGGTACCTGCCCTTGGCGATCTGATAAAGCGTGTCGTTGTTGGCGTAGTTCTTCCTGGCGATCTCCAGGTTGATCTGAGCCAGCGCGAGGTCGAAAAAATATGTAACGGCACGCTGGTTTACCCGTTCCATGGAGTTGATGTATTGGACCTTCGCCTCCTCGAATTTAAGGGGCTCTATCCTCCTGTCCCACCTGTATTCATTGTACCCGTTAATGGGCTGTGAGAATCCGATTGTAACAGGGTAGGCCAGGTAAGAGGTAGGGGGTTCTTCGCTGAAATTGTCGTTCCGCTGAAGCACAGACGTGGCGAAGATGCGCCCGCCTGTGAGGGGAATGGTCTGGTTCAGCTGCAGGTTCAGTGAGGAACGCATGTTGGATTTGGATACGAACCTTTCTGAACCGTCGGGCTGGGTCACACTCTCCATGGTATTGTTGAGCGAAGGAAGGATGGCCTCCAGTGTGAGTCCGGGCCGCTGCCCCGCCTGGTATGTCCTGAATTCCCAGTAACTGCCCCTGAACTGGTGCCTGGCCAGCAGGGCCATCAGGGACTGTTCCCTGGCAATCTCGAGAACTTCTGACAGTGTCAGCACCACCCGCTCTGTACCGAATTGGTTTTCATCCTGGTCCGGCACGGGTTCCTGTGCCATCACCTGTACACCCATCAGCAATGACAAAACCACAACTGAAATGCGCTGCATGTTATTCATACCTTAATGATTCAATGGGATCCTTCTCCGACGCACGTTTGGCGGGAGAATATCCGAAAATTATACCTACAGAAGCAGAGACCATGAATGAAAGGAGCACGCTGACCGGGGTAACGATGGTCAGGATCCCTGCAAATTTGGTGATCAGCATGGAAGCCACGATCCCGATGATCACTCCCAAAAGCCCGCCCGTTACGCTGATCAGTACGGCCTCGGCCAGGAACTGGACCACTATGTCCTTTTTCTGGGCACCGATGGCGAGCCTGGTACCGATCTCCTTGATGCGCTCCATCACCGAAGCAAACATGATGTTCATGATCCCGATCCCTCCCACCAGGAGAGAGATGCTGGCGATGGCCCCCAGGACAATGTTGAATATATCTTTGGTCCGCTGCTCCTGTTTCAGCAGCAATTCAGGGACGGTGATCTCAAAATCTTTTACCTCCTCGTGACGGCGCATCATCAGACGGGCCAGCATTTCCGTGGAGGGGGAAAGCTCCTCCGATTCGTTTACCTGCACAATGATCCGGTCCAGCTGATGGTAATTGGAGGATGTATTCTGTGAAGGCTGGGAGCTGATTGAGATCCTGAATCGACGTCCGATGCTCATTCCGGACACCTGGTTACTGATGGCCCTTGTGGCTGCCAGGTTCCGGTTCTGGTACCTTAACAGCATGGTTTTGATCGGGATATAAATGTTATCGTTCATCACATTCACCCCGATGTTTTCAAACCGGGTGAGGGTGACATCGGTCCGCTCCAAAACCCCGATCACCTCAAGCCATACATTGTCAAACTTGATGTATTTCCCGATGGGATCCTCCTTGCTGAAGAATTTATTCTTGATGTTGTCCCCGATCACGCAGACAGGGATCCCGTTTTCTTCATGATAGTCATTGAAAAAGGTCCCTTCAAACAGCGGCAGGTTGAAGATCTCGAAATATTCATTATTCACCCCCAGCAGCTTGGCCGATGCCCGTTTCCCATCCTTGACCACAAAGCTGCTCAGGGTGATCTCAGGTGAGGCCATTCGTACAGTGGGAAGCACCTCCTTGATCGCTTCCACATCTCCCAGGGTGAGCCCGGGCGAGAATTTCCTCTTTTGCTTGTTCTCACCGTTTTCGGATTCTTCCTCTTCGGATGCGGTCTCTACGATGGGCGTGACCATGATGTTGTTCACTCCCACCATTTTGATCTGGTCAAGAATCTCCTGTTGTGCCCCGCGCCCAATGGCCAGCATGGTGATCACAGCCGCCACTCCGAAAATGATCCCCAGTCCCGTGAGTATGCTCCTCAGCTGGTTTGAGAGGATCGATTCGATGGCAATCAGAATATCGTGCAAATACCTCCTCATGGTCTACTGCGTTGGTCTGGTGGTTTCTCCCTGGTTGGGCCTGCCGCTGGGACGCTGCCCCTGCATGCTGCGGGGACGCTGCTGCCTCATCTTTGCCTGTTCCCTTTCCTCCTGCAGTCGTTGCTCTTCTTCTGCTCTTCTTCTCTTGATCTCGTCGATCAGTCCCAGTCCGGTATAGGCATATGAATCAGGCTCCCCTGGAACAGACAGGTAAACCGGTTCACCCCTTTTCAATCCCATCTCCACGATGATATGGTTCTCATTGGATTCCCCCAGTACAACAATCTGCTTTTCCTTTTGCCTGGTATAGACGAAGGTGACGCTGTCGTTGGCATGAACCGCCTCCAGTGGAACAAAGAGTACACTGTCCAGGACCTTTGTAATGATCTCATTGCTGGTGGTCATGGAGGGCCTGAGGATGGTGTCGTTCTCGTTCAGTTCAATTTTGACTTCAAATACCTTGGCATCGGTATTGGGCAGCTGCTGCCCCACATTGGCCACCTCGGTGACGATACCGGTAAAGCTCTTCTCGGGAAAGGCATCCACTCCCACGCGAACCTGCTGCCTCGATTTGATCTTACTGATATCAATCTCATTTACATAGGTCATGGAGATCATGGTGGAGAGGTCGGGCAGGGTGGCCACTGCCAGATCCCACGGATTGATCTCGGTACCCGCCGTCCGCTTGGTTCCGTCCCAGTCGCGCTTGTAAATCACCATCCCTGAAGCGGGGGCCATTACATCGAATTTACTGAGTACACTCTGCATCTCCTGCATGGTTCTCCGTTCCCGCTCCAGGTTTATTTCTGCCTCACGCATCTCGGCCCTGGCCTGCTGTACCCTCAGGGTGTAGTTCTGTTCTGCCTGTTCGAAAGCCCGGGTGGCCTTTTCCAGGTTAATCTCTTCCTGGCGGATGGTGGCCGGGGGTTCGTACTGCGACTGTTCCAGGGTGATTTCCGCCTCTTCCATGGCAAACCTCAGGTTGATCAACTCATCCCGGAGCTGCCTAAGGGTCATGGTGGTATCCAGTTTTACCCTTGTATATTCCGATTCCTGCTGTTCCAGGTTATCCATGATGTCTTTCAGGGAGTTGTCAGCCTCAGAACGGTCAAGGGTAGCGATCCAGTCCCCCGAATCCACCACCGTTCCTTCAGGGATCAGATCCTGAATGGTAATGTTACGCAACCTCAGGTTTCTGCTTCGCAATTCTGATGGACCTTGGATCTCAGTCTCACGGATCGCCTGAAGCTCACCGGTCACCATGACGGAGATCTCAAACCGGCCGTACTGTACCTCCGTTTCGAGCACCAGTTCCTTTTCCTTGCCGGAAAGCACTGAAAAAAGGATCAGTGCCGTCAGGACCAGGACCGGAATAACAATAGCAAATAGGGTTCTTCTCTTCATTTGTCTTTTTTATTAAAGATCTTCGATTAATTCATTCACTTTTTCCTTGGCCTCTGTTGCAAGCTGTTTTGCCTCCTCCGGAGTGGCAGCTTCGGCATAGAGCCTGATGATAGGTTCTGTATTGGACTTACGCAGGTGTATCCAACCCCCGGGCATGTCCACTTTCACACCGTCGACGTTGTTTACTTCAAACGCTCCGTAGGCTTCCTGAAAAAGCCTGAGCAGCGCATCCTTGTCCACATCTGCAGGCAGATCAATCTTGTTTTTTGAAATGGTATAGTCGGGATAGCATTTTCTCAGCTCACTGCATGAGAGCCCGCTTTCGGCCAGATGCGAAAGGAACAGGGCGATCCCCACCAGTGCGTCCCTGCCGTAATGCAATTCAGGGTAAATGACCCCCCCGTTTCCTTCTCCTCCAATGACACATTGATGTTTCTTCATGGTTTCCACCACATTGACCTCTCCCACTGCAGAAGAATGGTATTGCTGCCCGTGGCCTTCGGTGACATCCCTCAGTGCCCGTGTGGAGGAAAGATTGGAGGCAGTGTTTCCGGGAGTCTTTGAGAGCACATAATCGGATACGGCTACCAGGGTATATTCCTCCCCGAACATCGATCCATCCTCGCACACTACCGCAAGCCGGTCCACATCCGGATCCACAACGAATCCCACATCCGCTTGTTCACTGACCATCGCTTCTGCAATCTCTGTCAGGTGCTCCGGAAGTGGTTCCGGATTGTGGGGGAATACCCCATTGGGCTCCCCGTTCAATTCAATGACATCCTCCACGCCAAGTTCATTCAATAACCTGGGTAAGATGATCCCTCCCACTGAATTTACACTGTCAATCACAACTCGGAATTTTTTCTTTTTGATCTTTTCTGTTTGTACCAGATCCAGCCCGGTTACCCGATCGATATGTTTGACATCCATACCCTCCAAGGGTTTAATCAGCCCCAGATTTTTTACATCAGCATAGGAATATTGATGGGTTCTCGCTTTTTCCAGGATCGCCTCGCCATCTGCCGCTGACAGGAACTCCCCACGTCCGTTCAGTAGTTTAAGGGCGTTCCATTCTGCAGGATTGTGGCTTGCTGTCAGGATGATCCCCCCGTCTGCGCCGGCATCGACCACCGCCATTTCCACCGTGGGAGTGGTGGCAAGGCCCACCTGCCAGACATCGCAGCCCATGGCCGACAAAGTGGCTGTTACCAGATTTTCAACCATCGGTCCTGAGATCCTGGCATCTCTTCCCAATATCACAGCGGGCCGGGCCTTCTGTGAGTCCGACCGGAGCCAGGAGGCGTAAGCCGAAGCAAACTGAACGGTATCAATGGGGGTCAGACCCTCCCCCGGCAGGCCGCCTATGGTTCCCCGGATCCCTGAAATGGAAATGACTAAGCTCATCGGGCGAAACTGTTTAAGGATGAATTTTTTAATATTTTCGAAACGATCCTAAAGTTAGGATTATTATTCCAAGATGGTTACCCAAATAGCTGTATCTTTGTACACTTTAACAAATCTTAATAAAGCGAACATTGGAGAACGAAGGCCCCGGCCGGAAGGGCAAAAAATCGACCCCTGGCAGCAGGAAAAAACCGGTTCGCCGGAACACAGGAGTAAACTCTGGGAAAGGGAGTGGTGCCACCCGGAGTAAGTCCGGAGTGAAACCCATGAGCAGACAGTCCGGGAAAGCATCCGGCAGCGGGGGGGGCATCCGTCTGAATAAATTCATTGCAGCTTCCGGAATCTGTTCCCGTAGGGAAGCAGACAGGCTGATAGGTGCTGGACTTATTTCCGTAAATGGCAAAGTAATCACCGAACTGGGGAGCAAAGTCAACCCGGGTGACGACGTAAGATACAATGGAGAGCGGATCAGGAATGAAAAGAAAGTATACCTCCTGCTCAACAAACCCAAGGATTTCGTTACCACGACACGCGATCCCAAAGAGCGCAAGACGGTCATGACCCTGATCCGGAATGCATGTCCGGAACGTATTTATCCGGTGGGCCGGCTAGACCGGAATACCACCGGGGTACTCCTTTTTACCAACGATGGGGAGATGGCAAAAAAACTGACACATCCCAGTCACAACAAGAAGAAGATTTATCATGTCTTCCTGGATAAAAATATGACGCAGAACGATTTCCGGACCCTTGCCAAAGGTATTGACCTGGAAGACGGATTCATTCAACCAGACACGATCAGTTTCGTGCATCCCGAGAATAAACAGGAGATCGGCCTTGAAATACACTCGGGAAGAAACAGGATTGTCAGGCGGATGTTTGAATCGCTGGGCTACAGGGTCACCAAACTGGACAGGGTCTATTTTGCCGGCCTGACCAAAAAAAACCTCCCCAGGGGGAAATGGAGGTTCCTCACAGAGAAGGAGGTCAATCGGTTGAAAATGAATGCATACGAATAACCTATGGGGCACAGAGCAGGTTTTGTAAACATCATCGGAAAACCCAATGTGGGAAAATCGACCCTCATGAATGCCATGCTGGGTGAAAAACTCTCCATCATCACCTCCAAGGCACAAACCACCAGGCACCGGATCCAGGGCATTCTGAATGCACCCGATTACCAGATCATCTTTTCAGATACACCAGGAATACTGGATCCCAGCTACAAATTGCAGGAAAACATGCTTAAAGCGGCCCGTTCCGCGCTGACAGACGCGGATATCCTGATATACATGACCGAGGCGGGTGATGACCCGGAAGGCGACCATCCCATCATGCAGAAAGTAGCCGGGCTGAAAGTGCCTGTATTCGTGGTAATTAACAAAATAGACCTGAGCAACCAGCAGGAGGTGGAAACGTCCGTTGCCCGGTGGGAGAAGCTATTGCCCCGGGCGGAGATCATCCCTGCCAGTGCCCTTGAAAAATTCAACATCACCCAACTGTTCGACAGGATCGTGAAATGCCTGCCCGAGTCCCCCCCCTATTACCCCAAAGATGCGTTTACCGACAAATCGGAGCGCTTCCTGGCAGGTGAAATGATCCGTGAAAAAATCCTCCTTCAATACAAGCAGGAGATTCCCTATGCAGTGGAGGTTGAAGTTGAATCATTCAAGGAAGATAATTCCATGATCAGAATCGACGCGTTGATTTACGTGGAGAGGGAAAGCCAGAAGGGCATCCTGATCGGAAGTGAAGGAAATGCATTAAAAAAGGTTGGAAGGGAAGCCCGTCTTGAAATGGAGAAGTTTTTCAGGAAGAAGATATTCCTTCAAACCAGGGTGAAAGTGAAGAAAGACTGGCGCAACAACGAGCGGCAGATCAAGAATTTCGGATATCATTAAGGCAGAACGGGTATGAGTAACATTGTCGCCATAGTAGGAAGACCAAATGTGGGAAAATCGACCCTCTTCAACCGTCTTACTGAAACGCGGCAGGCCATTGTGGATGAAGTCAGCGGAGTAACACGGGACCGCCATTATGGCAAGGTTTTCTGGAACGGAAAGATTTTCAGCCTGATCGATACCGGGGGCTACGTCACCCATTCGGAGGATCAGTTTGAAGAAGAGATCAGGAAGCAGGTGATTCTGGCCATTGAAGAGGCCGACGTGGTGCTATTCCTGGTGGACGTGGTCTCGGGTATCACCGACCTGGATGCGACCATCGCCGGTATGCTCAGGAAGATAAACAAACCGGTCATGCTGGTGGTCAACAAAGTAGATAATGCGGAGCGGATCTATGACGCATCGGTTTTCTATGGTCTCGGGCTGGGAGACTACGAAACCGTCTCCTCCATCAATGGAAGCGGAACAGGAGATATGCTGGACCGCCTGACCTCCCTCTTTACCAAGGAGGAAGAAGAGGAGACCGGGGAATTGCCCAGGATTGCGGTGGTGGGAAGGCCCAATGTGGGTAAATCCTCACTTGTGAATGCACTGATCGGGGAGGAGAGAAACATTGTTACCCCCGTCTCCGGCACCACCAGGGACTCGATCCACACCCGGTACACCAAGTACAACCACGATTTCTACCTGGTGGACACGGCAGGACTGAGAAAAAAGGGGAAGGTGCGGGAGGACCTTGAGTTTTATTCGGTGATGCGATCGGTCAGAGCCATCGAACATGCGGACGTATGCATGTTACTGATCGATGCAACCATTGGAATGGAAGGGCAAGATGTGAACATCTTTCACCTGATTGAAAGAAACTGGAAGGGGGTAGTGGTGCTGGTCAACAAATGGGACCTGGTTGACAAGGAAACCATGACCATGAAACAATTCGAAGGAAAGATCAGGGAGCGGCTGCAGCCCTTTACGGATGTCCCCATCCTGTTCATATCGGCACTGACCAGACAGAGAATCCACAAGGCCCTGGAGGTGGCCGTTGAGGTTTATGAAAACCGGAAAGCCCGCATCCCCACCCACCAGCTCAACGAAACGATGCTGCAGGCCATTGAAGCGGTTCACCCGCCCGCGGTTAAGGGAAAATATATACGCATCAAATATGTGACACAACTACCCACCCACGCCCCTGCTTTTGCATTTTATTGTAACCTCCCCCAGTATGTCCGGGAACCCTATAAACGCTACCTGGAGAACAAGCTGCGGGAGCACTTTTCCTTCACCGGGGTACCGGTCAGGATCTTTATGAGAAAAAAATAGGCAGGATTTTTGTAGTATTGCAGTAGATATGCGTCGCGCTTTTTTCATACTTGGATTGATGTGGCTCGCCCTCTCCTGTCAGGAGATCGATCCGCAATACCCCGACGAACCGGTGATCGATTACCAGGGTTTCAGCCTCTATATCACTACCGATCAACTGAATAACAAAACCCTGGTGGGCAATCTGAGTTTCGGATTTACCGACGGCGACGGCAATGTGGGTCTCCATCCCCTCTCCGATACCACGGGAAAGAACCTGCCCGATACGGTGAAATTCAATTTCTTCCTGCAACTTTACGACCTGGATGGATATGAATATGTGAAAGTCCCCGAATCGGAGGGTGGGGTGCTCAAATACAGGATCCCCTACCTGGATAACCAGCCGCTCAGCGGGATCATCGATCTGGAAATCTCATATCCGGTGATCCCGTACGACACCATCTTCTACACCTTCTATATTTTCGACAGGGACCTTCACCGGAGCAATACCGATACGACCGAGGTAATTGTATTAAGTGGTATTGATCTGGAGGAGATTTGATTTATCAGAGCTTGATCCCCATAAACAATACATCGTCCACCTGATCCATGTCCTCTTTCCAGAGGAAGAAGTTGCTTTTGATGTAATTGTATTGCTCATCCATCGGTTTATCATGGATATCCCTGAGCAGGTTCTTCAACCTGACCATTTTGAATTTCCGGCCAAGCGGTCCGCCGAACTGATCGGGATATCCATCAGAGAACATATAAATGATATCCCCTTTCTTCAGTTGAAACTCCTGATCCACAAACTCCTTCTCCTGACGGTCCTCATCCAGCTGTCCACCTACTGAGCTCCGGCTTCCTTTCACATAGATCTGTTCGTCACCCGAATAAATGATCACAGGTCGCATGGCTGAGCTTACAGTGAATGTGTAGCTCTGAATATCCACCTCTGCCACAATGATATCCATTCCATCGTTCGATCCGCTTCCTTCCGTGTTCTGATTCAGGGACTCCCTCACCTCCCGGTCGAGGGTGGAAAGCACCTCGGAGGGTCTCCGGATGCCTGCCCGCAGGCAGATATCTTTGATAAGCGTGGTGCCGATCATGGACATGAATGCACCAGGCACCCCATGCCCGGTGGAATCGGCACATACCACCATGAACTTGTAATCATCCACCTTTTCGTACCAGTAGAAATCACCGCTGACAATGTCACGGGGCTGATAGAAAACAAAACTCCCTGAGAACCCCTCATGAAGTTTATTGACTGGCGGAAGGATACTCGCCTGTATGCGCTGTGCATAGTTGATCGAATCGGTAATGTCGCGGTTCTTGATTTCGATCTCCTCTTTCTGCATCACCACCTCCCTGGTCCTTTCGTCCAGCTGGCGCTGGAGGTACTCCTGAATCGCCTTCTGGTTCCTTTCCCTGATTTTGAATATGATAAAAATGGTGGCCAGGGCAAGCAGCACCAGTGAGACAATGAACCACCAGGCTTTCCAGATGGGGATTTTTACCGAGATCCTGAGCAAAAGGGGTTCAGTGGTGCAGTTCCCGTTTCCATCGCAAGCCCTCAGCATAAAGGTATAATCTCCATCTTCGACCCTGGGAAAGAAAGCCCATGGAATGCTTGAGAAGTCTGTCCACTCCTCCTGGTAGTTTTCCATCTTATACTGATAGGTCACATTTTCCGGATTGCTCAGGTTGATGCCCACGAAATCGAAACGCATCCGGTACCTGTCGTATTTGAGCCTGATATCTTCACCGGGATCATAAGCCACATCCGAAATAACCACTGATTTCATGCTAAGTCTGGGTGGAATGGTATCTTCCCTCGCCTGAAAGGCATCGTAATGGATCACCCCTTCGCTGGAGCCGAAAAATATCTTGCCTTCCCCTGACGATGCGACACTGTTTTTCATAATATCCGAGCCAAAACCCGCTTCTTTTCCAAAGGTCCGTATGAGGCCACTTCGCGGATCGATCCGGCTTAAACCCTCCCGGTGACCTACCCACACATATCCGTTGGGGTCCAGGGTAATGGCATATGTGAACTCGGATTTCAATCCACTGTGCGTACTGTACCAGTGCAGTGTATCTTCATGAAAGCTGAATACCCCGTCCCCATCGGTCCCGGCCCAGATGGTGCCGTGATCATCCTCTGCCAGTGTGACAATTTCCAGGGTGGGACTGCCCTGGATCAGGAATTGCCTGGCAGGGTCCTCCAGATAGGGTGTGGGCAGACTGATGACCCCGTGCAATATGGTGGCGATCCAGGCACGGCCCTCCCGGTCTACCAGTACGTCATTGATCTTGTTATGGGGCAATCCGTTCACAGTGGAAAAACTGTAGCTCTTTCCGGTGGCCGGGAAATAGGTGTATACTCCGTTATTGGTGGCGACAAAAAGGCTGTCTGCACCCCCATCAATGGCATTGATGGCATTTTCCAGTGAATTCCGGGAGATGAACAGGGGTTCCACCCTGTTGCTGCCGTTCCTGAGGATGTGAAGACCCGAATGGTCGGTTCCGATGAATAAATCGTTGTTTCTCCCCCTGTAAAGGGCGGTGATTTTGTCATCCGGGACCCCCTGATCCACTCCCAGGAATTCCATCTCACCTGAAAGCGTGTTTGAAACTCGGGCCAACCGGCCCTGTCCGCCGAACCAGGTATCATCCTCACCTGCACAGATGGCAGTGATTTCCGCACTCATATCCTCCTGCCAGAGATCGTAAAAGGTAAAAGCCTGATCCCTCAGCACAGCAATCCCGCTCCCCGGGGAGGAGAACCACTGGTTCCCTTCTTCATCTATAAACACCTGATTGATGTAGGCGTCCGGAAGTCCATTTGCTGTATTGAATAAAACAGTTCCCCTGATGGCTCCCTCATCATCCAGTTCCACTCGGTGAAGCCCGACTCCATTGTCTGTGATCCACACCCGGTATTTCCCATCGAAAACAATGGAGGATACCCTTGCATATTCCAGCCCCTCCTCCTTTCCGATCTTTTCAATGGCGTAACCGCCCGGATCGTATCCTTCTCCGGTGAGCCTGAATATCCCTTCATCCTCCGTGCCTATCCAGAACTCGCCCTGTACCACCGAGGGGGCGATCTCCTTCACGGGAATATAGCTTATCCCCTCAATGTCTCCCGTATGGATATAAGTTTGGAGCCCGGCATCATAACGGTAGATGCTGAGTCCGTTGCTGGTTCCCACCAGCAGGTTGCCCCGGGGGGTGATCTGAAAATCATTGGTGAAATTACCGGCGAAAGGATCATTTTCACTGGTCGGATCCCCGGTATACACGATTTCAATCTGCGGGTTGAACATCTGAATTCCCGTCTGCTGGCGGAGCACCAGGATGTTCCCGGAGCTGTCCTCCCTGATGGCCTGTACGGGCGAAGTCAGTCCGGATCCAGCATCCACCAGTCTGAATTGATCCTCCTCCAGGATGGAGATCTGACCGTTTTCATGTCCGAACCACAACCTTCCCCTGGAGTCGACCAGGCTGGCCAGGGCAATGCTGGGAGGGATCGAATCGCCTCTGAACTCGTGATCGAATTCCCTGCCGTCGAATCTGCAGAGGCCCTGGGTGGTGCCGATCCACAAAAATCCCTGTTTATCCTGATTGATGGTATAGGCAAAATTGTCACACAACCCTTCCGGTACTCCATAACTGAAAAACCGGTACGATTGTGCCCACCCGATGACAGGGATCAGAATGAGCAGGAAGAGAGTAATTCTTTTCACCTGCTAGGTATCTGGTTTGATCTATATACGCTTTTCAGAAGTGAGCTGTTACAAATCTCCGTCTGAAAATAGCTAAAAAAAGCTCTTCCTCTATTCCGATACCACCATTTACTCGATGGGTACAAATTCTACCTCTCCCCTGTAGGTGGGCACCCCCCCGATAGGGATGGTGTAGAATGGCATGTATTCACCCCGCTGGTTCTTTACATTCACAACCACATTGTTGTTCCTCACCAGCGGCCGGGCTTTCACAAAACGGAAATCAAGTGAGGTTTTTACCTCCTCATCACGCACGGGCAGCTCAAATTCGATCCAGTGATCTTCGTTTGAGATGGTCACATCCTGTCCGGGCCTGGCCACAGAGATCACCAGGATGCTTCCGTCGTTATCCCAGTCAAAATTTGAAATCAACACCGATAAGGTCCCCTCTTCCACATAGGGGTAAATATGTGATACCTCTTCATAGTCATTGTGCATCCGGAAGGAATACTCATATGCGAAAGCATTGGAACCCTCAATGGGCCTGTTGCTGTTGTCATTGGTGCTCAGATAGTACCGGTACATGTTCCCGTCGTCGCCGGATACCCCTTCACAGATGATTTTGAATACGTATCCGCGGAATTCCTCCACATATTCACCCTGGGCCGGGTTAAAGGGTCCGAAGGTGTACCAGTTGTTGTCATAGCGGGGATTCTCTGCGAATGCCCTGCTGGCCAGTAAGGTTCCGCTCTTATAGTTTCCTGTGGGAGAGGTCTCCCGGGCATCGTCTTCCGACCAGACCCCTTCGCCTCCGAATACCTCATATAGGCTCCGGGTATTGAATTCACCTGCGATCTCATCAATATCACCCCCGGTATCCGGGTCAAACACCCTGATAAAGAAGGGTTGATCGTAATCCTCAGGGATCAGGAAAAAGAACGCCTGGGAGAAATCATCGTCCCCCCAGCTGGTCTCTGCCTGCTGCCCGAAGGTCATCAGGTAGGGAATGTTCTCATCCACGTTAGGCACCGGCTGAGAATAGCCCAACATGCTGAATAATAGTAATATACAAATATATAAAAACCGTGTCATTTCTCTCAGATTTTGTATGTTGTTAAAAATATGCAAAATCCGTGCAATTTTTAAATTGAGTTATCAAGACATGGGAACAGTGGTTCAAACGGGACCACGGCCAGGTTATTGTGGTTGCATCACCACAATATCTTTAAAATTGGAACGAACTTCGGGTTCATCCCGCCGGTTCCGAACCTGCTCTTCCACCCCCAGAATCACCCTGTAGGTGCCCGGATAGTCGAAGGTGTGTGCCACCCGTACCCCTTCGCCATAACCGCCATCCCCGAATTCCCACAAGTATCTTCCCACCTCAAATCCGGGAAGGTGGGTGGCAGCTCCGTCGAATTCGACCGGATCATTCACAAGCACGGTATCGGGAGCGGTAATCACTGCCTGTTCATTCAGGGAAATGGTCAGTGTGTTGACGGTCTGTCCCTTCAGCAGGGTATCGAGTTCGATATCGAAGATATTCAGCTTGCAGACATAGATGCCCGGTTCGGGAAAACGGTAGATCACTTCGTGGCCCGGGAGCTCCAGGGTATCGTTGATTACCCAGGAATACCTGAAGAGGTCGGTATCCACCGAATCGAGCTTGCGGTCATAGATCCGGTATTTGTAATAGGTCTTCTTGATGGGTGCCGGGGATTCAAATGCCGGGATATCGGTCCCGAAGGTAAAGATCTCCTTGGAACCGCTTCTCCTGTTGCTGGTGAGGGTACCGCTCTTAAAATCCTCCGAAAACCAGACATGGTAATCATCAAAACGGGTACTGAAAGGATCGGGCATCTTTTTTGCCCGGCTCCATTGGCCATCCACCATGGCAGTCTGAAACAGATCGTAACCGTCCTGGTTGTTGTCATGTCCGTTGGAGGAGAAGTAGAGCCTGCCCGATCCATGGATAAAGGGATACAACTCCTCATCCTCTGTATTCACAGAAGGCCCCAGGTTTTCCGGTTCACTCCAGGCCCCGCCCTGTCTGGTGGAGCGGTAAATATCAAATCCGCCGATGGCATCTTCAAAGTTGGCTGCAAAATAGAGGGTATTGCCATCCGGCGACAGTGCCGGTGAGAAGAGCCAGGCATAGGGGTCATTGTGCTCGTAGGGCCTGATATTTACCCAGGTATCATCCACACGGTCCGCAAAAAAGATCCCGAGCGGATCAAAATCCCGGTTATCCCGGCTGGGCCGCTGCTGGGAAAATACCATGGTGCTGTAATCGGCAGTGAATGAGGCAGGGCCCTCATGGCGCACGGTTACAAGTGCCTCGATAAACGGTTTTTTCTGCCCTCCCCTTTCCTTGTAGTGGAAGATGGTAAAGAGCCTCCTCCCCTGCGGATCGATGGGACTGCTCGCCCCCACACTGGTCGACTCGGTGATGTACACCACCCCGTCCTCCACAGGAACAGCGCATGCTTCGTCTAGCCCCGTGGAGATCCGGGTATGCTTTCGCACGCGGTAGTAATCCTGTGCTCCCGCCGAAACCAGCAGCATGATCATAAACCCTATGGAGACGAATCGTTTCATTGTGCCTTAAAAGTAGAACGGATCATCTGGTATGGTTCTGATGGTGGGCCGGAGCTCCCACCTGAGCACCACCTCGTGGCTGCCACCCAGTGCCTGTCGCACCGGTCCGGTATTGATGGTGTAGGCATACCCGATCATCCACTGCGGGTTGATCTGGAAATTGAGCAGGGCGATGACAAAATTGGGATAATTGTAAGCCCCCCCCACAAATATCCTGGAATCCATCAGTCCTGCATTCAGGCTGGCTTTGAATGTGGTCGACGCTTTGTTGTAATCGATGAGCACGGAAGGTTTCAGCCGGAAAGCCGTGCTGAAATCGAACAGATAGGCACCCGAAAGGATCACCCTGTATTCCTCCAGGTTGACCGTTCCGATGGGCTGTCCCTCCCTGGGGATGGAGAGCAGTTCCGGAACCGAAAGGCCCACAAAAAAGTCGGGGGTGTAGTAGAGGATCCCCGTCCCGAAATTGGGGAACCAGCGCTGGTAGGTTTCCGAGGGGAAGGCAGGATCGCCCTGGTCGCGAAGGGATACATCCGACAGGTTGCTTGATACACCGTACATCCCCGCTGAAAGCCCGAATGAAAGCCTGCCGCTGCCCAGGTAGATCCGGTAGGCATAGGTGGACATGATGGAGTAGAGGTTCTGGCCGGGCGGGGTGTTGTTGTAAGCCACAATACCGCCCAACGCCACCTTGGAATTACCGACAGGGGAGTGCATGTTCAGCTGCATGTCCTGCGGACCCAGCTCACCGTACAGGGCCGACCGGTAGAGGGAGCTGACACTGATGGCGTCGCGGAACCCGGAAAAAGCAGGGTTGATGGTGGTCCATGTGAGGTGGTAATTACTCACCGAAGGGATGAGGGTGTACTGCGACCATCCGGCCAGGGCCGCCATGATAAAGAGGTATGTCAGGATGATCCTTTTCATATCAATCCCTCATCAGTACAACGTAATCTTTAAATTCATACGGAACCTTCCTGGTGATGTTCCCCGTCTGCCAATCGCGCTGGTACAATATAAAATTGATCACATAATAATAGGTGCCCGAGGGGACCGGGTTCCCGTTGTCGGACAAACCGTCCCAGACCACCCTTTCATCCTCCCTCAGTCCTCCGGCTATCAGTGATTCGTCCACTTGCAGTTCATCCACGCTTTCATGGGTGACGGTCCGTACCGTGTTCCCCAGGGCATTGAAGAACCTGATCTGAAATTCATCCGCGTAGGCAAGCCCCTGCATGATAAAGTATTCGTTGCTCATATCCTGGTTACCCGGGGAAAATCCCGTAAACCGCCTCACATCGTTGCGGAAAACGGTTACGAAATGGCTGCTGGTTTCGCATACTCCATTGGTAATGGTCCAGGTGAAGGTGGTCTCTCCTTCATCCAACTGATAAGCCATGCTCTGGGGATCATTCTCATCTTCGATGATCACTGAGGATGGATCCACCGTCCAGGTACCGGTTCCCGCAGTGGGCGGATCGGCCCTTAACGGGTAACTGCTTCTCAGGAAGATCATGGTATCCGCTCCGGCATAGGCTGGTGCGGGTTGTTCATCAAAGATCGCCTCCAATACCGCCTCTCCGAAACAATCTCCGGCCTCGCTTGTAAAAACCAGCTGGTAGTTTCCGAAAGCCCCCGGATCGTTGGGGATGGAGGCGAGGTATTCATCCGTGCCGGAAGGAGTAAACACCACCGTACCCGGCGGGTCACTGGTCCAAGAACCGGTTCCGTTGTCCGTATCCACGCCTAATGTCATGGTGGTATTGCATACTTCGTAGCTGGCCTCCTGGCTTCCATCCACCAGGATCTGCGGATCGGGCTGGCGAAATACCGTGATGGGTACCATTCCCCCAATGCTGTCGACCGAAGAAAAACATTCATACCTGCCACCAGCTGAACGATATGTGATCGTTTCTATTTCATAGTTGAGCAGCTGGTTGGGCAGGTCACCGATATCGAGGGTCACCGGGAGCGGACCGTCCCCGGTAACGGTGATTGGGCCGATCCCGGACGCCTCCTGGTTGCGGAGGGTCACCTCCCAGGGGGTCACATAGGTTTGCAGTTGGTCCATGTTCAGGTCAATGGCCAGTGCCGTATCACGCTCACAGGCCTGGAACGGATCATCGGTAAGCTGTCCCCCGGGTAGCTGCATGACGGTGATCTGCATGGCGTTGGAGGTATCGATGCACTCCCCGATGGCCACCCTCCTGTGGTAATGATAGGAACCCAGCAGGTTATAAGGGCCGGAGGTAAAATCCTCCTGGTCCGATCCGGGGATATCAACCTCTGCATCGAGATCGCGCCAGGTATAGACCGGAATGAGTCCGGGCTCCCCTGCAGGAGTAGCTCCCAGCAGCAACTTGTTATCATTGAAACAAACAGAATCAAGCGGTTCGATGGTGTTTGCCGTAATCTGGGTGTGGACGGTAATTCTGAGCACGGCCGTATCCCTGCACTGCTCCTCCGGCCCGCTGTAAACGATTCGCCTGAAAAAAAGATCCGCTTCATCGACCAGTTGCGGTTGTCCGTCATAATCCAGCTGATCGGCTCCCGGGATAACCTCCCAGGCACCCGGTACACCGAAGCCCGATGCGGTTTCCCATTGATATCGCCTGGTGGGATC
>Ga0209536_100005469_pt1 | contig 19719 bp, 20 predicted proteins | sample DeeMarSeWOR28_12_FD_187461 | JGI IMG/M metagenome (GOLD analysis project Ga0209536, IMG submission 187461) | Marine sediment microbial communities from White Oak River estuary, North Carolina - WOR-2-8_12 (SPAdes) (version 2) | ecosystem: Environmental > Aquatic > Marine > Intertidal zone >...
TCAGATGCTTGCCGGTGTGACACCACGAGTCACCTTACTATCAACTTATCGGCTGCACTAACAGCCGACTGAAACCGACTCAGATTTTCATCCTATCACAACTAACGAGTTCGTCATCCTGCCTTGGCGCTCTTGACAAGAACCGATTTATAGGCTCTCGCGGCAGAACTCCACAATCTCATCGAGCACGTTCTCGAAGGCCTCGAACGCGTGCGAGCCGCCCGCGATCACATGCCGACGCACATCCGGAAGACACGCCAAGGTCTGCCGATAGTCGATGACTTCATCGCCCGTCTGCACCAGCAAGAGCACATCTTGGGGCCGGCTGAAGCGCTTCACCCTGAGCTCACGCAACTGCTCGAGATGCTCACGACACAGCTGGTAGGCCTCACCGGTATAGGGGTTGACCTGCTGACCTACGTAGGGCCCGAGCAGCTCAAAGGGTCTCATGGCGGGATTGATCAATACCGCGCGGGCATGGTGGCGCTCTGCCAGCCAGGCCGCATAGAACCCACCCAGCGAGCTGCCAACGAAGGCAAGCCGCTGACCGGGGACTCTCTCAATTAGAGTCTCGACGGATGCGACGGCTCGGCGCGGGTCGTGCGCCAAGTCAGGGATACTGAGCGCATGAGCCAGTCCGTGTTGCTGCAGATGACGCCGCAATACGGTTGCTTTGTGTGACTTGGACGAGCCGTTGAACCCGTGCAGATAGATGACAGCCATAGCGATACCACGACCTGCGCGCGGGCGACGCCATCTGACGAATTCTCGCGCTCTGCTTAGCTGGCGATCAGGGCCTCGAGATGCTCCAGATCGTTAATGACGCGCCAACTTCCCCCGCCGCCTTGCACGCGATCGCGCCATGCTTCCAACCGCGTCATGTACTCGCGCGGGTCAACATTGTCGGCACGCAATTTGGTGACGTTTAGGGCGACAACCTCGTAGCCAGCGAGCTTCAGATCGATATCGCGCACAAAGCCCTTGGGCAGCTCCTCCTGAAGATCGGAGAAAATGAGTATCGTTCGTCGTGCCGGGGCCTTCTCGTTGAGGAATTCGATCGCCTGCAGAATACCACCCGTGATGTCCGTGTAGCGGCTCGGACGTAGCTCGTCGAGTAGGCTCCCCACGGCCTGGTGCAGCTGGCGCTTTTGCTGATTGGCACGCGAGGGCCGATCGTCGAGAGTCGCTTTGGCCAAAATGTCATTCTCGCTGAAACTACCTGTATCGATCCGCGCCACCGCCAGGGTATCACCTGGTTCCAAGGTCGCCAGCAGATAGTTGATGACGTGCCTGGCCTTTTCCAGCTGCCCGGCATAGGTGCCAGAGGTGTCGAGCAACAGGTACACGCCGCGCGAATGATCGCCCGGCTGTGAACAGCTGGAGCAGGTCAACCCTGCTGCCAGAGCAAACACGGCGATAGCCCATCGGATTGCGCCCATGTTACCCCCCACCGGTGGCCGCGTTGGCGTCCGCGCGTGTCGACGTTGCACTTGCCGGTCGACGACGCGACATCGCGGAACGCTCTATCCACAGGGGAATGAAAATCATGAGATCGTACAGGTGGATAAGCATCCGACCGCCGAAATAGGCGATGTTGCCCAGAACCCGTAATACGAATGCCAGGCCGCGCAGCACCGCCACGGCCAAAATTCCCACTACGGTTCGCGCCGAATGCACAAATGACTCCAACGGTATGGCGACAAACGTCAGTGCAAAGGGCAATATGAAGCCCATCGCCATTTGCGCGGCGGTGGCAATCCAGCGTCCGTCACCGGCCTGCGCAGCGGCCTCGTCTTCCACCAATAGTCCCACCACAGCAGCATCATCGAGCGCCAACAGATCGCGTGCATAGGCTAGCCCGGCCTCAGCGCAAGCGAGCACCAGCAACACTACAAAGAATGCCCAGGCCATCCGCGTACGTATCCTGTCATCCAGTGCGCCAATAATAGGGAACAAGCGGGTGATACGTAGCGACTCCATTAGGAACAACCCCAGTGCCACCTCCAACAGAATAATTACCAGTGCCGCGACGTCCGCAGTCTTGAACGCCGTAAGACCAAAGTGCAGATAGCTGTTGCCACCTACCATATCGGACAAGGGATAGGCGATGAGCTGGAAGTTGATCAAGGCGCCACCCATGGCAATGACAAGAACCAGCGACGAGATAAAGAACTGTGTGACTGCGGAGGAAGACAGCATTCTCACCGCGCGGTCGCTACGCGCCACGATGGCGCGGTAGTCGTCCATGTGTCGGTCGATGCTCTTGGCGCGATCCAGCAAGCTTCCGACCGTCTTGTCGACTTGGCTGAGAGTGTGTTGGACACGACGCCATTGCGGCAACATACGGCGCAGCAAGACGTGACGCTGGTGACTATCCTTGCGGTACTCTTCGATTGCCCGATTCTGCGCCTTCTTCACTGACTCGCAGATCTCATTGAGCACGTTGGCAACCATGGGGTCGCCGGCGGAGGGCAACTTGACCACCGACTCCACGGCCTTGATCCACCCCGGGGGGGCCGGAGGTACCTCTTTGCCCGCCTCGTAGTCGTTATTCAAGCGGGTCAGAGCCTCATGCAGATCGCGTTGCAGGCTCGGATAGTGGGCCAGATCATGCTGCACCGTCGCATCGATACGTTCGAATTCCCGCTCGACCACACGCTCCGCGACCTCGCGTCCGGCCGCGAGCAACACCTCTCGATTGCGATCGATGAGGCGTTCGCTGGCTAGCGTGACAGAACGCCCTGCCATGCGCAGTGTGCTGCGGATAATCGTGCTCAAGGCCAATAGCACGCGGTGCACGGGCACTCGCGCGATATACAACAGGACCGTGACAATGAGCAACCAGACAACCGCCGATATAGCCGGATGACCTGGAACAATTTCGAGAATCTCGAGCGTGGTCATGAACGCTTCCTCTCGTATCACTGGCACAGGCGTAGGTGTGTCAGTCCTAACTTGTTATCGGAGAGACTTCGTCGCGCGGCAAGGTCGATGGCGACGTTGCTGGAGCACCGGCCGTGACACGACCCCTTGCCCGGTACGCTCAGTCGTCCACCGCGAATTCTGGATCATCGCCTAAACGCGCTCGCAGCCGCAGGTGAGCTTGGCTCATCAGTTGGCTGACGCGCGACTCGCTGACGCCGAGTATTACACCAATTTCGCGCAGATTCAGCTCGAGATCATAGTAGTAGCTCACGATTAGACGCTCTCGCTCCGGAAGACTCCCCACCGCCGCAGCCAGACGCTGGCGAAACTGTTCACCAATCAGTGCACTGAGTGGTTCACTGGAGCGCTGTTGATCGGGGGGCTCGACGCTGTCCGGGTCGACGCCTGCATCCTCGAATGACAGAACGGAACAGCTGCTGGCGTCCTGCAGGATCCGGTGGTAGTCCTCGATGGAGATATTCATCAGTGACGCAACTTCATGATCGCGCGCATCACGCCCAGTCTGCGCTTCAATGCGACGAATGCTTTCTTCGAGCTCGCGCGCTCGCGCATGCACAGACTTGGGCGCCCAGTCGTTGCGCCGCAATTCATCGAGCATGGCGCCACGAATGCGGATCCGGGCGTAGGTCTCAAAGCTCGCGCCCTGACTTGCATCATAGAGGCGCGCAGCGTCGAGCAGACCAAGCATGCCGGCCTGAATGAGATCGTCAATGGCAACGCTGGAAGGTAGGCGGGCCGCCAAGTGGTAGGCAACACGCTTGACCAACCCGGCATGTTGAGTCAGCAACTGGTCGTCACTGGATCTGGACTGACTTGGATATTGCTCTTTGTGTGGCTTCACGGGCGAACGCCGAATCGGTGGCAGGCCGCGGTCACGGCGCGAGAAGCAGCGACTCTCCCCGTGTTGTCGGTAGGACCGGGGCTTTCTTTAGGCCCCTTTGCGCCAGGCATCGGAAACTGCTGCGCCTGGCGCCGAAATCCGCGCTGCTAAGCGAACACGTCCAGCAGGCTTAGCACCAGCGGTCGCGCCTCCGCGGCCAGCTCGTCGGTGCCAGGCCCCTGACCAAGACCTGCGCCGCGCGGTGCCCAGCGCGCCGTATCCTCGGAAGCTTTCTCCCGCTCAGCGAAGGAGCGCTCGGAGACATCCACGTCTCCCAGACTCATACCCTGCTCGGCCAGCATCTCCCGCAGCCGGGGGATCGCCTGCTCGACGGCCTCGCGTACCTGGCCATGATGTGTGAGGAAGCTGACATTGGCCTGGTCCTGCTGCATCGAAATCTTGATCTCCAGAGGCCCAAGCTCAGGTGGATTGATCTTGATTTCGGCCTGTTGCAGACGCTGGTTGACCAACCACTGCAGCTGTTGGCCCAGCGCGCGATTCCAACCTGGGTGCTGCAGCGGCGCTGGGAGCTGCAACTGCACGACCCCAGGCTGCCCCGGGGCCGTGGCACTGGGCCCGGCAAGCGTCGGCTTCGCGGCATCGGCTAAACCCAGCAAATCGGCCCTCTCGAGCGTCGGCGCCAGCACTTCGCTGGTCGTCGAGCGCTGCTGCGCGTTCAACATCACCTCGAAGCTGCGCCCAGGCGGCGTCATCGCCTTGTGGCGCAGTTCGGCGAGCGGCACCGCAATGACCCCGCTCGGGGTACGCTCGGCCGCAGTCGGCGACCCGCGCGACCCGGAGTCGGCATCGTGCACGGCCATCGGGGAACGCGACGGCTGCATCGGGTCGGCGAGAATGGGCAGCGGCCGGCCAGTCCATGCCGCGGTCGGCAAAGTCGTGCCGGAAGCGCTCTCAGGTCTTGCCGCGCTCGCGAGCTCGGGGGTAGGCTCCGCCGGCGTTAACAGCGCGAATGCACCCGGCTGCAGTGCCGGTTCGGGCAGCTCGGGATCCGGTGCAACCGGGCCCGCCGCGCCATCCGTGATCACGGCGAGCCCCTCCAACAGTAGTGAAAAATCAGTCGCTTGCGTCTCGCCAGTTGGCGCGACCCCGAGCGCAGGTAAGGCTGCGCCGCGTCCCTCACGCAGCGCGCTGGCCACCAGCTGGCCGATTATTGAGCCGTCCACGATACGTCTCCCACATTGGCACGAAGTGTCACGTCCAATATGGTGAGCAATTGGCGTGCCAGGAGGTTCAGCCCGCCCGCACGCGCCAGTTTAAGTCGGATTCTTATTGCCCGTGCGCCGGGCCCCGTGCTCGTCGTTGAGGCGCTGCTCACGGCGCGTCGCCTGCTCGCGCTCCGCCTCAACGCAGTGTTGGATCACCTTATCGTATTGGGCACTCTGGCGGTGGCGCACAGACCAGTCGGCGCGGCGCTGCGCACAGTCGCGCTGCGCACGCTGCACCAGCTCTTCCTGCTGACCTACCGCCACGTCGAGCTTGGCCAGAAAACTCTGGTACTCGATCAGCGTTGTAGCATCGATGCCTTCGGTGCCCTGCTCATGCAACCGCCGCAGGTACTCAGCTCGAAAGGCATACAACTCGTTGAGCCGCGCCTCGCGCTCATCTAGATTTCGTTGGGTGTCGTTCAGAAGCTTTGCCGCCTCGAGTTCCCGGCTCGCCACTACGCGAGCGACTGGACGCAACCGTTCAGTGCGTGATTTTGCCATTGCTCATCTCTTCGATAACTAGTTGGCGGCCACCTCGACCAGCGCTTCGCCCTCAGTTTGCTCGCCAATCAGCTTGCCGAGGTCGTAGAGACTGTCTTTGTAGCCAATCGGCGTATTCATACTCTGCTGCAGAAAACCCATCAAATAGGGGCGCATCTCGATCGCCTGATCGATTCGAGGATCTGAGCCTCGGGTGTAGGCGCCCACACTGATCAGATCGCGATTCTGCTGATACGTCGACAGCAACTGTTTGAACTGCCTCGCCTGCAGTTGATGCTTCATATCCGTGATCTCGTTCATCGCCCGACTGATCGACGCCTCAATGTCAATGGCTGGATATTGGCCCGCCTCGGCCATCTCGCGCGACAAGACGATATGTCCGTCGAGAATGGCGCGTGCGGCATCGGCGATGGGATCCTGTTGGTCATCACCTTCAGTCAGCACCGTGTAGAAGGCGGTGATCGAACCACCACCGGTCTGACCATTTCCTGCGCGCTCAACCAGCAGTGGCATCTTGGCGAACACGGATGGCGGATAGCCCTTGGTGGCGGGCGGTTCACCCACTGCCAGAGCGATCTCGCGCTGCGCTTGCGCATAGCGCGTCAACGAGTCCATTAACAGCAACACATGTTTGCCTTCGTCGCGGAAATGCTCAGCAATGCTCGTCGCCAGCGCGGCACCGTGCATACGCATTACCGGTGTCTGGTCCGCCGGCACGGCGACCACCACCGCACGGGCCATGCCTTCAGGCCCGAGGATGTTCTCGATGAACTCCTTCACCTCACGACCACGTTCGCCGATCAGACCGACCACGATCACATCCGCCGTCGTAAATCGAGTCATCATCCCCAACAGCACGCTCTTGCCCACACCGCTGCCCGCAAACAGACCCATCCGTTGGCCCCGCCCGACCGTGAGCAGCGAGTTCACTGCGCGCACACCCACATCGAGCGGCTGATCGATTGGATGACGAGTCATCGGATTGATGGGGCGTCCGGTCAATGGCACCCGCTTGCTGGCATACAATGGACCTTTACCATCCAGCGGCCGGCCCCTACCGTCGAGCACACGCCCCAGCACGCTCTCATCCACGGCGGCCTCGTAGGTCTGACCGACCGGAATAACGCGGGCATTTGGTCCAATACCGCGCATGCCACCGGTTGGCATCAGAAACAACCTGTCTTCGGCGAAGCCGACGACTTCAGCCTCAACCGTATCGCCACCGGGACTCTCAACCAGACACCTGGCGCCAATTGCGGCCTGACAGCCGACGGCCTCGAGGATCAAGCCGACCATGCGCGTCAAACGACCTTCGACAACCAAGGAAGGCGTCTCATCCAAACGCTGCTCGTAGCGTGCCAGCCGTGCTGCCCAATGCGTGCTGCGCTGTATCTCAGGTCGGACTAGCGTCGTCACCGCGCTCGCCTCCCAGTAGCGTTGCTACGATGCCGGTGAGTCGTTTCTCCACCGTGGCATCAATGAATGAGTTGTCGGCACGTACCCGGCAGCCGCCGCGGGTCAACACGGGGTCCTCGACAATCTGCCAGGATTTCTCGGCATCATTACCCCGAGACAAGGCGCTGCGCACCAGTTCAGCGTCTTCGGGGTGCAAGTAGAGTTGTGTGTTGCGCGATGCGACCGGCAGCGCGCTGAGCGCTTCACGCACCACAGCGATAATCTGGCCCGGATCGGTTCTCAACTCGCGTCGAATCAACTGGCGGGCAACAATGATCGCAAGCTGCACCAACTGTTGTTCAACCGAATCATCCAACTCCTCGAACGGCTGACACAGACCCGCCATGATGTTGTTGAGATCCGTCACTGCCGCCTGAATCTCTGCCTGGCCGTGCTCGAGCCCGGCGACGCGCCCCTGCTCAAAACCTTCTCGATAGGCTTGCTCCTGCAGCGCTTCGAGCTGCCTGGCAGTCATCAACCGTTGCGAATCCAGCTGCGCGGCGCCGGCCGAGCCTGGCAGCTCCCCGCCAACGGCAGGCAGCTCCCAGCGTTCATAGGCCGTGAGTACCTCCTTACCAATGACCTTAGACGTACTCATCACCACCCTTGCCGCTCAGATTGATCTCGCCGGCCTCGGCCAGGCGGCGAGCAACGGCCAGAATCTCCTTCTGCGCGCCTTCTACATCGCTGATGCGCACCGGTCCTTTTGCTTCCAGATCGTCGCGCAACATTTCGCTCGCGCGCTTGGACATGTTCTTGAATACCTTCTCCTTGACACCCTCGTCCGCGCCCTTGAGTGCAATGATCAAGGTTTCCGACGAAATCTCGCGCAGCAACGCTTGGATACTGCGGTCGTCCACCTCGGCCAGGTTGTCGAACACGAACATGAGGTCCTGAATCGACTGACCCAACTCAGGATCCTGCTCACGAATGTGCTCCAGAATCTCGCCTTCCACCGAAGTGTCCATGAAATTGAGAATATTGGCGGCAGTCTTGAGACCACCGACGCTGGAAGACTTGACGTTGTCGGTGTTGCCCGAAAACTGTCGTTCGAGTATGTCATCCAGTTCATGCAGGGCGCTGGGCTGAATGCCGTCCAGGCTGGCGATGCGCATCAACACATCCGGACGCATACGTTCGGGCAGGGCAGCCAATACGTCTCCCGCTTGATCAGCGTCGAGATAGGACAACACAATCGCGATGATCTGAGGATGTTCGAGCCGAATAATGTCGGCGACAGCCCGTGGTTCCATCCACTTCAAAGCCTCCAGGCCCTTCGAATTGCGCCCCATCAGGATCCGGTCGATCAAACCACCGGCCTTGTCCTGGCCCAGAGCCTGCGTCAGAACGTTGCGCAGATACTCCTCGTTGCCAATCCCCAATGACGTGTGCCGCTCGACACTGCCACAGAACTCTTCCAGCACACCGTTGACGGATTCCTTCGGCACGTTGCCGATAGTGGCCATAGCCTCGCCGATCTTCTGTACTTCCTTGGGTGTCATGTGCCGCATGATTTCCGCTGCACTTTCCTCACCCAATGTCATGAGCAGGATCGCAGCCCGCTCAGCACCGTTATATGACGTTATATTCTCGGCCATTGCGCACTAGTTCCCTGATCAGACTTCCTTCGCCACCCAACCCTTAACGACCTGGGCAACCAATCGTGAGTCTTGGCCGACCATGCCCCGGGCAGCGTTGAGGTTGTTCTCGTAGCTTGCGCCCGAGGGCAACCTGGGCACATCGCCGCCTCCGAGCGTTAACTGATCCTCACTGAGCTGACCCGCACCCTGGCCCGCCGGCAAAACCGCACGTGCAGGCGGCACCTTTGCCAGTGAGCGCATGACGGGTCGCAGTACAACCAGCGCCAGCACCAGGGCAACGAGGACACCACTGACCTGCTTGGCCACATCCCACAGCCATGGTTGCTCCCATAGCGGTGGCTCGGGCAACGGCGCCACGGGTTCCGGCGTGGCAAAAGCAGCACTGATGACATTGACCGCATCGCCGCGCTCGGCATCAAAACCCACCGCGTCCTTGACCAGATTCGTAATCTGCTCCAACTCCTCGGCGGTGCGTGGCGTCGTCGTAACCTGGCCCCTCGCATCCACTTCCTTGCGGTCGTCCACGACGACCGCGACCGACAGGCGTAGGACGCTACCGCTGGGCTTGCGCGTGTGGCTGATCGTCTTGTCCAACTCAAAGTTGCGGGTCGCACGCTTGGTGCTGCGCGACGGCCCCGAAGCCGGCGCCAACTGCGCACCCTCACCCTCGACAATGGCGACCTGCTCGGGTGCGACTCCTTCGCCTGGCGGCTGATTCGACAGAGCACCGGGTACGCCCCCATCGATCGCGCCGGTGGATCGTTCCTCGACACTCTGTTCGCTGCGCAGAGCACTTTGCTGTGGATTGAAACTCTCCTGCGTCTGCTCACTGAGGGTAAAATCGATATCAGCAGTCACCTGGGCGCGCAGACCACCGTGACCGACAATGGGTGCCAGTATCGACTCAATACGCTCGATATAGGCGCTCTCAACCTTGCGCGTGTAGTCGAATTGACTGGCGGTCAGCGCCATCTCACGGGAAATGTCTTTGCGCGTCAGCATCTCGCCGCGTTGGTCGACAATGGTCACCTGCTCCGGCGACATATTGGGCACACTCGAGGCCACCAAATGCACGATGGCACCGACTTGCGGCTCGTCAAGCGTCCTGCCTGGATGCAAATGAACCAGCACCGACGCGCTGGGCTTCTTACGGTCGCGCACGAACACGGACTCTTTCGGAATCGCCAAATGTACGCGCGCGCTCTGCACGTGGCTCATGGTGACGATGGTGCGTGCAAGCTCACCCTCGAGCGCCTTGTGGTAGCGGGCCTGCTGCACGAATTGGCTGGTTCCGAACCCCTGCGACTCCTCGAGCAGTTCAAACCCGGCCATGCCACCGGAGGAATTCGGCAGCCCCGCGCTGGCAAGATGCAGGCGTGCCTGGCGCACCTGCGAGGCGGGCACCATTAAGGCGCCCGTCTTGTCGTCGATGCGGTAGGCGATCTCTCCTTGCTGCAGGGCTTGGACAACCTCCGCTGCATCGCGCTCTGATAAGTCAGCATAGAGCACGCTGAAGTTCGGCGTCTGCGACCATAAAACAATCGACACACCCAATGCGATGCTGGCCGCCAGGCCAATGAGCAAACCCAGCTGCCTGACTACCGGCAGATGCGTCATCCCAACGAATTGCGCATTCAATGAGTCGGCTTTTACTAGTGCCATACGTTTTTCTCTCTGACGTCGCTACCGAAACGCCCGCTAAATGGGCATGTTCATGACCTCTTTGTAGGCCTCGAGGAGCTTGTTGCGCACCTCGGTCATTGCGTGGAAGGCGATGCTCGCTTTCTGTCCAGCAATCATGACCTCCGCGAGCTGCACACCTGGATCACCAAGCTCGAAGGCAGTTGCCAGCGACTTGGCCTGCTGCTGGCTCTCGTTGACTTTGTCCACCGAAGCCTTCAGCAACGTCGAGAAGTCGTTTCCCGTCGCGGGATTGGCCACCGTTGCCGGCGTTGGCAACGTCTGACTCTGCGCCGCCATAGCGCGCATCTGCGCCAGCACAGCGTTCATCGCATCAATCGAGTTACTCATACTGAGACTCCCTGTTTCCCATCGCTTGGAAGGAAATGCCAGCCGCACCCGTCAGGCAGGCTGTGCATGCACCTCACCTGGAATCGCCACGCCCGCCTCCCGCATACGGGCGAGTTTGTAGCGCAAGGTGCGTTCGCTGATACCCAAACGCCTGGCCACCGCCCGCCGCCCACCGTGTTCGTTGCGCAGCGCTTCAACAATCAAACGCCATTCCTGATTGCGCAATTCGTCGGTCAGGCCGTCAGCGCCAGCAGCTTCGATCTCGACGTGAGGCTGTTCGTCAGCAACCGTGTTCTCGAAGTGAAGGTCTTGCGCGCACACCCTAGCGCCCCGATGCAAGATGAGTGCGCGTTGCATGACGTTGTCGAGTTCGCGCACATTGCCGGGCCAGTTATGTTGAATGAGCTTCTCCATCGCGTTCGCATCGATGGTCGGAATCGGTTGACCGCAGCGCTTGGCCGCCCGCGCCAGCAAATGCGTGCCCAGGGCTGCAATATCAGCGCGGCGCTCCCGTAAGGATGGGATATGCAACGGAAAGACATTCAGGCGATAGAACAAGTCCTCGCGAAAGCGACCAGCCGCAACCTCCCGGCGCATATCGCGATTGGATGTTGCGATCACCCGCACATCGAGATCGATCAACTGGCGCCCGCCCAGGCGCTCGACCTCCCGCTCCTGCAAGACGCGCAATATCTTCGCCTGCAGCCCAAGTTCCATCTCTGAGATTTCATCGAGCAACAGCGTGCCGCCCTGAGCCAGCTCGAACTTGCCAGGGCAGGCCTTGTAGGCACCGGTGAAGGCGCCCTTCTCATAGCCGAACAAGGTCGCTTCCAGCATGTTGTCCGGAATGGCCGCACAGTTTATCGCGACAAACGGCTTGCCCGCGCGCGGGGACTGCGCATGAATGTATCGCGCCAGTACTTCCTTGCCGGTGCCGCTCTCCCCCGTGACGAACACGGTGGCATCACTGTCGGCGACCCGCTGTGCCAACTGACACACGTTCTGCATGGCGGGTGCTTCTGCTACCATCGTGTGCTCGTCCGCACTGGCGTTGCCAAGGTAGCGACCAACGGTGTTGACAAGAACTTCGGCTTCGAAGGGCTTCACCACGTAGTCCGCGGCGCCGTCGCGAATCGCCTGCACTGCCTTTTCGATCGTTCCGTATGCAGTGATCAGAACCACTGGAAGTCCTGGGTGGTGCGCCTTGAGGCGCGCCAGCAGCTGATGACCATCCATCTCCGGCATCTGCACGTCGCTGATCACCATGTCGATGTCGGTCTGCTCGAGCGTCTGCAGGGCGGCGACACCGTTTGCGGCCGCACTCACGCGATAGCCTGACAGCTCCAGGGTATCGCACAGGGCCTCACGCAGTGTCGTGTCATCCTCCACAATCAGCACATTCGCCTGTGACATCATCGCTCCTCTTTCCAACTAGATTGCTTCGAATACCCCGGCCGGTGCAGCAGCCCGACGGTCGTGACGATCCTGCGCGCGCGCCACCGCGCGCACACAGGGCAGACGCAGGCCAAAGGTACTGCCATGGCCCGGCGTTGAACGCACCCAGACTTCACCGTCGTGCGCGGTCGCGACGGCCGCCACCACGGCTAATCCCAGGCCGGTGCCACCCGAACGGGTGGTATGAAACGGTTCGAATACGCTCTGTTGCGCCTGCAGCGATAGCCCCGGGCCGTTGTCTGTGACGTGCAGCTCAACATGGTCACCGCAACGCCGTGCGCCGACAACGAGCTGGCCGCCTTCGCCCATCGCGTCGATGGCGTTGTGAGCAAGGTTGCTCAGCGCACTCACCAGCATGTCAAAGTTGCCGAGCACTCGAGTCGTAGCGCTTTGATCGTCGACGCTCAGCGAGGTCGTGGTGGCGACGAGCTGCGCCTCGAGCGATTGCGCAAGTGCGTTCAACAACACGGCCACAGATAGCTCTTCGCGCTCACAGGTCCCCTTGCGCGCGTACAGCAGCATGTCATTGACGAGATTTTCGAGATGTTTCAGCCGCGAGATGATCTTGTCCGCGAAGCGCATTCGGTCTGCATCGGACAGCGCGGTGCGACGCAGGTTTGAGCTGTACAAGAGTGCGGAAGCAAGCGGCGTGCGGATCTGGTGGGCGAGTGAGGCCGCCATTTGCCCCATCGCGGCGAGACGTTCGTTGTGGTGGACATGTTCCTGCAAACGGCGCGTCTCGGTGACGTCATTGATGAGGATGATCTGGCCGGGCTCATTGTTGAGGGGGCAGGTGGAGACGCTGACGCGACGACCATTGCGCAGCGAAATGTCGTGGCCATCGTCGTCGCGCGGCGCAAATGCGCGTGCGATGATGTCCCGCCAGGCCTGGCCCTGCACCGCGGTACCCAGCAGCTGCTCGGCCGCTGGATTGTGCTCCTGGACATAGCCACGGCTATCCAAGACCACCACCCCGGCTGGCAATGTGCTCAGCAGCGACGCCAGGCGGTCGGCGAGCTTCTCCTTCTCCGCCAACTGGGCCAGCCGCTCGTCGTGGGCAAGCGCCAGCTCGGCTGTCAAATCAGCGACGCGTGATTCGAGCAGCTCGTAGGAACCACGCAGCTGCGCCGACAATTGATTGAATGCCGCAAATGCTTGCTGCAGTTCCAGTGCTTGCGCGTCTGGCTCTGGCCTCATGCACCTACTCTCCCGTCGTCAACCCGTCGCCGACGCGACGCTGACAACAGCAGAGCAAGAACCGTGCCTAGGGAAGGATATTACTAAAAACAGCGGGTTAGAAAGGCAGCCGAGGCCTACCGTCAAGCCTCCGACGCCGTAGCGTAGCGGGTAAGACCGTACTTGCGCATTTTCTCGACCAGCGTGGTCCGGCGCATGTTCAAACGTTTGGCGGCATGTGCCACGACGCCATCGGCGTCATCGAGCGCCTGCTGGATGAGCGACAGCTCGAGACTGGTGAGATGCTCCTTCAGGTCGATGCCGTCGCGGGGCAGGCGCGCGAGCGGGAGCTCATCGCCCGCTATTGCGGCCGGCAGTAAGTCTTCGTCGAACATCACCTGTGGCTCGAGCTCGACGCCCTGAGGTAAGTGGCCACGGTACTTCTCCGGCAGGTCGCGCACGTCGACGACGCCATATGGGAACATGATAACCAACCGTTCCATCAGATTCGCCAGCTCGCGCACGTTGCCCGGCCATGGATACTGCGACAACGCCGCTATGGCGGCGGGGGTTAGACGCACCGAACCGCGGTGTTCGCGCTCCAGACGGTTTATGATTTCCCGGACCAGGAACGGAATGTCCTCGACCCGATCGCGCAGCGGCGGCATGTCGATGGGAAAAACGTTGAGACGGTAGTACAGATCCTCACGGAAACGGCCCTTGCGGATTTCTTCCTCCAGGTCGCGGTGAGTCGCTGCAACGATCCGCACGTTGGCCTTGGTACTCTTGTTGCTGCCGACGCGCTCAAAAATCCGCTCCTGCAACACGCGCAGGATCTTGACCTGCATGGGCAGCGGCATATCGCCGATTTCATCCAGGAACAGGGTCCCGCCGTCAGCCATCTCAAAGCGTCCCTGGCGCGAGCTGATGGCGCCGGTAAATGCGCCCTTCTCGTGGCCAAACAACTCGCTTTCGAGGAGATCGGGTGGAATTGCGCCGCAGTTGACCGGGACGAACGGCCCTTCGCGCCGCGACGAATAGTAGTGCAGGTTGCGAGCGACGACCTCCTTGCCGGTGCCCGACTCACCCAGAATCAGGACATTGGCGTCCGAATCGGCCACCTGCTGAATCAGCTTGCGGATCTGAAGGATGCTGCGGCTGTTGCCGACCAGGCTGCGAAACAGCTCTGGCGAACGGGTCTTACCGCCCGGTTGCTCGTTCTGGTATACCTCCGCCAGATGCAGGGCGTGCATGAACTGGCGATACTTGACCGGGAATTCGATGACGGTGACGATGCGCTCACCGAGCTCGCCCGAGGGCCGGCCGCCATTGTCTCGCTCCGAGACCAGCAACACCGGGACCTTGCCGCACTGCTCGATAATGCTGTCAATCGTCATGCGGGTCTGCGTCTCATCGCCGCAATTCCCAATCACAACGACATCCGGTATCTCGCCACCCAGCGTTGAATCCCACTGCTGACAATCGGCAGCGTGGGCCGAGCCGAAATCGATGAAGTCGAAGATTACTTTGAGTTGCAGAGCGCGACTGCTATCACTGTCGACAACGAGAGCGGTCTTGCTGGTCATGTCCAGTCTTCCCCGTCAGCGTGGTGAGCGTCGGTGCGCGCCCCGGGCGCAACGTGAATATGCCGAGAAATTAGTCAGTTAAAGCCCGAAACTCAGCGGCTCCGGGAAGACTAGTACGGGAGGTGGAAAAAGTCAAAACTTTGTCAGATCGGGCTGAGACGCCGGAACAACGCCGCGGCGGCCCTACCCTGCGGTGGGCCGTGGCGGGTTACGCCACGCCGGAGCGCTGACGCCGCGCCTCGGCGACCGCTCGCCGATGCTCACGAAATATCAATTTTTCCAGATAGTTGCGCGTCATCGCATCGATATCGCCAAACCTGGACTGAACACGGAACACTGACGCTTCGCGTTCGACGCCAACAACGGCGACACTCAGGCGCAACGGCTGAGGAAAACGGGTCGACATATATAAGGAGAGCTCAACCGTGCTGCCCGTCTCAGGGGGGCTAGGGTCGAGCCACTCGACGCCTGCATTGCTGAGCCACACCCGCCTGTGCGGCAACGCGGCATCGCCGCGCACCCACAGTTGGGTGACGAGCTCAAGTAGCGCATCAACCTTACTCTCCAGACGCTGTAGGTCGCTGACGGGGGGCTCCGACTCCGTCGTGTTGACGGCCCCACCATCGCTTTCCAGCACGCCGAGAAACTGAATCACACTGGCGTTGGCCCGCGCCCGTGCGACGGGGTCATCTGGCGCAGCCGGCGCCATCCACCGCAGCGGCAAGTCACGGATCATGCAGAGTTGGGATGACATTTGAATACGCAACAGCCTTGTCGCGCGGGCTAGCGCCCCGGTCCAACCTTCCCTGTCTGGCCATAGGCGGCGCGCGCCTTGCGGCCCTGGCTCAGCTCGGCGAGCTGGTGTCCGAGTTCCTCGCGGGCGGACACCGTCAGCTGCAGCAACTCGCGATCCTCGGCGAGCAGTTCCTGAAACTCAGTCGCCACATCCACGCCCGTATCGGTCCCACGCGCGGCGACCCACTCACTCAACTGAACCTGCCGTTCAGCCTCCAGCCTGGCGACCTGCACCCAGTCCTCTGCCCGTGCCGCGGCCAACATGCGTGCAGTGAGTTCGCGCACGTTGCGCCAGGTATTGCTCAGCGTTGAGACCATTTCAGTCTCAGACCGATCAGCTCACTGGCCGGCGCGTGCGGCATGCTCCGCCTTGGCCGACTCGGGAATTGCATCCCAACCTGCCTTAATCTGGCGCAGGTGGCCCGCAACTTCATCTAAATAGTCCGGATTATTTCTGGCGTGCCCTTCCATCAAACGCCGCTCGCTGTAGTCGTACAAGGCGTCAAGGCTCGCCGAGATTTCACCGCCCGCCTCCATGTCGAGACTGCGGCGCAAACCATTGATGATGGAAATTGCCCAACTGATGTGCTTACCCTTCTCCAAGTGTTGGCCGCGTTCCATGTGTCCCTTCGCCATCGCGATCTTGTCCAGCGCACCCTCGAGCAGCATCTGAATCAAACGATGAGGATCCGCACCGCTGACGGATACTTGCACCGAACCCTGGGTGTACTGCGCGAGTGCCGCTGTTGCCTTTGCGTTCATGTGTTCTCTCCGAGCTCATAGTCCCTGGCTATTGGCGCGCCAAGGGGCTAGATAAGTGAACCCAACTGCTGAGTGAGATACGTTCCGGTGGACTGAAGCTGCGCCACGAGTCCATCCAGCGCTGAAAACTGGGCGGTCAGACGCGCCTCGACAGTTTCGAGTCGCCGTTCAGCCGCGTCAATTCTGTCCTGGTAGCGGCGCTTGGATGCATCGAGTCCATCCTCGCGCACATCGAGAAGCCCATCGATATCGAGAAGATTGCCCACCAATTCCTCCAGACGATAGGCGTAACCCTGCCCCTGGTCGGCAAACAGATCGGCGACGGCAGCAAAATCGCTGTTCAGCGCATCTTCCAAGTCGGTGCTGTCCAGGACCAATCTTCCTTCCTTGTTGAAACTAACCCCCACTTCAGTCAGATAGCTAAACTGTCCCGACAGGCCGCCGGGAGCTGTATTGAGAACATTTACAATCTGACGCTCAATGGCCAGCAAAGTATTGTCCGCTTCCAGCTCGCTTTGCCGCAAAGTCTTGATCGTGTCACGCAGCGTGTTGAAGGCATCGACAAATGCCTGCACCGACGAGCTGGTCGCCTCGATGTCACGATCGATCGTTAGCGTGGCTGCACCACCACCGTCCTGCTTCAGATTGAGCGTTACACCCTGGATCGCATTGGTGACGATATTGGATGCACTGACAACCGTGAAACCGTCCACGCTGAGGATCGCATTGCGCGCCTCATGATCAGTCACCGTTTGCAGATTGAGGGCAGTCTCGAGACCGGCGTTCCCATTGTATCCGTAGGACAGTTCGTAATCGGTACCCGGCTCATCCGCCGTCAACACGAGTCGGCTGACATTGCCTGCCGTATTCGGATCGTCATCGGCATCCACCGTGATCAGCGTCGCCGTCACGCCTGGATTGTCAGCGGCGTCGTTGATGGCATCGCGAACACCCGCCAGGGTGTTGTTGCTGGCATCGATGGCGACATCGAATGAGCCCTGGGTGCCGACGGTGACTGTCAGTGTCCCCGTCTGGCCAATGCTCGTGTTCCCATCAGCCTGACCTTCGGAATAGGATTTGTGTGCTTGCGCCAACTGCGTAACGACGACGTCGTAGGAACCACGCGCCGCGCTGGAGCTTGCGCTAGCAGTCACGACGGCCTCGTCCGAGGAGCCGGTCGAGAAGACCTGAAACTTCTCGGTGGTCCGCAGCTTATCCATTGCTGATTGAAATGAGCTGAGCGCCCCTTTGAGTTTGCCATAGCCGCTGATCTGGGATTCGACCAGGGTCTTTTGGAACTCGAGTTGGTCAACAGGCCGTCGCTCGAGCGCCATCAACTGGTCGATGATCGACCTGACGTCGAGTCCTGATCCCAATCCCGGCGCGTTAATCATAGCCTGCTCGTATCTCCTGGCATCACTCGCCGCCAATGCACTAGCAAATTGAGTGCCATCTCAGGCTTTACTCCGCAACAGCAGTCCAGTATCACCCGCTTCAGCGAGATGGCGCGCAAGCTTAAGAGCTTCCTCCGCCGGAATCTGCCTCACGACTTCATCCGTGTCAGCATTGACTACTCTGACCACGGTACGTCCGCTTTCCTTATCGATGCTGAACTGGAGCTCGCGGTGCACCTGCTGCACAAACTCACTGATGTCGCTAACCGCGGCCACCAGCTGTTCCTCGACAGGTTCATCGTTTGTGTTCGCTTGAGTTGCCGCATGCGGCGGCTGGGTGCCGTCCTGAGGCACGCTCTTGCCGCTTTGTACACTTGCAGCTCCATACCGGTTCCTAATCGCCTGGGCTTCCTGCACAGTGGCTGTGGTTGCCGGTAGCCTTGAAACTATCTCCGACGCCATCTTATTGAAGCCTCTGTTGGATGGCTGGAGCGCCCGGGGCACCAGGCCCCGAACGCTTCAACCAGGGACCTACCTTACTGCAACAACGCCAGGGCGATCTGCGGCTGGGAGTTCGCCTGAGCCAGCATGGATACGCCGGCCTGCTGCAGGATCTGCGTTCTGGTGAAGTTCGCCGTTTCAGCGGCGAAGTCTGCGTCGACAATTCGACCACGTGCTGCCGAGAGGTTCTCGGAGTAATTCTGCAGGTTGGATATGACCGCCTCGAAGCGGTTCTGCACCGCACCGAAGGTGGCGCGGGTCTGCGACACGCTATCGATGTCCGCATCCAGGTCCGTGAGCGCGCTCTGCGCGGCCGCCTGTGTGGAGACATTGACGGTGCCCGCGGCACCAGAGGCATTCAGACTGCCGACATCGAAGGTGCCGGAAGAAATGGTGATCTGGTTGGCCGCGGTGTCATCCGCGCCGACCTGGAACTCGAGATCCCCGACGCTGCCGTCGAGCAGCTGCTGGCCCGCGAACGAGGTGGAGTCGACGATACGCTGAATCTCGGCCGTCAGCTCATCCACTTCCGCCTGCAGACCACTCGGATCCTCAATCGTTGCATTGGAAGCCTGAATCGCAATCTCACGGATACGCTGGAGGTTATTGGCCACCTGAGCCAGCGCGCCTTCCGCCGTCTGGGCCAGCGAGATGCCGTCGGCCGCGTTACGCACTGACTGATTCAGTGCACGGATATCGGCTTGCATACGCTCGGCGCTGAACAAACCCGCCGCGTCGTCTTTGGCGCTGTTGACGCGCAGGCCCGAGGACAGACGTTGCAGCGAAATGGCGAGGCTGCTATTGGTGGTAGACAGATTGCGCTGTGCGTTCAGCGACATTACGTTGGTGTTGACGCTAAGTGCCATGTCTTGATTCTCCTGCTTAGTCGCGGGCCCCGATTTCTCTCAGGTGCGCCGCGGCGGAGTTGATACTCAGCGGATATGTTCATCAAATGCGAACATTTACCGCTCCCGACACTATTAGCGTCCTTTCCCGTGGAAAACTTTACCCCTCAGCGATTCATCTTTTCTTTGCCATTTCAGTCAGTTAGAAATCCGCCCAAACAAATGTTCGCGCACGCCACCAGCACACGGGCACGGATGAGGCAACAGCACAAGCGGAGTCGGAGCTCGAAATATGTGACGACGTGGCCAAAGCACGAGGCGACGCGAATGCTACGACTAAATCGTGCCGTATCAAGTCACGCGTTGGCGACGCAGCTCGAAACTCAGAACCTATAACCTACGTTGATCCCGAACACCGAGGGATCGATCTCGACCGTCGTCAGCGGAACGCCGTCGAGCTCTGCATCGCTCTCGATATCGATCGATCGCAGATCGACGTTGATGAGCCAGTTGTCGTTGACCATGAAATCGGCGCCGAGCTGGATCGCGAGGCCCGTCGATGCGT
>Ga0209536_100005470_pt1 | contig 19719 bp, 14 predicted proteins | sample DeeMarSeWOR28_12_FD_187461 | JGI IMG/M metagenome (GOLD analysis project Ga0209536, IMG submission 187461) | Marine sediment microbial communities from White Oak River estuary, North Carolina - WOR-2-8_12 (SPAdes) (version 2) | ecosystem: Environmental > Aquatic > Marine > Intertidal zone >...
TATTTCCATTGCAGTAATCCCCATATATATAGGATCCGTACAAACCCGGGTAATCCTGTCCCCGGTAGACATAACCCCCTGTGATGGAGCATGTCCCGTTAACGTGAGTTGGGTAAACAAATACTGGATCGGTCATACCCTGGTCATTGCAATTGGCTGCGTTGTAGCATTCCAATCCTTCCTTGATATTCCATCCGTAATTCGTACCGCCCAAGCTGCCGGCTGGTTGGAAATCCACTTCCTCCCAGCTGCCCTGGCCCACGTCACCTAAATAGAGATCGCCAGTCAGGCGATCGAATGAGAATCTCCAAGGATTTCGCAGGCCCAGCGACCAGATCTCACCACGATGATCGGGTTCACCCACGAATGGATTGCTTGGAGGTATTTGATAAGGATCGACTCCCGCTTCGACATCGATGCGTAGCAGTTTTCCTAATAGGGAGTTGGTGTCCTGTCCGTTCTTGTCCGGATCACCTCCGCCCCCGCCGTCCCCCGTGCTTATATACAGGAAACCGTCGTCTCCAAAAAACAGCTGACCACCATTATGGTTACTATAGGTGGGATGGTCGAGAGTGATGATCGTTTCTTCGCTGTTAGGATCGGCGATATCTGGATCCCCGCTTAATGAGAATCGGGAGACCTGATTGTTACCATCTGTACGGGTGTAGTAAACATAAAAATGATCTTTTCCAAATCCATAGCCGGGAGGGAATGCCAGGCTGAGAAGACCTTCTTCATTACCACCGCCGGAGAATGGGGAACGCACCCGGTCTGAGATATCTAGGAAAATCCCGTTGTCGAGTTCTTGAATCCGACCGCGCTGCTCGACAACAAAAAGTCGACCGCTGTTATCTCCCGCATGTGTTATGTGAACAGGTGATTCAAAGCCGCCAGCGATATGGGTTAAGGTTATGAGTGGGTAGCTTCCTGGAGTGGTCCTTTCGACAATTGCAGCCATAAGGAGGATACTTACCAGCAAGTTGATCAAACTGATGCTCAATACTTTTCGTGACATAGAAGTTTATTCCAGGTTGATTATATCTTTTTCTAGTGGATCGCAGTTAGGGGATTAAAGTACCAGCTAATCAAGACGATCGAGTTTGGTTCTTAGTGAGAAAGGATCTTTTGCGGCAGAGGTGGCTTGCGCGAGCAGTTCAAGAGAATCAAATTTAAGGACAGGCTTTGTTCAGATGTTCTTCGAAAGTCTCGGAAAAATCGTGTCTACCTGAATTATCACATGTGGCCCGAAAATAATAATATGGAGTCTGAGCTGGAAAAGCAACTGCTCGCAGAGCACGCGCATCTGGATTCGCAATCGGGCCAGGTGTTAATCCAGGATACAGATAAGTGTTGTAGGGTGAATCAAATTGTAAGTCGCCTACGCTGAGTGGGTTGGTCCACCACGTATTTTGTGTTGGATTATAGCCAACGGCGTATTGTACTGTTGAATCAGCTTCCAAGAGCATTCCAATCGCCAGGCGATTTAAGAAAACAGAGGCGATCAGCGGCATTTCCTCGCTGAGGACGGATTCGCGTTCAACAATGGAGGCTAAGATCACCGCTTCGAAAATGTTTAAACCCTGCCGCTGGAAACCATCCAGCATTTCAGGTGTAAGCTGGGAGCTGAATTGTTCAACAAGGATCTGGATCAGCTCATCAGCAGAAGTTACTCGCGGGATACGATACGAACCCGGGTAAAGAAAGCCTTCTATTGAACTGCTGCCGGTGAGTTCACCCAAGGTCGACAAATTATCTGCAGGGGAAAAGGACGCTTTCAGGAAATCCTCTTCTGAGAACTCTAGGCCGGAGGTGGGTATTGAGGCCGCGATCTCTTCAATCCGCCAACCAGGCAGGACAGAAAATGTCACCTCGCTGGGAGTTGCATCTTGCAGTACATCTGCCAGTTCAAGTGGAGTTAGCGCGGGGCTGAGGGTGTATTTTCCGGCTTGTAGAGTTGTATCCAGGCCACTGTATTTGAGATAAGTGATGAAGGCCTCGGCGTCGTGGATTAGACCTGTAGCCTCAAGCCGAGAAGCGATAAGTGGTGGGGGCTCGCCAAGTGGAATTTCGAAAGGATCTGGATCGCCCAGGGGATCGACAGGTTGGACCAGTTGATCGGCTTGTAAGAGCAGCTGCGAGGAATAACTCAGCCGTTGCAGAAGATCAAGATTGGAAGCAGGTAGTCCAAAAGTTGTTTCAGCCCGACGGTTTATCTCAAGATAGCTAAACACGACCAAGCAGCTTCCCAGGCAAACGAAAATGGCGATAACCAGTCCGAGGACCGTATTTAAAGATAGGCGGCGATTTCTCATATCGTTACTGGTGCGAATAAGCAGCTGTTCACCAGATCGTTTGCTGAATACTGACCTGAACCCCACAGGTGCAGTACGTTCTACTCATCCTCTATTTGTGTATCAAGGAAGGATTGTAAAATGGCCGCAGCTGCTAAATCGTCCACGTGTCCCTGGCGCTTTCTTTTTGGAGTACCGAGCGTGAGTTGAGACTGACGCGCTTGCTGTGTGCTGTGACTTTCATCCCACAATAAAACTGGTAAGTCGGTCTGGGATCGGATCGCTGCTGATAGTCGAGCTGCACTGCGACCTTGCACTGTAGGTTTACCTTCTTCATCAAGAGATTGTCCAACAATGATCTTCTCGGCATCATACTCCTGGGCTAAGGAGGCAATTGTAGCTGCATCAATAGGCCTCGAGATGTGGTTGACCACTTTCAACGGGCTCGCAATGGTACCGGTGGGGTCACTCAATGCGACGCCAATGCGTTTGCTGCCAGGATCAACCGCCAGGATTCTCATGGATGACTCAATACTGGGTTATCGAGGGTAGAGACGTGGAAGCCTGTTCTGGTTCAAGACTGGTGACATTGATCCGTAAAGGGATAAATGGCATAACTGGCCACCATGAGGGATTGGTAGAGATCTTCGGTGGAATAGATAAAGATAGATTTTGTACCAACACCTGGCTGGCTATTTGAGGTGAGCGGCCAAGTACAAGGCTAATGGCATGGTTGACAGATGGGTCAGCCTGGATATCTCTTTGTAATCTGATCCGCCAGCGCAGAGTCGATTCGTCAACGAATTTTGGTTTGTTGAGTTGTTCTATGGTCATTGTTCCAGGTATAGGATTATAACCTTCTGGTAAATTGGCTTCCAGAATGGCACTTGCCAGTGCTTCTCGATCTTCAGCGGTCACGTATTGAGTTTGATATTCCAATCGCAAAATTAATTCCAGCTCGCTGGCCGGTTGGAGGTCCACAGGTTCAAATGCTTCAGCGAGTGAGTTAACTAAAGTCAGTGAGCCTTCGATCAAGATGTCATTCGGTCCGAGCGAATCTTGTATCTCCTGAAAGGCATTTTCTTCCAATGTTGAGGTCAGTTGTTCATGAAGACGAATCCTGTCATCGGGTGTAGGAGCAGGACTTGGAGCTAGACTGCCCCCAGCTAATCGTTCAGTGTTCTCGACGGTCAAGAGAACCCCGAGATCTCCTTCAATGGCCTGGATGCTCCCCGGAAGTAGATTTTCTGAGCTACCTGGCGATAAGGCTCTTATGGCGGTATTTACTTCCATTCCAGGTCCGGCGCGCAGGTAAGCGATACGCTCTGTGGCAAATCTGTGTGCCGAGTCCACATCACTTACTACAGTACCGGCTGGGATCGTTATCGATTGATCGGTGAGATTTCTGAAAGTCACCTCTCCTGTTGCAAACCCGGTCGGTATTTTGACCTCTCCAGTGGTTTGCACGCTTGCTCGTCCTTCAACGATCCTGTGGATCGTGCGAATGGGTAATATGCCGGTCAGGTTTATGTTTTCGATCGAATCTGTCGCTGTGACAGTGAGGTTTACTTCTTGTCGCTTAATTTCAGGTACGATGGCTACCTCAGCACTGGGTAGTAACACGGCTGCAATGGCGAGCACAGCTAACACGCCTAGCGCAAATACTCCTATGCGGATCTGGGGTGATAACTTTTGGGAATCTCTTTTTCGATGAAGAGGATCTGAAAGGATTTGATCGATTGATGATGCCCGATCGATCCTGTCTTGTTGTAATTGCCTGGATCTATCTTTCCGGGTCGCAGGTCGTCTCCAGCGGGCAGCTTGAGCCTGACGGACGGTCTTGTAGATTGGAATCCCCAATGAACGAGCCTGAAAGCGGACTTCTGGATCTTTGGTAACCAGAGCGATCTGGACTCCAAGGGATTGGCTATGGCGCAGTATCAATACCAGATCCAGGCGGTGATTTAAGAGGCGACCGCGCGTCGGCCAGACCAGTACCACACGTCCGGCTTGACTCCATCCCATCTTGTCGCGCACTGAGATAGCGTCGTCGTGAGCTTCCAATTGAATGATTTGTGTCTTCACTGATCCTGATCGTCAGGAACCACTTTTAATTGATTTTTGACCCAGTTCTGGGCATTTGTCAATGCTGCGTCGAGCTGGCTCGGGTCTTTACCTCCGGCTTGAGCCAGAGTTGGGCGTCCGCCACCGCCGCCGCCAAGCGGTTGCGCGGCGAACTCAACCAGATTCCCTGCGTGTAATCCACGATCTACCAGGTCTTCAGTGATAGCGGCGATCAGGAGGGGTTTTGCATTGAAAACCGATGCGAGGAAAACAACGCCGCTTTGATACCTTTGTCGGAAGCGATCTGCCATTTGTCGCAGGGTCCCTGCATCCGCTTCAGGTAGGCTGGTTATCAGGACCGGAACCCCATCTTCTTGAGGAACATTTTCCAAGAGGCGGTTGAACTCTTGACCGATCATTTCCTTGCGGAGAGAACTGATTTGTTTTCGCGCTCCATCCAATTGTATCAATACACCCCGCGTCTTTTCAGCAACCTCTTCGGGGTTTGTATCTAAGAGTTCCCCGGTCTGATTGAGTATCTGGAACCGACGCTGGATCAAATCATAAGCCTCGCGTCCAGTGACCGCCTCAATCCGTCGTAAACCGGCCCCAACGCTGCTTTCATTTGTGATCAGAAAAGTGCCGATATCTCCGGTTTCACGGACGTGTGTTCCGCCGCATAGCTCATAAGAGAAAGGCGATTCACCACCAATCGTGATTGTACGGACTGTTGCGTCATACTTCTCGCCAAAAAGAGCAATTGCGCCTTCCGCGATGGCGGTTTGCAACGGTTTGAACATGATATTCAAGTTGTAGTTTTCGAGAACATTACGATTTACGCCAGCTTCGATCTGTTGAAGTTCGGTCGCAGTTAATGCTTCTGGATGGGTGAAATCGAATCGCAGCCGATCAGGTGCCACCAAAGATCCTGCCTGGCGGGCGTGGGCTCCGAGAACTGTATGCAGCTCAGCGTGTAGCAGGTGGGTCGCGGTGTGGTTGCGCATGATGTCCTGTCGGCGTTGGATGTCAACTCTTGCCATCACCTGGTCGCCGGTGCGAGGTTCCCCTTGCATCACCTCTCCGATATGTACGATCACTCCTGCGGAAGGTCTTCGCATGTCCTTGACCTTGATTTCCCAGACCGGATCGCTTAGTGAAGTAATGGTGCCAGTGTCAGAGACCTGTCCGCCTGCCTCGACATAGAAGCAGGTTTCGGGCAGCAGCACCTCCACGAAATCACCTTTTTTGACCTGGTCATTCGATTCTCCAGCTCGAACTAATGCTAATACTTCCCCTTCAACTTCATATCTATCGTAAGGATCGTATTTGGTCCCTTCTGGATCGAGTTTCTTAGCCTTCACCAATTCAGAAAACAGGTTTTGGTAAATTTCGACATTCTCTTCTCCGAACAAGCCGAAGGTTTCACCTGCTCCGGAAGCGAGCCGATGCTCTTCCATGGCCGCATAAAACCCTTCCACATCAACTTCGATATCCTGTTCGAGAGCGATATCGCGCGTGATCTCAAGCGGAAGGCCATAGGTGGCATACAGGTCGAAAGCTTTACCTCCTGGTAATTTCTGCCCCCTGTCAGTCTGAGAATCGCTGATCAAAGTTTCCAATTTAGAAACTCCAGCTTCAACAGTGCGCTGGAATCGTATCTCTTCCCGCAGGAGATTATCCAGGATAGTAGACTGGTTGCGCAGGAGTTCTGGATAGAAATCACCATAATTCTCGATCACGCTCCCGGCAATGTATGACAAAAACGGTTCATCGAGGCCGATCAAACTCCCGAAGCGGGCGGCCCGGCGGATGATCATGCGGCTGACATAATTTCGGCCAGTGTTCCCTGGTACAACGCCATCTGCGATCAAGAATGCAGCTGCACGGGCATGGTCGGTGATCACCCGATACGGGGTTATGTTGTTGGCTTTTTCTGTATCACTGTGGCCTGTGAGTCTCTGGATGGAGTCCATAATTGGACTGAGTAGATCAGTTTTATAATTTGAGTCAACTCCTTGAAGCACCAGAGCAATCCGTTCTAATCCGAGTCCGGTATCGACATGTTTCGCAGGGAGAGGCTCTAGTGAAGAGGGACCAGTACGGTTGTACTGCATGAACACTAGATTCCAAAGTTCAAGAAATCGGGTGCAGCCCTCCAAATTAACCGCGCAAGTGTGTCCCAGAGAACCTTCATTGGCGCAATTTCCAGGACCAAGGTCAAGGTGGATTTCACTGTTGGGTCCGCTTGGTCCTGTCTCAGCCATCTCCCAAAAATTATCTTGTCGTCCAAAAAACAGTACATGTGAAGGATCAAAACCTGGCTGTTTGTACCAGTAATTTGCAGCTTCATCGTCGCGCTCAATTTCACCCATTTCATCTTCGAAACACGTTGCCCAGAGGTCGGCTTTTGGTAATCCCCACACTCCTGTAAGCAGTTCCCATGCCCACTCGATGGCCTCTTTCTTATAGTAGTCGCCAAAAGACCAATTTCCTAGCATCTCAAAAAATGTATGATGTGTGTCATCGCGTCCAACATCATCCAAATCGTTGTGTTTTCCTGCAACCCGCATGCATTTTTGGGAATTTGCGGCGCGCGTGTAGGGTCGCTTATCTGTACCCAGGAACACATCCTTAAATTGAACCATCCCTGCATTGGTGAACAAAAGGGTTTGATCCCCTCCAGGTACTAGAGATGAAGACGGGACGAACTCATGACCTTTATCGACGAAGAAATCGATAAAGCTTTGCCGTATGTTGGCACCCGAAAAACGTTTTTCGAGCATAATAACTCCTGATTAAGGAATGTGGAAAATTTATTACACATACCTTATTTTCTTACTCCAGCCTTTCGAGGTTGAATTATACCAAGGTGAGGTGAGTGGTCTATTAACGAAATATGGGGATTAGGAATTTCTTCTCATTCAATTTGCCTGGACAAATCAATGAGATATTCTACGTTATAATGGCTTGCTGATGGCGAAGTTTATGTGAAAGATTCATCGCTCAGAACCGACCTGTGACCAATTGAGATTCAGAGAATCAAATGGTAAAAAATCCTGATCTAGCTGTGATCATTCCGGTATTTAATGAGGTGGGTAAAGTTGGCGAAGTGTTGGATGTTTTGCGGCATGTAGAAATATTAAGGGAGATAATCGTCGTTGATGATGGTTCAACAGACGAGAGCTCAGCTGAACTCATGGGTGCTTCTCTTGCGGATCCACGCATCACATTAATCACGCATGCAGTCAATCAAGGTAAAGGGCAGGCGATTTTCTCCGGCTGGCAAGAGACCAAAGCACAGAATTTGCTTTTTCTGGATGGTGACCTGTTTGGAATGCAGCCTCAGCATGTCTTGGATTTGGCGCAGCCTGTTTTGGATGGTCAAGCAGACATGACTATCGGCCAATTCCAAAAGGGTGATTGGAAGTCAGATTTCTCTCATTGGGTGACTCCCTGGTTGAGTGGTCAACGGTGCTTGCGCGCCTTTATTCTTGGCTTGATATCTTGGCCGGCTGCTCAGGGATATGGGATTGAAACTTCGCTTACTATCGCTGCCAGGCATCATCAATGGCGGTGTGTTCGCGTTCCTTTGGTTGGGATGTGGCATCTGCCCGGGGAATCGCGCAAAGGATTCTGGCCAGGCCTCAAAACCCGCTCAAAGATGTATGCGCAGGTTGTGTCTGCCTGGCATCAGGCGGGCGGGTTTCATCGGGTGGGATCAAAGATGCGTGTGAGGTAACACCCAAATATGCCGCCAGATGATAATGAGGTGGTAGTTCCCATTCCAACCGTCACGCGCAGTTCGCGCAGAACCTGGCTGAGGCGAGCGATCTCACTTGTTCTGCTCGCCTTATTGATTTATTTCTTTTGGCCCCTCTTAGGCGAGATTAGAGCTGCTGCAGATTTATTCCGTACAGCGGATTGGATTTGGTTGCTGGTCGCTATTTTGATCCAGGTCGTTTCTTACAGTTTCCTGACATGGATGAATGCATTGTCATTGCAGCCTTTTTCTGGAAGTATCAGGTTTATCCCTTTAGCAGGTGTATTAACTTCAATGGCATTCATCGCTGTTGCTATCCCAAGCGCTGGGATCAGCGGGATCGCTATGCGAGTCCACTTACTGCGAAAGTATGGTTACTATCCTGAAGAATCCCTTTTTTCCTTGGTCGTTGAAACTATCTTGGAATTTATTGCTTTGGTTACCGTGGCGTTGGTCGGTATTGCCTATCTAATTCAGAGCGGTGGTCTTACAACTTTAAACGTGCTGTGGATCGTTTTGATCAGCATCCTCATTATTGGCATAATTTGGTCTTCCTGGTACGTGGTGAACGATTATGAGAGGAGCCGGAGGATCCTGAATGGCATTGTCCAGCTTTGGAATAGATATGGAAAAAGGTTCAAAAAACTGGACCTGGAAGAACTGGATGAACGGTTAAAATTCTTTTCGCAAAACCTTACCCACTACCCACGCTCTTCATTGTGGAAGTTTCCCACATCTGCCTATGGTAAAGTGATCCTGGATGTGCTCACGCTGGGCGTTTGTTTCTTGTTATTTGGTTATCATATTTCACCCTCTACTTTGTTGATTGGCTATGGTCTGATCCTGACTCTTAGTGGAATGAGTGCCCTGCCTGGTGGATTGGTGATGACAGATGCATTCGTCCCGGTGATCTTTTCCAGATTAGGTGTACCGGGACCAGTGGCCTTGGCAGCCGGTTTGACATACCGCTTGATCGCATTTTGGTTGGTTAGATTTGTTGGATATATTAGCTGGTTGATTTTGGAAAGAAGAAAATGATCTCTGCAACCGCTCGAAAATATTTGTATTTTTCAGTATTTGCTGCTGGGATGACGACTCTGGCAGTGGAGCTTTCTGCTGCCCGATTGTTGGGGAATATATTCGGGACCAGCAACCTGGTTTGGGCCAGCATAATCGGCTTGATTTTGATCTACCTCACTGTTGGTTATTTTATTGGAGGGCGATGGGCGGATCGCTCCCCTCATTTACGAACCATGTATTTGATCATGGTTTGGGGCGCTTTCTTGATTGGCTTGGTGCCCCTGGTTGCAAATCCGGTGTTGAAAGCAGCCGCGGATGCATTCGATCAGTTTCAGGTGGGCATCCTGTTTGGTGCGTTCACCGGAGTGCTGATCCTGTTCAGCATACCGGTGACCTTGCTGGGGACTATCTCCCCCTTCGCCATTCGTCTGGCCATACGCTCACCAGCTGAAGCTGGATCTATTTCGGGGCGCGTCTATGCAATCTCTACTCTGGGTGCCTTTTTAGGTACTTTCCTGCCTGTATTGCTATTCATCCCCACCATTGGCACAATTTATACATTCATCTCATTTAGCATTTTCCTGATGCTGGTGGCGATCGCTGGATTGTGGCTGTCATACAGTTGGAAAGTGGCACTACCTTGGATATGGATGCCTGTAGTGCTTTTAATCCTGGTCATTTTCGGAATGGGTAGAGGCATAAAGGCCAGTGCTGGGCAGGTATACGAAACCGAGTCGCAATACAATTACATTCAGGTTCTGGAAGAGAATGGTTATTTGATTTTAAGATTGAACGATGGGCAAGGTGATCATTCCATGTATCACCCTTCTGAGATCGATTATCACGGACCTTGGAAACAGTTTCTGGTTGCTCCTTTCTTTAATCAGCCATTCTACGCGCCAGGTGACTTGGACAACATGGCGATCATTGGATTGGCAGCGGGCACATCTGCCAGGCAGGCAACGGAGGTCTTTGGATCGATTCCGATCGATGGTTATGAGATCGATCCAGAGATCATTGCGGTCGGTCAAGAGTTTTTTGATATGAATCTGCCAAATTTGACTGCTATCCCTCAAGATGGGCGCTGGGGTTTGGAACACAGTGGTAAGCTATATGACCTGATCGCAATTGACGCTTATCGACCGCCATATATTCCTTGGCACTTAACTACACTTGAATTTTTCCAGATCGTCCAGGATCACCTAACTGATCAGGGTGCATTAGCGATTAATGTCGGACGCGCACCGGATGATCGCAGGCTGATTGATGCCATTGTTGGTACGCTCACCCAGACTTTTCCATCGATCTATGTAATAGATATTCCTGGTACGTTCAATTCTATTATTTATGCCACAATGCAGCCGACCTCGGTAGAATATCTTTATCAGAATCTGTTGCAATTATCGGATCAACAGGATGTGCATCCTCTACTCATTGAGGCAATGAAAGTCACCGCAGCAAATTTGCAGCCGACATCAGAGTCAACGATAGTGTTCACAGACGATTTGGCTCCGATTGAATGGATCACGAACAGCATGGTGCTCAGATTCATGTTGTTTGGAGATATGGAGATATTACAATGACAGCGAACTCTCAAGAAAGAACCGATTCAAATAATCGCCGTTGGCTTTCCTGGTTGGTAGCGATCCTGGTGTTGGTGATGTTGATCCTTACCTCTGTCCGTTTGCTGATGACCCCGGCATTCGTCCAACTTGAATATCGCACTCCTAATTTTCCTCCTGATCCGTATGGATTTACCCGCGAAGACCGCATAAATTGGTCGCTTATCGCTTTGGATTACCTGCTCAATGATGAAGGCATTTCATTTCTGGGGGATCTGCGATTCGAGGATGGTACACAAGTTTACAATGAACGTGAGTTAGGACACATGCTGGATGTTAAGAATGTGCTTCAGGTCGCTTTGATCGTCTGGTATGTCAGCATAGTTGGTGTGCTGCTCCTTGGATTATGGGCTTGGTGGGGCGGGTGGTGGCAGGAATATAAGCAAGGACTTTCACGGGGAGGCTGGTTGACTGTGATTTTTGTAGTTGTAACCCTTGTTGCAGTTCTGATTGGCTTCAGTGTTTTCTTTGTATTTTTCCATCAAATATTTTTTGACCCTGGCACGTGGGTTTTCCGCTTTTCTGACACATTGATCCGATTATTCCCAGAACGATTCTGGCGCGATGCATTTCTGGCGATTGGGCTACTATCATTGGCGGGAGGGCTTGCATTGGCACTTGGTTTTCGTCAGAAAAGATCTGCCGTTTAAATAAAAGTAGGGCGCCAGTGGTATTGACGCCCTGTTGAAATTTACTTTAGGCTCCGAATTTATCTATACGGTTTGCATGGGCAAGTGCAAGAGGGAGCGTATTCATCGAGGGAAAATCACCCAGGCCTCCCCGCGCACATGCCTGTTCACCAAATTGAGTCTGCTTATCTGGCCGGGCAGTATGCGGAGCCCACAACAGGAAGGGAACCGGGTGCCAGCTGTGAGTGCGCAATTTCGCTGGCGTCGAGTGATCCCCGGTGATTATGAGAACATCTGGATTTAGATCCAATACGCGTGGCAGGGCATTATCGACTCCTTCAATCACCTTGGCTTTACCATCGAAATCACCATCTTCACCTTTGCTGTCAGTCTTTTTAATGTGGATGAAGAAGAAGTCGTACTCATCCCAAACCTCGGCTAATGCTGAGAACTCATCTTCAGGAGTCTCCCCGGGGAATTGGATCACCTGCATGCCAACCAGGCTGGCTACTCCTTTGTACATCGGGTACACGGATATTGCAGCAGCGTTCAAACCGTAGGAATCTTTGAATGTCGGCAATTTAGGGTCGCTTGAAAAACCGCGCAAGGTCATACCGTTGGCTTTCGCTTCATTAGATAACGCCGCCCTGGCCTCATCTAGCCACTTATTGAATAAATCTGCAGTGTGAACAGCAGCGGATGTCCTTGCTTCAGGTTTCAGGGGAGGAACCCCGGTACGCTGTGGATCGGTATCGTCAATATCAGGATCGAGACCATCACCCCGCATGACGACTGCGAAACGATACTCTTTCACATGCCGTACTTCAGTATTCACACCGGGGATTGAGACTTTTGCAATTTTGTCGACCAATGGCAAGGCTTCTTCCGTGGAGATACGTCCTGCTCTGCGATCGGAAATGTTGCCGTTTTTATCCAGGGTGCAAAAATTTCCACGCGCAGCGACATCGCCCGATTTAACTTGTAAACCGACGCCAACCGATTCAAGAACGCCTCGTCCAATTTCATAATGAATAGGATCATAGCCAAAGAGAGCTAAATGAGCCGGGCCAGATCCGGGTGTTATACCTGCCCGAATCGGTGTAACTTGGCCAAGCGTGCCTTCAACGGCCAGCCGATCCATTATTGGTGTGTGGGCTGCTTCCAATTCAGTCAGCCCTCCCGCATTGAGGGGGAGACCTCCTAAACCGTCGAGGACTAACAAAACGATTTTGCTTTGCGAAGGATGTAATAATGGTGGTATATAATCGAATGGCATTTTTTGATATTCCTTTTCAGGACTCGTTTTTTAGGGCGTAGAGTGGTCATTTCCAAGTCTCTACGCCCTATCATTATTTGTATTCAGTTTATGTATTTGGTTAATTAGCTATTCGTTACCTGCCCAGAATAGCTAGAGCCTGATGGCAAAGAATCAACGGATCGCCAGTTCGCTCTCCCGGTCAAATATATGCATATTTTCCATATTGAAGACCACCTGCATTTCTTCACCGATGGATACTCTCGTTCGTGGATCAACTCGTGCAACATAATCATGCTCCCCTGATTTGAGGAAGAGGAAGATCTCATTCCCCATCAGCTCGGTGATGTCCACTTTGGTTTCGACGGGCTGAGCAATAATGCCTCGCGGGGCAAATTCAGGATTGAGGATATCCTCCGGACGGATGCCGAAGATGATGGATTTATCAACGTGACCCTCATATACGCTTTTGCGATCCTCGGGGATCTCTAAGACAAATGAATCTGCATCAACAACCAGCTTGCCATCGCTCTGCTGGATCTTCGCCGGGAAGAAGTTCATCGCAGGTGAACCGATGAAACCGGCCACAAATAGATTGTCAGGCTTATCATAGAGGTTTTGAGGGGTGTCGATTTGTTTCAATATGCCGAATTCCAAGACCGCGATCCGTGTGGCCATGGTCATGGCCTCGGTCTGGTCGTGGGTTACATAAATGAAGGTAGTAGCGAGCTGCTGGTGTAATTTACTAATGTTAGCCCGGGTTTCGACGCGCAGTTTTGCGTCCAGGTTGGATAAAGGCTCGTCAAAAAGGAAAACCTTAGGCTCGCGCACGATGGCTCGTCCTACCGCTACTCGCTGCCGTTGACCACCGGACAGCTGTCGGGGTTTTCGGTCGAGTAAATTCTCGATCCCCAGAATCTCGCCTGCTTCCTCTACACGCCTCTTGATTTCATCTTTAGGTGTTTTGCGTAATTTGAGGCCGAATGCCATGTTGTCATATACAGACATATGAGGGTAAAGCGCGTAGGATTGGAACACCATGGCGATGTCCCGGTCCTTGGGAGGTACATCATTAACTACCTGGTCGCCGATCAAAATCTGGCCATCACTTATGTCTTCTAAGCCAGCCAGGCATCGCAGGGCGGTAGATTTGCCACAACCAGAAGGACCGACAAGGACGAGAAATTCCTTGTCTTCGATGGCAATGTCCAGGTCGTTAACAGCGAGGACTTCCCCGAAGCGCTTCGTGACGTGATCATACGTTACACTAGCCATTGGATACATCTCCTTTCTGAAAGAGTATAGTGAATTGATTATATTCCTAATTTAGAAAAAATGCAATCAAAGGCGAAATCTATCTCAAACCAACAGTTTTTTCAAATAAGCTTGCTGATTTTCAACGCTCGTCATACAATGAACTCATGGCACGCTCTAAGAATGTGACCCCTATTCGTAAGCAGTATCTCGAGATAAAAAGACAATACCCGGATACGATCGTGTTCTTTAGATTGGGAGATTTCTACGAAACATTTGACGAGGATGCGGAAACGACATCTCGTGAACTCGATATTGTGCTGACTTCCCGTAATGTTGCCAAAGGCGTGCGGATCCCTATGGCAGGAATACCCTACCATGCATTGGAAAACTACTTGTCACGTTTGATTGAGAAAGGTTACCATGTAGCAATCTGTGATCAGGTAGGGGATCAACCTGTCAAAGGGTTGGTTCCAAGAAAAGTCACTCGCGTGGTGACGCCTGGAACAATCGTTGAACCTGGATTGCTGCCAGGTGATGAGAATAATTACCTGGTCAGTCTAGTCGTTCAAGATGAACATGCCGGTGTGGCTTATGTAGATATTACGACCGGGGAATTTTATGTGACCGAAATCAAAGCCAGTGATATCTCTGCTGAAGTGAGAGCGGAGTTGATTCGCTTGCATCCAGCAGAGATATTGCATCCCGATTCGTATTTTATGGGGAATGGAATGCCAGGTCACAATACGCCCTGGCCGGGTTGGCGTTTTGAGCATGAGCGTTGCCAGCAAGCGCTGCTTGATCATTTTCAGGCTGCCTCACTTGATGGATTTGGTTTGAGTGGTATGCCTCTGGCGATATCCGCAGCTGGAGGAGTTATCCAATATCTCGGGGAAACACAACCAGCTGCCCTGAAATTGCTTACCGGCTTAGCTACTTACGAGCTAACTGAATTCATGACTCTGGATGCAGCCACACGTCGCAATCTAGAATTGACCGAAACCATTCGGAGAGGAAAGAAGATCGGTTCATTGTTGGGTGTATTGGATCACACCATAACTGCGATGGGCCACAGGTTGATCCAACAATGGGTGAGTAAACCTCTGCTGGATGCCGATCAAATTCACCAGAGGCAGGCTGGGGTTGCATTTTTCGTCTCAGAAGGGCTTAAGCGAGCTGAGCTGAGATCCGCATTGAAACCCCTGGCTGATCTTGAACGACTTACCCAGCGCGTGGTTGGGAATTCTGGCCAACCGCGCGATGTTGTCGCCATGCGCAGCACATTGCAGCAATTACCAGGTATAAAAGGATTGTTACCTGAAAATGAACCTGCTTTGAATGGGGTGATTGAAGATCTATTCTTATGCACGGATGAGCTGAGTCTGATCGAATCAGCCCTGGAGGATGACCCTCCTGCGACGCTAAAAAATGTTGGCGTGTTCAGGGCTGGTTTCTCAGCCGAGTTGGATGGTGTGATTGAGAGATCTCGACACGCACGCGAATGGATCGCCAATTTAGAAAAGGTCGAGCGGGGAAGGACAGGCATAAAGTCTCTCAAGGTGGGATACAACAAGGTCTTTGGATACTATATTGAAATTACCAAGACCAATGCCGAAATGGCTCCAAAGGAGTACATCCGTAAGCAGACATTGGTCAACGCGGAACGCTACATAACTCCTGAACTGAAAGAGTATGAGACTTTGGTGTTGAATGCTGAAGAGCGGATTCATGAGATAGAGGCGCGCCTCTTCAAAGAAATTTGTCAGAGGCTGGCCGATTCAGCAGGTCGCTTGCTTTCAACTGCACGCGCGATAGCTCGCCTGGATGTATTGGCGGGTCTGGCTGAAGCAGCATCTCTGAATGGATATATCTGTCCTGAAGTGGTGGATGAAGATGTGTTAGATATCAGAGGGGGGCGACATCCGGTTGTTGAACATCTGATGAGTGGGGAGCGGTTTGTCCCCAATGATGCCCATCTCGAACCGCATGAACGCATTCGGATCATCACTGGACCCAACATGTCTGGAAAATCGACCTTCCTGCGTCAGGTTGCGCTGATCGTTCTGATGGCACAGGTAGGCAGCTTTGTGCCGGCCGAATCGGCTCGGATCGGTCTTGTAGACCGCATCTTCACCAGGATAGGCGCCCAGGATGAAATCTTCGCTGGACAATCGACTTTTATGGTTGAGATGGTCGAAATGGCAAATATTTTGCACCATGCAACTGCCAGGAGCTTACTCATCCTGGATGAAATTGGACGCGGGACCAGCACTTATGATGGTGTGTCCATTGCCTGGGCGGTGGTGGAGTACATCCATAATCACCCAAACTTACGGTCCAAGACCCTTTTTGCCACGCATTATCATGAATTAACCCAATTGGCGGACTTGCTGCCAGGAGTGACTAATTACAATGTGGCTGTCAGCGAAGCAGAGGGTAAGGTGATCTTCCTGCACAAAATCGTACCTGGTGGTGCAGACCGGTCCTATGGGATTCACGTTGGGCAGCTAGCGGGGTTGCCGGGTCCGGTGGTACAGCGTGCCAGTGAAATTTTGCAGCAGTTGGAGGCCTCATCGGGTAAGGCAGTGCGCATTGACCCGGATGCACCGCAACAGCTGGCTTTCTTCCCGGAGACGAATCCATTGTTGGCAGACCTGGAGGGGTTGGATATTAATACTCTCTCTCCGATCGAAGCGTTAAACAAACTGTACGAGTGGAAGAAGAAGTATTCTCAGGACGAGCAGTGAGGGGGAATATCAGGGGATAAGTTGAAAATTTTGGGGAAAGCGTTAATACTCAAGTGAACTGAAAATTACTTGAACAACTATAACGCTTGTGATCAACCGGCACGGTTAGTTGCCCGTTCTGTTTGGGACGTGCGATCCTTTAAAAATACTAATCCAAGTAATAGCAGCAGGCCAATTAAAGAGACCACTCCAGCGGGGATCAAGATTGAGTTCAACACCCTGCCGGTAAGCTCGTTGAGCACGTCCCACATACCAAGCTCATCCAATAAATTCGATATTCCCAGCCAGGTTTCCACTTGATCAGGCAATAGCTGCGCAACCGTCCAATTCATTGCTGGCAAAAGAATAAGAGCCATGAACAATGTGATCATACCGGCTGCCAGGAATGAAACCCCCCACCAGAGGAGAAGATCTCTTACTGAGCGAACGACAATTATCGTCACCAGAGATATAAGAAGCAGCGGCAGCAATGGGCTGATTGATATCACAGAACGAGTAGCCCGTAAAACCTGGATGGGTTTGGGAATAGGTGCTCTCGATACTTGAAAGTTCCCAGGTTGCGGGTTTGCGATCACCGATTCGGGCAGGCTTAGGGATAGCTGATCTGGCACCAAATCGACAGCACCTGACAGAAAGATTTCGATTACAGGTGTTAACTCAGAAAGTACGTATTCGGGGGGACGGCAAAGCAGTGTTTCAAGATTAGTCGGCAAGCCCAATCCCAATTGAAGCAAACCCAAGAGCTGCTCCACGGTGCAGGATGGTTGGGCATTCAAGATGAGGAGTAGGGCTTGGGTTCCCTCCGGTCCGGCTAGCCGGCTCTTGAGTTCAACCATAGAAATAAGGATTGGTGTGTTAGCAGGGTCTTCCGAGGTAAGCAGCACATCAAAGAACTGGTCAATGATGTTCTCAGTTTGAGTTTGTAGCCAGGCTGGCTCGATGATCGTGGTCAGGATCGATTCCCATTCTTCTTGATCTAAGATCAACAAGTAAATCGGAAGATCGTTTGTTGAACTCGAACCCTCCTCAATTTTACAACGGGGCAGCTCTGGACTCTCAAAACATATGCCCGGAGATATTTCAGCAGCCAATTGCTCAGCGAGATATTCTGGCAGCCTGTCATATATACCCTGGTCAGCGAGGGTTTGTTTATAAAAATCTGGATTTAGTAATTGTCTTGCCGGAAAAAATGTGAGCAGAACTAAGACTGTGGAGAATATGAACAGGGATGCGAAGAAACCAGCCAAAAGTTTTGCAAGAATTCTTTTATCGGAAGATTTCGATCGAATATCCACGTGGTCACACTCCGCTGACCAGGGATTTTACCATTCCCTATGAATAATGATAAAACCGCCGGATGCCACCCGGCGGCATAAAGAAATTAGTAAATGTTATATGCTGTTAGAAGATGGACGGATCAATCCTCGTCTTCCAGGCTTGTGAATAATCCGATCATATTTCCTGTTGGATCGGTGAACATGCCAAACCAACCCATATTGGGGATCTCAGATTTTGGAACGGCCGTTTTTCCTCCCAGGGCCTCTGCTTTGGCGAGGGTGGCTTCGATGTCATCCGTGCCGATATAAACCATCACAGTCCCGGCAGGAAAACCTTCCGTGACCGGATTCAATCCCCCGCCAACTCCTTCTCCGCTCTCAAACATGGCATAATCCATTTCGGGCATTTGTTGGATTTTCCAACCGAATAATTCGCTGTAAAACTTTCCTGACTCTTCTCTGTCTTTGGTTGAGAATTCGATGTGGACAATAGGGTGTTTGGGCATGGTTTACGCTCCTAGAATAAAAATATATCAGGTATTGTTTGTGCGGTTATCGTAGTACATATGTTCTATATTGTCAAGGTTTATTCGACAGGTGACCAAGCCGGATACCAGTCATTTGCCGGATTCCGGGTCAGGTTGTACAGGTTTGATCCATCCGCATCCATAACGTAGATCTCCTGGTTTCCATCACGATTCGTGACAAACGCAATTTGGCTGTCATCCGGAGACCACGTAGGTTGCGTGTCTTTAGAGGGATGGCTGGTAAGTTGAGCTAAGTTGTTCGTCTCCAATTCGAGAACATATATGTCGTTGTTGTCTTCTAAGTTTGCCGAGATGGCTAAGAAGCGGCCGTCATGTGACCATGCTGGATAGGTCTGGGAGTCTTGTTTGGTAGACAGAAGACTGGTATCACCAGTATGTAAATCATACAGATAAAGTCGAAAATTTTCTCCTCTGCAAGATGAATTGAACACAAGAAAACGGCCATCTGGAGACCAGGAGGAGGAATATTGCTCACCGGGGATCGTTTCGAATAAATCGAACTCGGGTTCATCACCATTTGTACGCAGAAAGGCTAGTTGATGAAACCCGGCAAGACAATTTCCACGTGGGAGAAATCGATCGGTATAAAGTGAGAAAATTTGCCCTTCGGGATGCCACTTGGGAGCGAATTCATCATTAAAGCTTTCGGCAGGATCGTTGATCAAATTGATCGGTTGGGAGCCATCTGCACCCATGATAAATATATCTGAGCTGCCATCCCGGCGTGATCTAAATGCGATCTGTCGTCCATCCGCTGACCAATCTGGGTCTGAGTCTACTGAAGGGTGATCAGTTAGTTGGGATACATGACCAACTTCAAGATCGGCTAGATAAATATCCCAATTTCCAGAACGGTCAGAGACAAAAGCGATCCCGCTGCTGGGTTCAGCCAACTCATTTACCGAGGCTGAACTATTACATCCCGTTGAAAAGAGAATGCTCAACAAAAATATTGTTCGAATATTGATGATGTAAGGCAAGAAACACGCTCAATTTGATGAGTTTGGGTTTTTAATTCTTACTTGGTAAATTCTCGTAATAGTTCAGCGATAGTTTAGATTGGATGTTGATACAAATAAAGTGAGGTAAGGTATGCAGGATAGGTAGGATTAACTTTTACAATCAGGAATTTTGGTTATCCCTGATTTTTTTAAAGATCTTGCTCAGATTTTGGATGAATTAGGATTTCGTCAAGTCGAGGAAACGCTTTACAGACTGGTTAAAAAGTTCCGCTTGTTCGAGATTCGGCAGG
>Ga0209536_100005471_pt1 | contig 19717 bp, 18 predicted proteins | sample DeeMarSeWOR28_12_FD_187461 | JGI IMG/M metagenome (GOLD analysis project Ga0209536, IMG submission 187461) | Marine sediment microbial communities from White Oak River estuary, North Carolina - WOR-2-8_12 (SPAdes) (version 2) | ecosystem: Environmental > Aquatic > Marine > Intertidal zone >...
TCAATACCGGGTTGCCGCTGGCAGAAGTGGAAGGTGCAATCCGCCACTTTTTGGACACTTCAGAGTCATGACGCCCAGGGCCATCGCTATGCACATCCTACTGCAGGTGGCCCGCCACGCCTCTTTTCCCGACGTTCTGCTCGACATTTATCTCAAAGAACATCCGGCTTTGGATCCCCGCGATCGTGCTCTGGTCACCGAACTGGTCTATGGAGTGCTGCGCTGGCAGGGACGATTGGACTGGATTATCGACCAGCAGGCGAAGACAAAGCCAGACAAAATAGCCCTGCCGGTGAGAGTAATTCTGCGGCTCGCTACCTATCAGTTGCTCTTCCTGGATCGGATTCCTGCAGCAGCTGCAGTGAACGAGGCGGTTAAACTTGCAAAAACAAGTCAGCCTCCGCATGTGGTTCGCTTTGTAAATGGGATCTTGCGTGCCATTTCCCGCAAGCGTGAGATTCTTCAAAAAGCACAACTTGAAGGAAGTTCTGAAAACCGTTTGTCAGTCCTCTATTCGTATCCAGCGTGGTTGGTCCAACGATGGCTAGCCGCTCTTGGATATCAAGAAACCGAGGCTCTCTGCGCGGCCGGCAACCACGTCCCTCCAACGACTATTCGAGTTAATACCCTGAAAACGACGGTGGAGGCACTGGCCGGTTCTCTCCGAGATCTTGGTTTCTCTGCAGAACCTGGAAACCTAGCCCCTGAAGCGCTTCATCTGAGGTCAATTCGCACCGATATCTCCTCTCTTGTCCAATATAGAGGTGGAGAGTTTCAGGTGCAGGATGAGGCTTCTCAATTGATTGCCCACTTAGTCCAACCCCAGCCAGGAGAGCACATTCTGGATGCGTGCGCAGGTTTTGGGGGAAAAAGCACCCATCTGGCCCAACTAATGGAAAACCAGGGAAAAATAACAGCTTCGGACAACCAGGGCTGGAAATTGACCCGCCTGGTGGAAAATGCCAAGAGGCTGCAGATTTCAAATATTGAACCAGTGGAAATGGATGTACTGGAGCTGCAACCATCTGCAGAGCAGCGCTATTTTGACCGAATTTTGCTTGACGCACCCTGTACCGGGCTGGGGGTATTGAGACGCAACCCTGACATCAAGTGGAAAGTGAAGCCCAAGGATTTTCACCGGCTACACCTGGTACAGACGCAGATGTTAAGCAGGCTTGCTCCCCTGCTCAAGCCCGAGGGTGTTCTGGTGTATGCTACCTGTACTGTGAGTTCCGAGGAAAACGAGGGAACGCTGAAGGGGTTTCTGAGTGAAAATCCCGACTATCATCTGGAATCGGCCCGACCCTACCTACCAACAGGATGTGGTGGCACGGTGAACCCAATGGGTGCTTTGCAAACGTGGCCGCACAAGCATGGGGTGGATGGTTTTTACGCCGCACGGTTGCGCCGCATTCGAGGATGATGAGGAGATGTGGAGAAGGAGCGATGCGGCGCCTTGCTCCGAGTCATCGTGGCGTGGATGCGAGAGCGTTGCCTTCTTTTCCCGATTACGGTATGGTGCATGATCGATGGCTCTATTGAACAAATTAGTCAAGTTTGGAATCTATGCAGCCGTATTTCTGGGGGCACTGTTGTGCAGTCTCTACCTCACCAGTAAGTGGATCATTCAGAGTGAGGAAGAGGTGTTGGTTCCCAACCTGGTGGGGCATGATACCGTTTATGCTTTGGATCTTCTCACCTCTCTGGGGCTGAACATCAAGGTGGGTGGATTCATGTGGAGTGAGACTGTACCCAAGAACTTCATCGGTTCTCAGGAGCCCGTTTCCGGAACCTGGTTGAAGCGTGATCGGGATGTGAAGGTAGTTATCTCTCGGGGCTCCAGAAGGGTGCGAATTCCCAATCTGGTTGGGACAAGAATGCGCGAGGCGAAGCTGGTGCTTTCGCAAAATGGTCTCCACCTGGGTGGGATCTGCCGCATTCCTTCCTCACAGTATCCACGGGATACCGTCATTACCCAGCGCCCAGAAGCCCTCCAAGAGATAGAGCGCGGGGAGTCAGTTGATTTTCTCATCAGCGATGGTCCCAAATCCTTTGCGGTGGCGATGCCTGAGCTTCGCCACCGAACTATGGCGCAAGCCCTGAGAATCCTGGATGGCTTGGGGCTGGTGGCGCCGGCGGTCAGAGAAATACACCGGCCGGGACAGCCTCTCAACACCATTGTTGGCCAGAACCCACTGGCAGGGTACAGGGCGGATGGGGACAGTGTTATAATCTTGACGGTGAATCGGGTACCGCAACCCAAAGGACCACAGGCCAAATTGTGGTGGATCACTTATCAAATGGAGCCGGGCTATTTCAAAAAGGAAGTTGCTCTCAGCCGGAACCAAGCTGGGGAAGATGTGCTCTCCTACAGCAAGATTCATCGGCCTGGCGACCGGTTGGATTGGCTGGTATGGGCTCAGGCACCTGAAGAGGTGATTGTTCTTGTGGATGGTATGGTGCAGAGGCTGAAAGGCGATGTTTTTGACTGGGGGGATATGCTAAGGTTTTATGAAATGTCCGGGCTAGAGGAGTGACGGAGAGGACCATGAAGAAACTGGCGCCTTCAATTTTGTCTGCTGATTTTGGTCGACTGGGAGAAGAAGTTGCCGCAGCGACCGCTGCGGGTGCTGACTACATCCACGTGGACGTCATGGATGGCCACTTTGTTCCCAACATAACTATAGGGCCGCTGGTGGTAGAGGCTGTTCGTCGTAGCACTCATCTGCCCTTGGATGTGCATCTCATGATCAGTGAACCGGATCTGTACTTAGAGAATTTTGTCAAAGCAGGGGCGGACATTCTTGGTGTGCACGCGGAAGTATTGCCCCACCTCCACCGGACAATACAGCGGATCAAAGAACTTGGTGCCAAAGCTTCTGTAACCCTTAATCCGGCTACACCCCTGGTGTCTGTAGAACATGTTTTGGACCAGGTGGATCAAGTTCTCCTCATGACGGTCAATCCCGGATTTGGGGGGCAAGCGTTCATTGAGGCAGTGATTCCGAAAATCGAGGCCCTGCGGAAGATTATTGAGCAGCGAGGTCTGGCGGTGGAACTGGAGGTGGACGGGGGTATCAACGCAGAAACCATAGGGGGGGTGGCTCGGGCCGGTGCCGATGTGTTCGTTGCCGGCTCCGCAGTGTTTTCCACTGCCGATTATGGCGGAACGCTTCGGTTGTTTAGAGAAAAGATTGAAGAGGCACTTTCTTAAGAGCAACGGTTACGGTTCGATCTACCCTTCATTGACGCTGCGTCTCCGTGTCTGTAGCTAATGGATCGGACTGCCGGGTTTTACCTTTTTCTCGGGCGCAATCAGTACCATTTTTCCCCCAGCGTTGCCCACCAGTATCATGCCTTCGGAACGGATACCCATGAGTTTGGCGGGCTTTACATTGGCCACCAAAACAACCTGCCTACCCACCAGATCCTCTGGGCGGTAGTGGCCGGCGATTCCAGCGACCACCGTTCGTTTTTCTCCTAAGTCGACTTCCAATTTCAGGAGGTTCTTGGAGCCGGGAATGGATTCAGCCTGAAGGATTTCTGCCACCCGCAAATCCAACCGGGAAAATTCATCCAGGTTGAGAAGCGGTTTTCTGGAAGGTTCAGCCGTTTGCCTATCCTCAATGGTTTGTTCAATCCGGGGAAACAGTGATTTACCGCGGCGAGTGGATGTGTTCGGCTGCAGGGTTCCCCAGATGGTATGTTGTTCCAGGCGCAACTCCGAGGGGTCAATCTCTAGTCCAAGCCTGTCCAGCAATTCCTGGCTGGAGCCAGGCATAATTGGCGCTAGAAGTACCGCTACTAGCTTTAAACTCTCGAGAGAGTAGTAGAGTACCGTGTGCAAACGGGACTGCTTCTGAGGATCCCGTGCCAAAACCCAGGGGGCGCTCTGGTCAACGTAACGGTTTACGTGGTTGATGAGTTCCCAGACCGCCATCAACGCCTTGTGAAACTCCAGTTGTTCCATATGGAGAGCATAGGTTGCGGGTAACTCCACTGCCGCCTTCTTCAGGTCTTCATCGTCTTTTTCTTCGGTGTCTGACTGTGGAATTTTACCTTCACAATACTTGTGGATCATGGTCAGAAGACGACTGGTGAGGTTGCCCAGATCATTGGCTAGATCCGCATTGACTCGGGTAATAAGGGCCTCTTCACTAAAGCTGGCGTCGAGACCAAAGACCATTTCTCTCATCAGAAAATAACGAAAGGCATCTAGCCCGTAAACTTGGAGAAGATCCAAGGGTTTGATTACTGTGCCTCGGCTCTTGGACATCTTCTTCTCTGCAACATTCCAATAACCGTGGACGTTGAGATGCTGGTAAAGAGGGATGCCAGCGGCCTGCAGCATGGTAGGCCAATAGATACCGTGGGGTTTAAGGATGTCTTTGGCTATCAGGTGTTGGGCCGCAGGCCAGAATTGAGCAAAGAGTGAACCGCCGGGATAGGATAGGGCGGAGACGTAGTTGATAAGAGCATCAAACCAGACGTAGGTTACATAACGGTCATCAAAGGGTAAAGTGATCCCCCAGCTTAAGCGCGTTTTTGGCCTTGAGATACAAAGATCCTCGAGGGGTTCGCTCAGAAAACTGAGCACTTCATTGCGGTATCTCTCTGGCCGAATAAAGTCAGGATGCTTGTGTATGTGATCAATGAGCCAGTCCTGGTATTTGCTCATTTTAAAAAAGTAATTTTCCTCCTCGCGGGGGACGGGTGGGCGATCATGCTGGGGACACTTGCCCTCAACCAGTTCCTTTTCGGTATAGAATCGTTCACATCCTACACAATAGAGGCCGCTATATGAACTGAAGTAGATATCCCCCGCATCGTAGACCCTCTGCAGGATGTGACGCACCACTTGTTTGTGGAGTTCATCGGTGGTCCGGATGAAGTAGTCGTTGCTGATGTTCAAATTTGGCCAGGCGCTGCGAAACAGATCGCTAATCTCGTCGGCGTAGGACTGAGGATCCTTTCCTGCGGCGGCAGCAGCTTCTACTACTTTGTCGCCATGTTCATCGGTACCGGTGAGAAAATAGGTCTCCTTCCCGGCTATGGTATGAAAGCGGTTCAGCACATCTGCGACGATGGTTGTGTAGGCATGGCCGAGGTGGGGAGGAGCATTCACGTAGTAGATTGGCGTAGTGATGTAATACCTCGCTGTCATAGATCCTCCCTATCACCATCTTGATCTCCGCGTCCCCGCGTCCCCGTGTCGCCGTGTCGATGTTTGCTTGCATGGTTACCTTGGTGGCTCCCTGCCGCACCAGTTTGCTTGAGAGTTAGGTCGGAGGCACCGAATTCAATTTCCCTGCCGTCATCTAAGGCGACCACCACCCGCTGCTCCATGACGTTTTGGCGAACGACCCTGCCTTCTCCCTCCGGGGTAATGATCCGCTTGCCGACCTTGGGCATTCCCTTTTTCATTTCCATGTAGTAGGGATACTCATATTTGAGACAACACATGAGCCGACCGCAGACCCCGGATATTTTGGTCGGGTTTAGGGAGAGATTTTGCTCTTTGGCCATTTTTACCGAGACGGAATGAAATTCCTTGAGGAATGTAGCACAACACAGTTCACGACCGCAGGGGCCAACACCACCGATCATCTTGGCCTTATTACGGACACCGATTTGTCGGAGTTCGACCCGGGTGTGTAGTTTCTTGACCAGGTCTTTCACGAGTTCGCGGAAGTCAACACGGCCATCGGCGTAGAAATAAAAGATGATCTTGGACCCGTCAAAAAACCGCTCCACATCCACCAGAATCATGGGTAACTTGCGCTCTTCTATGCGTTCCTGGCAGAAGCGGTGGGCTTCTTTCTCTCGGGCAAGACAATCCTTGTACTGCTGGCGGTCGTTATCGTTCGCTAGACGGAACACCTCTTTCAGTTGGGCTCTGGGATAGTTAGGGTCTCGTTTTCTGACCGGAGTTGCGACAATCCCTAGGCTCAAACCCTTCTCTGTCTTGACAATTATCTCGTCGCCCTCCTTGAGGACAAAGTGGCCAGCAATAAAGTGATATATCTTGCCGCCTTCTCGGAAGCGGATGCCAACGATGTTATCCATACATTGTCCTAATCCAGTGTACGTCGCTCGATATTGTTTGTTGATTTACATTCACCTACCAATAGTAACTGGCCAGGTGAATGGTCCTCTGGCCCGTGCTGGCAGGTGGCTTCTCGGATCCCCTTCACGGTCGGTTGCCCGAGTGTGCAGCAACAACAGGAGTGCCTCCAGGCTCAGTCTCTTGTTTATATTATAATGCATAGCCCCTTGTACAGTGCAGACAACTTCAAACAGTTCCAGCAGATGATCAGGCTTGAATTTTGAAGACGCACCCACCACCTTTTCGGCAAAATCTACATTGAGGAGACCGATACTGTCCGCCGCCTCAAGCTGCTGGACGAGCAGGTCCCGAAGCCATGTTTTAAGCCATTCAAGGTCTTGCTTCAGATCTGGACCCTCGCCTTTCCACGCCTTGGCTGCAGCCAACAGATCAGTGATGTGTGATTCGTGGATCCCGGCCACAGTTTCCAGGAGCCGGCGGCGGCGGTCAAGTTGCTTTTCGTCCAGAAGCGCTGCAGCCCGAGATAGGCTGCCTCCAGCCAATTCGGCCATAACAGCCGCTTTCTCCGGTTCCACCCCGTGGGCCTGGCATAGGTGGGTGGATATTTCCTCCGTAGCCAACGGTTGAAAGGGAAGGTGGAGACAGCGGGAGACGATAGTGGGTAGGAGAGATGTGATTTCATAGGCAGTTAAAATGATGAGGTTCTCTGCCGGCGGTTCTTCAAGGACTTTGAGCAGAGCATTAGACGCTTCTATCTTCATATTCTGGGCGTTGTTTATTATCGTTACTCGGTAACGACCTTCCAATGGTTTGAAACGTAAGCGTTGCTTGAGGGCACGAATCTGCTCTATCTTGATAAAGGGGCCGTACCTCTCTATGGTGTTGATATCGGGATGGTTGCCACTTGCCGCTTTTCGACAGGAGACGCAGCGGTCGCAGCAATCGCCAGCAGGACCATTTTCACAGTTCACCACTTTGGCGAGGGTGAAAGCCGTAAGTTGTTTGCCAACTCCCTCCATCCCGGTAAAGAGAATGCTGTGCGGCAGATATTTCTGGGCGAGCGCCCGTCGCAATAGATTAATGATTCGCTGCTGTCCTATGATCTCGGCAAAACTCATCTTGAAGGTCCTGGTTCAGTTCTTCTGGTTCAGATATGGCTTCAGTATGGTTACAATCTCCTCATGTAACCGCTCTAGTTCCATGGTGGCGTCTAGTATTCTGAAACGCGCAGGATTCTGTGCTGCAAGCTCCAGGTAGCCTTTTCTCACCTTTTGATGAAAAGCCAAGGCCTGCTGTTCGAACCGATCTTCCCGTCCTGCCAGAGAAGAATCTTCTATCCGCCGCCGGGCACGATCCAAGCCGACCTCCACTGGACAATCCAGTAATAGAGACAGGTGGGGCCAGAGCCCCTGAGTGGCCCACTGGTTGAGTTGCTGGATAAAAGCGAGATCTTGACCTCGACCGTATCCCTGGTAAGCGGCGGTAGCGTCGGCGAACCGATCACAGATGAGCCACTGGCGAGCTTCCAGGGCGGGGCGAATCACCTGGGCAATGTGCTGAGCCCGGTCGGCTGCATAGAGAAACAGTTCAGTGAGTGGTTCCATTTCGCTGTTGACAGGATCGAGAAGCATTTTTCGTATGAGTTTGCCCAAGCGGGTCCCACCAGGTTCACGACTAACCAGGTGGAGGATACCGCGTTGGGACAAAAACGTCGCCAAAAGTTCCACCTGGGTGGTTTTTCCACATCCCTCTATGCCTTCGAAACTCACGAACACGGCGGCTAATGCTCCTCTCCTTTGGCAGATGAGCCTAACATATCGAAGATACTGTAGTTCTCTGGTTCAGCCGCATCGTTGTTTTTGTCGACCTGGATGTCGGCAACTTCCTGCCCATCCCCGGTTCCTTGAAACACAATAAAACGTTTTTTTCACTAACTCTGTCCAATAATTGAAATTTCCACGAACTGCCACTACAAAATGCTACATTCTACCTGAACCAATGCCGAAGTCAAAGGATAAGTCCAGCGGAGGCAACAGGAAGGATTTTGGGAAGCAGGAAAGGCGATACTGGAAACCATTATTTTGTCGGACGGCAACCGGCTATTGTTGGTGTTCTGCTGTCAAAGACACGTGGCGCACAGAGCATGGTGCAAAGCAGATGACCAGAGAGTAGTGACGCGCTGGGCGCTCTGCGCCCAGCGCTATGCCACGAACGGAGTGAGTCACAAGGAACCACTTACAACTGACAGTGCTAGCGAAATTGCTTGGCGTAAGCAGCCGCCTCAAGTCCAGCCACACAGCCCTCCCCCACCGCCTTGGCAAGCTGCCAGGGCAGGCCACAGATGTCGCCGGCCGCCAACACACCGGCAATGTTGGTTCTCTGCTTCTTGTCGGTGGCAATAAATTGGGGTGAATCAGTGTCCATGGCAACACCGAGTTCACTGGCAAGCTCGATGGCGCCTTTAGCCCCCAGTTCAATGAAAACTCCTCTGACATCCAAGCGTGAGCCATCATCTAGGAGAAGCCCTTCTACCTGTTCTTGGCCAATGATCTCTGTCACCTTGCGACCCTCATGCAGGGTGACCGTACTCTCCCTGATCTGATGGTCAAGAACTTCAGAGATCTCCAGGCGGCCACAAACAAGATGGACTTCACTCGCATGGAATAGCATGGTGAGGGCACCGCTGGCTGCAGCACTTTCATTACCGACCACTGCAACCGGCTCGCCGCGAAAGAACCCCCCATCGCAGTCCACGCAGTAGCTCACTCCGCGCCCAAGCAATTCTTTTTCTCTCGGTACTCTGAGTTTGTTGCGAGAAATACCCATGGCTAGAATAAGTGCTCGGCACCTGAGCTCTTCCCCGCTTTCGCTTTGCACAACGAGCCACTGATCCTCCTGGGATACTTTTAGCACGTCCTCATGCATGAAACTGGTGCCAGCTGCCTCTGCCTGCTGCATTCCTTGCTGGAGCAAATCTTCGCCTGCAGTTCTTTCCATGCAGCAGTAGTTTTCAATGTGGGCCCGGTAGAGACTGCTCTTAGATGGTTTGCCCATAACCAATACTGACACTTTGGCACGAGCGGCATGAATGGCAGCCTGCAGTCCTGCCGGCCCGCTCCCCAAGATGATGACATCGTAGACCGTGCCTGTCATTGGCTTCTCCTTTCCTTGGAGGCTTGGTACAAAGTCCATCTGTCCGCCTCAGGTGGATTTACTGTGCCGTCTAGTTGCTGACTAATCCATCTTGCTTGAAATGCTTGAGCTCACAGTACCAGGCTGTGCTACAATAGCAACCTGAACTGAGAATATGTCCGGGAATAAAATATTCTTTAAAAGTATGAATTACCACTATGAATTCTAATCATAGGTGTACTTGGAGGCAATAAACCAAGCGAGGAACGCTGATGGCGGAGATCAAGAGCACCCTAGACATTGTGTTGGAGAAGACCAAACATCTCACCCTCTCTGCTGAAGAAAAGATGGAGATGCAATTGCGAGAGGGTTTGAAGAAGGTGCCTGGCTATTTGGAACGGGTTCTTGACCTCACCTTAACCCCAGACCTCCTTCTGGAAGAAATCAACGCTCTGCCACAGGAGACTAGGAAGCAGATCCGTGCAGAAATCGTTCGACAGATGAGCCAGGCCCTGGATTTGTCAGCCAAGAGTGATCCACTGATCGGTGGTTTGGAAGCGCTGGCTGAGCCAGGTTGGACAGCTTTACTTGAAGAAGTGAAGAATTGCCGGGCTGATTACGTGAAAGCTCGAGCAGATGCGAGGAAGCAGTCGCAGAATCGTGTTTTGGCAGGCCTGGCGGCTGTGGGAATAGGTGGTTCAGCTGTGGTTGCTAAGCTCGAAGGTGATCCAGTTTGGGAAGCAGAGGACCGCAGATTGAGGCAGCCTTGTGAGAAGCGGGTGGAGACCCTGCGAAAAGCACTGGCCAGTGGACAGTAGGCAGTATGTAAGATGGGGAAAGTAGTGGTTTCCGCTTAGCACTATACACGAGGCACCGAAAAGAATTTTTTCAGAGTGATTGTTCGGGTGCTTCCAGCTTAGTCCCCAATTAATATTGCTCGCTGCTTGCTGGCAGCTGCCAGCTGAGCATCAAATCATTCCATAAAACATAGTTCTCACCAGGTGAAAGTTCCTTTTCACCTCCCCCTTTCCTTGAACCACAGGACCGTGTCCGGGCAGGAGTAGGCTGACCTCCAGCGATGCCAGACGGTCTATGGCTTCTTTTAGGAGGGCACTATTGCCACCCGGCAGATCCGTACGGCCCAGGCTCTGGCTAAAAAGTACATCTCCAGCAAAAAGAGCTTTCACTTCAGACCAGTAGATGCAGATGCTTCCTGGTGCATGCCCCGGGGTGTGAATCACCCGCAGTCGGTGTTCACCCACCCCCAGTTCCCCCTCAACGAGATGGAAATCCACCCTGTAAGGCGGCAGATTCATTCCCAGAACTCGGAAAAAGTGTTCGCCGTGCTCCTCTATGAATTGCTCAGCCTCCGGGTGCAAGGAAATACGAGTCTCGAGATCGAGAAAATTCTGTATGGCCTCAAAATGATCTGGATGAGCATGAGTGGCAATTATAAGCTTTATGTCCTTCGGTTGAAAGCCGTCTGCAGCCATGGCCTCACGGAGCTTGGGGAACAAATGGTGGTGGCCTGGATCAATGAGGGTTGGTAGTGCCCCGCCAATCAAGTAGGAGTTGCAGTTGTTCTCTGCCATGCTCTCCCACGGGTAAAAGTACAGGTCCTCCAATAGTTTCATCTGGTGTGAACTCCTTGCTCCTCAGGTCAGTAGTCTCGTTGTAATTACCAATCAACAGCACTAACGTCCCATGCGCAATGAATCTACGTGGGGCTCAACAATCTCCCCAACCTTCACTCATCGGTCCGCTGGATCAGTAAAGCATTGCTGGGCTGGTTGGCCGAAATAAATGGTGATCCGATGGATACCCTTGCTGAGTGAGCGGTGAACTACATAGCCGGTGTTGTGGAACACAGCCGCGGCTCCCTGATTGCTGGGGTCAACGTAGGCGATAAAACCGGCTATGTGTTTGCTCCGAGCGATCTGCACTAAATGGTTGAGTAAATAGCTGGCAACCCCTTTGCCTTGCCACTCTTGTCGCACCGCAAAGTCGACCTCTGCCAGGTTGTTCTCTTCATCGAGCACGTACCGTCCCAGGGCGATGATATTTTCGGTGCCCATGTCGCCGAGCACGCCTATCACTGACATTTCCTTTTCATAATCGATATTGATGAGGGCCTGGAGGTTGCGCTGAGGAAATACTCGCATTGCGGAGATAAATCTGACATATGGGCCGTGGTGGGGAAGGGCATGAAAGAACTCCTGCAGGCTTCTTTCATCAGTAGGTTTTACCGGTCTGAATAGGACTGTCTCGTTCTCTCCACACGGCTGACTCACTTCCCACTCATCAGGGTACTGAGCGGACTCGTCGGGTGGCAGAAGCTGATCTTCGTAAAGATAGCGTAGCCCTTTGGCGGCTGCTAGCAGTTCTTTACGGAATTTGGGATGGGCCAGGTTGATCAAGGCGAGAGCGCGTTCGCGCACGGTTTTGCCATGGAGATTCACAGCGCCGAATTCGGTAACAACGTAGTGGACGCCGCCACGGGTGATTACTACCCCGGCACCCTCACTGAGGTGGGGCACGATCCGAGACTCACGCGCATCCAGGGTAGTCGACGGTAAGACGATGAGGGACTTTCCCTCTTTCGAAAAAGTGGCGCCGCGGATAAAGTCAACCGAGCCGCCCACGCCGCTGTAGATGCTGTAGCCCATGGAATCGGCACAGACCTGTCCGCTCAGATCCACCTGCAGGGCCGAGTTGATGGAGACCATTTTTTCGTTCTTGCTTATGATCGAAAAATCATTAGTGTATTCAATAGGATGAAATTCCACCATGGGATTGTTGTGAGCAAAATCATACAGTTTTCTGGACCCCATGCAGAAACTGGCGATTATTTTTTTGGGATGCAGAGTTTTTCTGGTATTGGTGATGACCCCTCGCTCCACCAGGTGCAAGTAGCCGTCGGTGAGCATGTCAGTGTGGACACCCAGGTCTTTTTTCCCTTCCAGAGAATAGAGCGCGGCATTGGACACACTACCAACTCCAGCCCGAATGGTGGAACCGTCCTCTATGAGCTTTGCCACCTGTTTGCCAATCTGGTACGCGGTTTCGTTCATGAGCGGCGGCTGCATTTCCAAGAGTGCTTCCTCATGCTCCACGATGGCGTCCATATCTCGCAGGTGAATATAACTGTCACCAAGGACTCTGGGCATACGAGGATTGACCTGGGCAATGACGACATTTGCGTTGGCGGCTGCCGCCTTGACGATGTCCACAGCTATGCCGAAGGAGCAATAACCATGTTTATCCGGGGGGGAAACCTGAATGAGGGCTACGTCGACGGGGGTGTGACCACTGTGGAAGAGCTCTGGCACGTCAAAAAGGTAAATAGGTGTGTAATCCGCTCTCCCTTCTGTGACCGCCTGGCGCGATCCCGAAGCCACATACAGCGACTTGAGGCGGACCTTGTCACGGAAAGTCTCATCCGTGTAGGAAGTCCTACTCAGGGAAAGCAGGTGGAGAACCTCCAAATCTGCCAATTCGATAGCCACCTGCTCTAGGGCGCGCACCAAGTGTTGGGGTTCTCCGCAGCCTGAGCCGATAAAAACGCGGTGGCCGCGGCGGACAAGCTGCATGGCCTTTGCTGCACTCTTGACTTTGTCAGCGTATTCGGCACGCCAGTCAGAACATGTTGTCTGGTCCACCCTGGGCGAACGTTCTGACTCATTGGGTTGAGCGGCTCGAGTAGAGTTTGATTCCATCTGTTGCTATACCTTGACTTTGTTGACATCTGTCTGATTTCTCAATAATCTTATGGCCAGTCGGTGGCAGTGTCAACCATAGGGTTTGCAAAGAGTAGACTGAACTACAGAAAAGTACAGAATACATTCGACACCATGTCACGCTGGATTTGGGATATGAGATGTGGGATACGTGATGAGGGATTTATGGACGAAATGCATCAAAATCTTACATCCGACAGCAATAGTTCTGCGATTTCGAAGATAAACTGCCCGGGATCAGGGTGACGGAGGATTTTGGGGCAGGAATTTCCAGAGGACGGCAGCAGTTAGAATCATAGTCAGGCAGAGAATTTGGCCCATGGTAAGCAGACCCCAGAGTAAACCAATCTGTGGATCGGGCTGACGGAAAAATTCAACCAGAAAGCGAAAGATTCCATATCCGCCCAGGAATAGACAGACCATAGTGCCGGGTCGAAAAGGCCGGTCTTTGAGTAGCCACAGTATGATGAACAACAGTACTCCCTCAAGAGCGGCCTCGTAGAGCTGGGAGGGATGGCGTGGTTCCGGGCCAGCCAGGGGAAACACCATAGCCCAGGGCACGGTGCTTGGGCGGCCGAAGAGTTCACCGTTGATAAAATTCCCCAAGCGTCCCAGGCCGAGGGCGATGGGGACAGTGACAAATACCGGGTCCGCGGTTTCCCAGACGGGGAGTTTACGCCGGCGGCAGAAAAGGATGCCCGCGAGCACGGCGCCAATGAGCCCGCCATGAAAAGACATACCGCCGTGCCAGATAGCGATTATTTCGAGAGGATGCTGCAGGTAGTAGGTGTAGTTGGAAAATTGGTAGAAAAGAACATAGCCGAGTCGGGCACCGAGGATGAGGCCGATGGCCAGGGCAAAGATGAGATCCTGGAGTTGAGCCCCAACAAGCCCTATGTTGCGCGCCCGACGCTGCTTGCCAATGAGAAAATAGCATGACACAAAGCCGAGTACGTACATGAGTCCGTACCAGCGCAGCTTGAAAGGGCCAATCTCGATTATGTTTGGATTTATCTTGGGATATGGCAACATAATGTTGGCTACTGCTTACGGGCAGTTATCTCATGACTAAGGGTGGTAACAGTTCTAAATTGTTTTTGGCCCCAGTAGCAGTATCACAAGAGTATTAAGACGGTCAACTGAAGTGTGGTTAACGGCCTGAGGTCAGACTTCGGCGAGCTCAATGGGTAGTTTCAGAGAGACCATGAATTCTTCTGGTCGAAAAAGAAAGGACGGAGGGAACAGTCTATGCCAGCAGTACTTTCCATTGTAGGCAGATCGAAGGTGGGAAAAACCACTTTTTTGGAAAAGTTAGTTCCTGAGATAAAGAGCAGAGGCTATCGGGTCGGCACCATCAAACATGACGCTCATGATCATTTTGCAATTGACCACAAAGGCAAGGATACCTGGCGGCACCGGAAGGCTGGCGCGCAGGTGGTTGCTATCAGTTCCCCGACACGCTTTGCCCTCACCAAAATGGTGGAGAGCGAGTTGAACGTGGATACCATTGTTGCTACCTACTTCACGGACGAGGATCTGGTCCTCACGGAAGGCTACAAGAGCGGGAACAAAGCGAAGATCGAGATTTGCCGAAAGGAGTTGACATCAGAGCCTCTCTGCAGCCAAGCAGATCGTCTGGTAGCAGTGGTAAGCGATTTCTCGGTGGCGGTGGATGTTCCCCTTTTTGAGTTGCAGGATATATCAGGGGTGGGCGATTTCATTGAGGAACGTTTTCTGAGGAAAACAGCTGAACCCAATGTGGTGCTCAGACTAGATGGAAAGAAGGTACCCATGAAGTCGTTTGTAAGAGACTTTGTCCTGGGCGGCATTTTGGGGATGATTTCCACCCTCAGAGGTTACGATGATCCAACCCAGGTTGATATATCCATCCGGCTCAAAAAAAAATGACGGCTTTCTAAAAAGTCCACCTGCTGGGTTGCGCTTCATCTTTATTTCTTGCGGCGTACCGCAGGTACGGTTCATTCCTAACGCTTCGCGCGCCTTGCATCTGGAGCATTTTACTGTGCCGTCTCATTTCTGATTTTTATGAGTCCATTAACGTTGAGTGTTGGGGGTGAAGTGGCGGGTATGATTGGTGTAGTCCTGGTGGGAGGAAAGAGCCGTCGTTATGGCCGCAACAAGGCTCTGGAACTCTTCCAGGGTGAACGACTCATTGATCGACAGGTACGGACTGTCGGGTCCCTGTTTTCTGAGGTGCTGGTTATCACCAACGAACCAGAGCTCTATCTTCATCTAGACGTGACCATTGTAAGAGATGTCATTCCTAGACGAGGGCCTTTGGGAGGGATTTACACGGGGCTTCTCTTCGCCCAGGGTAGGAGTGTGTTTGTCACGGCCTGCGATATGCCCTTTGTCCAGCCCGCTGTTGTCAGACGCATGGTGCAGTTGGCCAAGAACTATGATGTGATCGTTCCTGAGAAAGCTGAGGGGTTGGAACCGCTCCACGCCGTCTATTCCTCCCGTTGCCTACCGCACATAGAGAAAATGCTGGATCACGGCACGCTCCAAGTTATCAATTTTTTCCCTGCAGTGAAAGTGTATCGGCTCAGTTCACAAGAAATTGGGCGACTAGATCCCCAGGGACTCTCCTTTTTTAATATTAACACTCCCGATGATATGGAAAGAGCCAAGGAGTTGCTGGAGGGGCTCGAAGAAAGTCATGTCGACTAAGCACTAAGCACGAGGAACTAGGCAGCAAGAGACTATTTCCAAATAATTCGCAGGAGTGATTCGTAGTATCTGCTGGTTGCATACTGGCCGCTGGAAAAACGCCGAGTCTCTGAGTCCCCCTGTCTCCACATCGCACTCCTCCGCGTACCCACTGAAAAAGGTATGAAATGGCGGTAAACGTGAACAAGCCAGTATCGTTGAAAGAGGCACAAGAGCTTGCTTTGGCGGCGGCAGTACCTCTTGCCGCGGAAAAAGTGCAGCTCGAAAATGCCAGCGGTAGGGTGCTGGCGGAAGAGGTTCGGGCGTTGCGGCAGGAGCCTCCTTTAACCCAGGCAGCCAAGGACGGCTATGCGGTCCGCAGTGAGGACGTGGACTCTACTTCTTCGGAGAAGAGCGTTTTTCTGGCCGTGGTAGGAACAGTTGGCCCCGGCCAGCACATCGATCAACAGTTAGAGCGAAAAAAGGCGATACGGGTCATGACAGGAGCCATCTTGCCCGCCGGAGCAGACGCGGTGGTACCCCAAGAAATGACCGAGATTGCTGCCGAGGGAGTAGTGGTAAAGGCACCTGTGGCGTCAGGAGATTACCTGATTGCAGCTGGGGCCGAGCTTCAGATGGATCAGCACCTTATCTCCGGCTCCACAGTCCTGGGGGCCAAGGAACTGACGATACTGGCAACCCAGGGATACGGCACGGTAAAGGTGCGAAGGCAGCCTGTGGTTGCGGTTTTGGCAACCGGCAGCGAGCTGGTGGAAGTGGGCAAGTCCTTGGATCAGAAAGGGGTTTTTGCCAGTAATCTGCACACGGTGTCGCACCTTGTGAACCACTACGGCGGCAGAGCAAGAGCTCTGGGGATTGCAGGAGATACTGTGGAAAGGTTAGCCCGTTTTATCGAAAAAGGGAGCAGGGCTGATGTGATAGTTACCACCGGTGGCACAGGCAAAGGGGAGAAAGACTTGGTGTCTGTCGCGGTTGGCACATTGGGTGGTGATGTGCTTTTTCACGGGGTGGCCATGTCTCCAGGAAAACAAGCACTGTTCGCCAAACTTGGCGGAACTTTGTTGTTTGGTCTACCTGGGAGACCAGCCGCCACCTACATTGCTTTCGAGCAACTGGTTCGTCCGGTGTTGCTTCGAATGCTCGGCCTTTCCCAGGTTTTTCCGCCAGAAACTACCGCTGTCTTGAGGGGGTCAATGAAGGTTAGGGGGAAGACTCATTCGTTTCTCTTCGGTCGTTTGATTTTCGGGCCTGCCGGCCTCGAGGTGGAATCTCTACGTTCAGAGAAAAAGGGGATACTCACCGAGATGTTGGCAGCCAACTGTCTGCTCCAGGTTCCTCCAGGAAGAGATCGGCTGGATACAGGAGAGCAGGTTAAGGTCCAGCTGCTTAACCTAGGCCTCGGTGGGCTTTCTTACTTTGCTGAATCTTAGAGTCCACTTTTTCACTATTTTCTCCGGCGGAAGCCTCCTATTTCAGATACCGCGTGGATAAGGGTTTCGATATCTTCTTGGGTGTTGTAAGGGCCGACACTGGCGCGAACCGTGCCGTGAGGGAAGGTGTTGATGGTGCGATGTGCTGCCGGGGCGCAGTGGAGTCCCGAGCGAACGGCAATTGAATAAACTGTGTCCAAAATATGCGCAACTTCAGAACAGTCCAGTTCTTCCACATTAAAAGAAAGGGTACCGGTGCACGAACTTTTGTCAGGAGAGCCGTAGAGGATAATGCCGGGAAGCTGGCTCAGTCCAGCCGCAAGGCTTTCTATGAGACTTTGCTCATGGGCAGCTATGGCTTCTAGACCTAGCTTTTGGACTTCGGCTATGCCCGCGGCAAGACCGGCAAGACCAGGGGCGTTGGGGGTGCCACTTTCGAAGCGCTCCGGCCAGGTTTCAGGCTGCTCCATCGATTCAGAGTAAGTTCCGGTGCCACCCTCCCACAGTGGTTTCAGTTCCAGACCAGGTCTGACATAAAGAAAACCCGTACCCATTGGTCCCAATAAACCCTTGTGCCCTGGGCCCGCCAGGAGATCTATATTAGACTGTTGTGGATCTATTGGGATCCTTCCCATGGTTTGGGCAGCATCAACCAGCAAAAGAATACCGTGCTCTCGAGCCAACTTTCCCACCTCGCTCACCGGCATCAAGTTGCCGGTGACATTAGAACCATGGATCAGGGCAATGAGGCGGGTCTGTGGGCGGATTAGTGAAGTGATGTCAGCGGGATCCAGTTCGCCGCTGGGGCTGCAGGGAATCTGGCTGTGTGAGATACCCAGCCTCTGCAAACCGTGCAGCGGCCGCATGACCGAGTTGTGTTCCATGCTGGTGGTGACCACGTGATCACCGGCTTGCAGTAATCCTTTGCAAGCCAAGTTTAAAGCGACCGTGGTGCTCGGGGTGTATAGGATGCGGGACGGCTCCACGTTGCCGAGTAAATTGGCGAGCGAGCGCCGGGTAGTGTCAATTATCCTGCTGGCTTCTCGAGCTGGAGCATGTGCTGCCCGACCGGGATTGCCCCCGATTTCATTCAAGTAATGGACAATAGCATCTATCACTTGTTTCGGTTTGGGAAAAGATGTAGCTGCGTTGTCCAGATAGATCATGCGTCAGCAGATTAAGTTCTCGGCGCCAGTGTATGCCAGAATACTGCCGCCGCGCACGTAGCCGATGACAGTCATGTTGAGACTGTTAGCCACATCCAGGGACAGGCTGGTGGCGGCGGAGCGGGAAATCAGCATGGGGATTTGCATTTTAGCCGCTTTGATGAGAATTTCCGAAGTAATGCGGCCCGTGGTTACCAGGATTTTGTCATTGGTGTCCACTTCGTTCAAGAAACACTCTCCGAGTATCATATCTACAGCATTGTGACGACCAATGTCGGTGCGGAAAATCAGAATTTTCTCGGTATCAGCGAGACCGCAATTATGGACTCCTCTTGAGCGGCGATAAAGCTCAGAGCGGCTGTGCAACTCAGTCATGAGCTGACGGACTTGGTCAGCCCTGATGACGAGCTGGTTTATGAGAGGTTGGCTCTGCAAGGAGTCCAGAACGTTATAGAAGATTGTACCTTTACCGCAGCCGGAGGTAATGGTTCTTTTGCCGAAGAGCCGCTCAGCTAGCTCGGTTTTCTCACTGGTGAACACCCGAACCGCTTGACCGTTCTTGTCAACCTCCACACCTTCAAGACTACTGCGTTGTTGCAGTAGACCCTCTGATTTGAGGAAACCCACTGCCAAACTCTCACTATGTGCTCCCGTGCAAAGAAGGGTGATAATCTCCTGGTCATTCAAAAAAATGGTGAGTGGAACTTCTCGTACCAAGGCAACACGGGTGTGACGGCATTGATCCTTGGATACGCGCAAAACCTCTACTTCTTTTGTGAGACTATTCATGGTGGCTGCTAGCATCTTTTGTGTGAGGAATGTCCAGCATAAAACAGGGCTAATAACCACGGGGACTCTGGAGAGTACATCGGGATGTTAGGACAAATTTAGCATAACGAAAGAGCACTGTTTTGTCAAAATAATCCGCTTGGCAAGGGAATCTAAGTTTTCTAAGCATGACCTGCGGTCTGGGGTCGGAACCCGTTTTCTGACTTTGTTAGGGAGTTAATCTCCTGGGTCAGGGTGCCAGAGTCATCACCGAAACTTCGCAATCCCTCAATTCCCTAATCCCTGAGTTTCCTGTTTCACCCATCTGAAACCAGGTGATACACACCATTTTCATCCTTTTCGACCTTCATCCCATAGGCACGCACGATCTCTAGCAGTGGCCGACCCAGCAGAAAGTCCAGTTCTTCGTCCTCACGATTGAGCTTTCTTGTGACAAAAGCACGGATGGCAGTATCCTGGCGGAGGAGGTCCAGCACCTCATCTAAAACTGCCACATCTCCAGTATCGTATAGCCGGGAAAAGGCTGCATCTAATTTTCTGGGATCGCAGCGCTCATCATGGACTTCCAATATTTCCAACAAATCCTGGTCCTCCTTGATGAGGTGACGCCTGGTGAGTTTTGCTTGTTGCCAGAGTTTCTCTAGGCCTTCAGGGGCCCAACATGCCTGAACGCGACATTGAAGGGGACGGTGATCATAAATGGTA
>Ga0209536_100005472_pt1 | contig 19713 bp, 22 predicted proteins | sample DeeMarSeWOR28_12_FD_187461 | JGI IMG/M metagenome (GOLD analysis project Ga0209536, IMG submission 187461) | Marine sediment microbial communities from White Oak River estuary, North Carolina - WOR-2-8_12 (SPAdes) (version 2) | ecosystem: Environmental > Aquatic > Marine > Intertidal zone >...
CCGGGCGGCCCGGCGGGCCGTCAAGGAAGCGGGCCGGGGCGGGCGGGCCGGGCCCCATCCGCCGGCTCCGTTGTCCCCCGCGACCGGCCTTCGTGGACACCCGACCCGCTTGCGCAGCGACACGCAATTAGCGCCCTCACCTTCGCATCACTTTCTCTTAACCGGGCTTGAGTATTTGTGTTTGTTCGCGGCCGTCCGGCGCCTCACAGTGAAGCCACGACGGGATGAGGGCGCAGGGCCCGATCCCACTAGGCAAAGGAGAGGGACATGAACGCCTATTCGAGTCTTCGCAACCAGGGCTTTGCCACGGTCCTCGTGGCGGCACTCGCCGGAATCATGAGCAACGCGCTGTCGCTCGACCAGCAGGTCGTCTTCGAGCGCGAGCTGCCGGAGGTCGCAACGGCGGTCGTCCTGCCCGAGGTGGTCGTGACGGCCACGCGGCTCGAGCAGTGATCGCCGGTGACTGCCGACCGCCATCCGGCGCCGGTCAGGCATCGCGCCGGGTGGCTCAGTCGATAGGCCAGGGCACGACCAGCATTCGCCGGGCGGGTGGCGTTCTTCTGGCTCCTGGTATTCGAGCCGCCGGTGCTGCGCTGAGGGGAGGCCGGCGTGCGGTCGGGCGGGCGCGTCAGGCCGCGTCGGTCTCGACCACACCGGGTAGCCGGTTGAGCACCAGACGCTGCAGCGCAACCCGCCGACTGGCGTTGTCGATGTCGATGCCGGCCAGGTTGCTCACCGCACAGATCGGCAATACTGTCGGCTCGACCCTCCCGGATCGTTCGCGGGCGGGCGCCCTGGGTCGGCTCGAGAGAACAATATATGTATATGAGGGAGGGAACCGTGGCAGACATGAGCGGAAAGGTGGCGCTGGTGACCGGCGCCAGCAGCGGGATCGGCCGGGCGACGGCCGAGCTCTTCGCCGAGCGGGGCTGCAGGGTGGTGCTCGCCGCCCGGCGTGAGGCGGAACTGGCGGGGCTGGCGAAGTCCATCGCCTCGCGCGGCACGCAGGCGACCGCCGTCGAGACGGACGTCTCCGTCGCGACGGACGTCGAGAAGATGGTCCAGCACGCGATCGACGCCTACGGTCGGCTCGACTTCGCCATCAACTGCGCCGGCGTCGAGGGAAAGACCTACGCCATCGGCGACCTGCCCGAGGACGAGTGGGACCAGGTGCTCGACATCAATCTCAAGGGCACGTACCTCTGCCTGAAGTACGAGAGCCGGGCGATGCTGAAGTGCGGCAACGGCGCTGCCATCGTCAACGTCGGCTCGATCAACTCCTTCCTCGGCTATCCGACGTTCTCGGCCTACTGTGCCTCGAAGCACGGGTTGATCGGCCTGACGAGCAGCGTCTCCGCCGAGCTCGCGCCACACGGCATCCGGGTCAACCTGGTGTGCCCGGGGATCATCGACACCCCGATGCACCGGCGCGCCCGCAAGCTGTTCGGCGACGAGGCGTACGACGCGTTCCTGCAGAACAGCGTGCACATGAAGCGGGCCGGACAGCCGGGAGAGATCGCCCGCTCGATCGCGTTCCTGTGCTCGGACGATGCCAGCTACGTCACCGGCACGACCCTGACCCCCGACGGGGGGTTCCACCTGACGGTCTAGGCGGCTTGCCCGGCCGTGGAACCGGGGGCCGCCGGTTGACATAAGGGGCCAACAGCGTTCTGCTACCAGCCGGCGGGGCCCGAGGCGAGCCCTGCCGCCGCGATTCCACCCATCAAGAAACACGCCTCGAAGACACCCCGGGGGGGGACCCAGCATGAACAAGACAATCCTGTTGGCGCTCGCATCGACCGCGATGCTGTTGGCTGGTGCGCCGGCCATCGCGCAGAAGATGGAGGCCGTGCACAGGCTCAGTTACGACAGCACGGAGCAGGCCGAGGCCGCGCTCGGCGCGCTGATGCAGGACCCGGCGATGAAGGGCGCGCGGGCCACGCTGTACGCAAAGGAATTCGGCGATGACGAGGCCTCGCACCTCATCGTCGAGGACTTCGACGACTATTCCGCGTATATGAGCTCGACGGCCAAGCGCGTCGCCAGCCCGGGCTGGTCGCGCTTCCTGCTGGCCACAAACGACAATTCGGAATACATGGGCAGCAACGTGGTGCTGGTCGTGGACGACCACGGCGCACCGCGATACACGGCAGGTTATCTCGCCGCGGTGCTCGTCCAGACGAGCGACGCGCCCGGCTACGGCAAGGCCATCGCAGAGCTCGGCAAGGCGCTCGGCAACCCGGGCGTGCTGCGCCTGGTGCAGTTTCGCACCGGCAGCACGACCGTGACCCACGCGGTGCTGATCGGCGGGCCGGACTTCAAGGCGGTCAACGAGTATCTCGACAAGCTGTTCGCGAGTGATGCCTACGCCGACTTCGTCAAGAAGGTGGGCAGCACGCGCAAGATGGTCGGGACCGTGATGTATCGCCGCGTCGCGACCTGGGGCGACTGAGGGCCGCGGATCTGTCTGCATCGGGCCCGGTCGGCCGCTTGAGGCGGCTGGCCGAGCCTGTGATTCTTGAAAGGGGGACGAAACCCTTTTCCTTGTGTCTACCGGCGGTAAAGGGTTGCGTCGCCCTTTTTTCGGATGAACATCCTCCTCGCACTCTTTCTGGCACAAGCGTTGCTCGGGTTCCTCGTGAGCATCGCGTCCAGGAAGCGGGCCGTTCGGGTTGCAGGGTGGCTCGCGATAACCGCTCTCGGCACGATCGTCGTGCTCGGCCCGAGCATCCTATGGCAGGGGATGCCCAGGAGCGGCGAGGAGCAGCTGGGGGCCTATTTCGCTCTGTGGATTTCGGGCCTCGGGGGGCTGGTGGCGACCGGACTGGGCCTGCTCATCGGTCACGCTGTGGCAAGAAACTAGGCGCCGGCAGAGAAGCAGGTCGCTGCTGCTTGCCTTGGGGCGAGGTGCGACAAGTGGGCGCGAAAGCGGCCGCGTCGCCTGTTTGAAATCCGGGTTCTCCGGCCAGTTATCCGGCCCCTCACCGGGTTGTGACGCCTGCCTGGGCGTATGCTCCGGTCAGCGACGCGTCGGCGGCGGACATCGAGGGGCTCACCGTGAAGTCATTCGCGAGGCTGTACGAACAGGCCGCCGCCCGTAAGGGCGGAGAAGCCGCGCTCGAGGCCCTGATTCCCAAGCCCACGTCCGCAGCCGCCCTTGCGCGAATCGCGGACGATCGCTGGCTCGCGGGAATGGCACGGGCCGTGCTTCGCACGGGCCTCAACTGGTCGGTGGTCGAGAACAAGTGGCCGGGCATCGAGGCGGCATTCCACGGCTTCACCCCGCAGGGCGTCGCCTTTCTGTCCGACGATGATCTCGATGTCCTGATGAAGGACCCGCGCGTCATCCGGCACTGGCGCAAGCTCCAGGCCATCCGCACCAACGCGCAATACCTGGTGGAGCTGGCCGCCGAGCACGGCACCGCCGCGAAGTACTTCGCGCAGTATCCTTCGACGGACTACGTCGGCCTGCTCGGGGACCTGCGCAAGCGCGCCGCGTTCCTGGGCGGGACGACGGGGCAGTACTTCCTGCGCGAGATGGGCAAGGACTCCTTCATCCTGTCGAAGGACGTTGTCGCCGCGTTGCAGCGCGAGGGCGTGTTCACCGGCTCGCCCACGTCCCAGTCGTCACTCAAGGCGATCCAGGCGGCCTTCAACACGTGGGTCGCGGAGGGTGGCGAGTCGCTGACGCGGGTGAGCCGGGTGCTGGCGTTCACGGTGGGGTAGCGCCCGGGCTCGTGCCGGGAAAGCAGCTCGGCGAAGGACTCCGGCCGGCGTAGGCAGCCTGCCAACGTCTCGGTGGGTATGGTGTTGATTAGTTCATTTCGGTAGGTATACTAACCACCGTGAAGAGCGGCGAGTTGATCCGCGAGTTGGAGCAGGCCGGCTGGAAGCTCCGACGCACCGTGGGCAGCCACCACATCTTCGTGCATCCCCGCATTCCGGGGCACCTTACGGTCCCGCACCCGAGGAAGGATCTGGGGCGGGGTCTCGTGCACAAGATCAGGAAGCAGGCTGGACTGACATGAAGTTCGCAATCGCCATCGAGCCCGGAACACGCAAGTCGGCCTTCGGCGTCGTCGTGCCCGACCTGCCCGGTTGCTTCAGCGCCGGGGACACGGTCGAGGAAGCGTTCGACAATGCGCGCGAGGCAATCGAGGCTCACTGCGAGGTGCTGTCCGAGGACGGCAAGGCACTCCCCGATCCGAAGCCACTGAGCCACTGGCAGGTAAAGACCGAGTACAAGAACTGGACCTGGGGCATCGTCGACGTTCCCGTCGAACGATTCTTCGGGCCTGCCGAGAAGATCAACATCACCGTGCCGGCCCTGCTGCTCAAGCGCATCGACCAGCACGCGAAGGCACACGGCGAGACGCGCAGCGGCTTCATGACGAAGGCCGCGATCGAGGCAATTCGACGCGCTTGAGGGACAAGAGTTGCGTTCGCCTTTCGCGGCCCGTGGCCGCTCGGGCCTCCCGGTCCTGCTTGAACTTCTTGAGCCGGTAGTGGGACTCGCGCTCGCGCTCGCCGAGGTACTGCGCGATGCTGCGGATCTGCCGCTGGAGTCGCGGCATGATCCGCTCTTCCAGCACGCGGGTGCGGCGGGTGACGCGCAGGATCTCCTCGCCGAGCATCTTGAGCTTGCTCTCGAAGGCGGCGATCTCGAGCAGCGACTCGAGGACGCTCTCGAAACCGTGGATGGACTCGTCGAGGTGCGGTGTGGTGAGCGTGTAGTCGTGGCCGCGCTCGTTCGGCGCGCGCACGAACGGCCCGTGGATGGTCAGGTCGCGGTACTGCACGCCCATCACGTTGCGTTGCTCGACGTCCACTCCCACCGGGCGGCCGGCCGTCGCGGCCAGGGCCTCGATGAACGCCTCACCCTCGTGCCCCGTGCTCAGCTGCAGCTCGACGATGGCGCGGGCGTAGTCGTTGCGGATGGCCTCGCGCGAGCGCACCAGCGGACGCACGGAGTCAAGGAACCCGCGGATCAGCGCGAGGCGGCGCGCCTTCAGGATCCCCACGCTGTTGGCGACCGACGCCGACCGTTCGCGCAGCTGCCTCAGCTCGGTGCGCGTCGGGTGGATCATGCAGCCCCCAGCAGCTCGAAGCGCTCGAGCAGCGCGCGGCTCGCATCCAGCGTCTCCTCGATGCCGCGGCGCGCCTCCCCCTGGTGGACGATTGCCTGCTCGAAGGCGGCGGCGAACTCGAGCATGCGCCGGTCGGCCTCGCTCATGCCCTCGCGCCCGACGATGGCCTCGAGCCGGCGCAGGTCGCGGCCGGTGGCGTAGTGCATGTACAGCAGGTTGGCGATCTCGCGGTGATCCTCGCGGGTGCGGCCCTTGCCGATGCCGCGCTGCATGAGGCGCGACAGGCTCGGCAGCACGTCCACCGGCGGGAACACACCGCGCTGGTGCAGCTCGCGGCTCAGCACGATCTGCCCCTCGGTGATGTAGCCGGTGAGATCCGGGATGGGGTGGGTGATGTCGTCCTCGGGCATGGTGACGACGGGCAGCAGCGTCACGGAGCCGGGCTGCCCCTTGATGCGCCCGGCGCGCTCGTAGAGCGAGGCGAGGTCGGAATAGAGGTAGCCCGGGTAGCCGCGCCGGCCGGGCAGCTCCTCGCGGGCGGTGGAGACTTCGCGCAGCGCGTCGCAATAGTTGGTCATGTCGGTGACGACCACCAGCACGTCGCGGCCGTGCTCGAAGGCGAGGTACTCGGCGACGGTCAGCCCGAAGCGCGGCGCCAGCAGCCGCTCGACCACCGGGTCGCGCGCCAGGTTGATGAAGGCGACGTAGTCGCCCTTCAGCCGCTCGAGGGTCTGGCGGTAGTAGGCGTACTCGTGGAAGGCGAGCCCGAGTGCCACGAACACGACCACCGACCCGGCACCTTCCGCGCTCTTCGCGCGCGCGTGCTCGAGGATGCCGGCGGCGAGCTCGCGCGAGGGCAGCCCGGCGCAGGAGAAGATCGGCAGCTTCTGGCCCTTCACCAGCGTGTTGAGCCCGTCGATGGTCGAGAACCCCGTCTCGATCATCTCCTGCGGTCGCTCGCGCGCCACGGGGTTCATCGGCAGGCCGGACACTGGCGCCCACTTCTCCGGCACGAACATCGGCAGCTCGTCGATCGGCCGGAAGGAGCCGTCGAAAGCGCGGTTCAGCACCTCGGCAGCGAGCGGGGCGCGCTTGATGCTGTCGGTGAAGGTCACCCGCGTGCGGTCGAGGTCGAGCCCACGGCTGTCGCCGATCACCTGGATCAGCACGGTGTCGCGCTCGATGCGCAGCACCTCGCCCTCGGCCTCGCGCCCGTCCGGGAAGGCGATGGTCACCACCTCGCCCATGCGCGCCTCGATCACCTTCTCGACGAACAGCAGCGGCCCCTGGATCGAGCGCAGCGTCGAGTAGCTGTGGCGGGCGAGGCGCATGGCGTCAGTTCCCGCCGGCCGCCGCCGCCTGCTTCTTTGCCGGGCGGACTTTCCTGAGCACTGCCTCGAGGTGCTCGCCCTTCGCAAGCTGCGCGCTCGCCCCGCGATAGCCCTCGATCATGCTGTGAATCAGCTCGTGGGTCTGCTGCGGGGTCGAGAAGGCATCCTCCGTGTAGGCATTCTGTGCGAGGAAGCGGCGGCGGACGTCCTCGGTCACCTGCATCAGCAGGCGGTCGGCGTCCTGCAGGCCCTCGGTGCCGACGATCTCGGCGACCTCGCGCAGCCCCTGCTCGCGTTGCAGCAGCGCGCGCGTCTCGCGGCGCAGCTCACCCCAGCCGGCGGCGACTTGCTCTTCGAGGTGGCAGGACACGTCCTGCTCGTAGAGCGAGAAGCTCTGGAACCAGTTGATGGCCGGGAAGTGCCGCCGGTGCGCGAGGTCGGTGTCCAGCATGAAGAACGCGCCGGTGTTGCGCAGGCACGCCTGGGTGACGGGCTCGGTGAAGTCCCCACCGGGCGGGGAGATGGACAGCAGCACGGTGAGCGAGCCGACCTTGCCGTCTGCGGTCTCGACCACGCCGGCGCGCGCGAAGAACTCCGCCATGCGGGAGTCGAGGTAGGTCGGGTAGCCCTCCTCGCCCGGCATCTCCTCGAGCGCCGAGGAGATCTCGCGCAGCGCCTCGGCCCAGCGCGACAGGCTGTCGGCCAGCAGCAGCACGTGGCAGCCGAGGTCGCGGTAGTACTCGGCCATGGTCACTGCGGTGTAGATCGAGGCCTCGCGCGCGGCCACCGGCATGTTCGAAGTGTTCACCACGACGATGGTGCGGCTCATCAGCGGGCGCTTGCTCCAGGGGTCGGTTAGCTCGGAGAAGTCATCCAGCATCTCCGCCATCTCGTTGCCGCGCTCGCCGCAGCCGACGTAGACGACGATGTCGACGTCCGCGAACTTGGCGATCGACTGCTCGAGCAGCGTCTTGCCGGTGCCGAAGCCGCCCGGAAAGATGGCGCTGCCGCCGCGCGCCAGCGGGAACAGGAAGTCGATGCAGCGCTGCCCGGTGACCAGCGGCTCGAAGCGCGAGAGCTTGCGCGCATAGGGCCGCGGCAGGCGCACCGGCCAGTCGTGGAAGGCCGAGACCTCGATGCCGCCGGCCAGCACCGCGACGGGCTCGCCGGCCGGGACCTCCCCCTCGGCGATGCGCTCGATCGCGCCGCCCTGCTCCGGCGCACGCACGGGATGCCGGAGCTCGCCTTCCTCCACGTGACCGAGGAGCTCGCCGGGCGCGACGGTCTCGCCGACCTTGTGCGCCGGCACGAACCTGAGCGGCGGCTGCGCTGCGGCGCTGGAAGCCGCGGCGCCGCCCGGGTGGATGAACGGTCCCTGCTCCTGGCGCATCGCTGCCAGGGGGCGCTGCAGGCCGTCGAACATCGTATCGAGCAGCCCCGGTCCGAGCCGCACGGTGAGCTGCGAGCCGGTCGCCTCGACCGGCTCGCCGACGGCCAGGCCGCGGGTGCTCTCGTACACCTGCACGACGGCGCGGCCCTGCTCGAGTCGCACGACTTCGCCCATCAGGCCCGCCTCGCCTACCAGCACGCGCTCGTACAGGCGCAACCCCTGCAGGTCGACGCTGACGGTGGGCCCGGAGATGCCGATGATCCGGCCGTTCACGGGTTGAGCCTCACCTGGTAGCCGATGGCGCGGCGGATGAGCCGCAGGACGTAGTCCTCCTCGGCGGCCACGGCCTTGCCGGGCGAGGGCAGCACGACGACGAGCCCCGGCCAGTGCCGCTCGAGCGCGGCGATCTCCTCGCGTGCCCGCTCCGTCAGCAGCCGCTCGTCCACGATCACGACGCCGGTCTCCGGCTCATCCGCAAGCTGCCTCAACATCGCGGGCAGCTCCGCCGGCACGGTTGTCGCCTGCACGACACCGCCGAGCGCGAAGCCGAGTCTTGCGTCGGTTGGCGTCACGACCACGATCTGCTTCATGCGATCAGCTCCCGCTCGAGCATCGCGGTCCCCTGCACGTCCGCATGCAGCAGCAGGGCGCGGTTGCGCGCCGCCACGTACAGCCGCCAGAGGTAGTCGAGCAGCACGGCGACGTCCCCGCCCTCGCGCGCGTCCTCGCGCAGCCGGCCGGCGAGGTGGCCCAGCAGCACGGTCTCGAGCGCCGTCTCGCTCGCCGCCAGCGGCGGCGCGTCGCGGCCCGCCACCTCGCGCACGAGCGCGTCGAACTGCGCCATCGCGCCGCGCGCGCTCGCTGCCGCGAGCCGCTCGATGAGAAGGCTGCCGCCGGCGATGAACGCAGGCTCCTCGTCCTCGATCTCCCAGCGCAGGCGCTTGTACACCGTCACCACGTTGCGCAGGTCGATGAAGGCCACGAGGAAGGCGCGGACGGACGGCGCGAGGCGCCCCTTCACTGCCTGCGCGAGCCAGGCGCGCACGAGCCGGTTCTCGACGTTCTTCAGGCCGCCCTTCGCGTAGGCATCCTCGAGCGCGCCGGCGCCCGCGCCGAGCGCGGAGGGGGCCACCTCGGCGAGTGCCGCGAGCGCCGTGCGCACGTCGCCGGCCGTGCGCAGCGCCGAAACCACCGGCTCGGCCAGCAGGCTGTGCTCAAGCAGCCGCGCGACTTCCTCCCTGCGCCCCGCGTCGATGTTCCGAAGGCACAGGACGAGGGTCTTGAGCTCGAACAGCGCCAGCACCGGCGCGAGGCGCGCGCGCATGCGCGCATCCATCTGCCCGTAGAGCCAGGCGTATTCCTCGAGCAGGCCGTCCCAGATCGCCTCGTCGGAGGTCGACGGCGGTGCCTTGCGCGCGAGTGCAGCGCGCCACTCGCGCGTCACGGCGGCGCGACGGGCACGGACGCGCGCGATGAGGTAGTCCGTCGGAAATCCGTCCTTCGCGATGTCACGCAGCAATTCCATCCGACTCCCGTTCGGCCAGGGCCTCCGCAATGAGGCCCGGCGCGAGGTCGGGCCAGGCGGCCTCGAGCCGGGCCTCGAGCGTGTTGTCTACGTGCAGCCGGCCCTCCTCGGCGGTGGCCTCGAGGCCGCCGCTCACCGACTCGTCCGGCTCGATCGCTGCATCCGGGAAACGGTCTCTCGCGGTCTTCGCCTGCGACGGGTTCACGCGGATGCGCTGCCAGGCGCGTTCCGGCAGCTCGTCGGCGAGCGCCGCGAACAGCGCCTCGCCGCCCCCCCTGCCGAGTGCCGCGAGCTCCGTCGCAGCCAGCTCGCGCAACCGTGTGGCGAGGTCGACGACCGCACGCATGCGAAGGGCGCGGGCCTCGTGGCGCGCCGCGGCCAGGCTTTGCGCCGCGTCGCCGCGCGCAATGGCCTCCGCCGCCTGCGCGAGCTCCTCGCGCCGCGCCTCGAGGGCGGTGGCGAGCCCGGCGCAATGCTTCTCCGCCTCCCGCCGGGCCGCGTCCCGCGCAGCCTCGACGTCCTGCGCCGCCTTCGCGCGCAGCGACTCGATCAGCGCCGAGCGGCTCACGGCTTAGCCGCCGAGCAGGATCATCGCCGCGATCACGAAGCCGAGGATCACGATGGTCTCCGGGATCGCCAGCAGGATGATGATCGTAGCCGTCAGCTCCGGCTTCTCCGCGAGCGCGCCGGCGCCGGAAGCTCCGATGCGCGACTGCACCCAGGCGGTGGCGATGGCGCTGACGCCGAGCGCGAGCGCGGCCGCGAATGCCATCAGGATCTTGTCCCAGTTCAAACCGACGTCCATCACACTCTCCTCAATCGGTCCTGCGCAGCGGCTCGAAACGCCGGCCGCCGGACTCGACGAACTTGCTGAAGAACTCCACGTAGTGCAGGCGCAGCGCGTGCACCGTCGGGGCGAACACGCCGAGCAGGATGTTGAAGGCGTGCAGCAGGATGGCCACGGCGACGCCGACCCAGATGCTGCCCGCGGCGCCCGCGAGGTTGTTGGCGACGTAGGCGAGCAGCACCGAGGCCAGGCCCACGGCCATGATGCGCGCGTAGGAGACGATGTTGCCCAGGTGCCGGAGCAGCTCGAAGGGCGCCAGCAGTCCGCCGGTCAGCAGCAGCACCGGCGCGATGACGGCGAGCGCCAGGAGGAGCGGCCTGCGCGCCAGCTCGGCCACCGGAGCGAAGTAGGAGGCCAGCATTCCGACCACGCAGACCACCGCCAGCAGGCTCGCCAGGCGCGCAACCGCCTCGCGCACCTGGCGCCCACGGAATGCGGACACCACGCCGAGCACGAGGCCGACGAGCACGTGCACCACGCCCACGGCCAGGGCGAAGTACAGCATCGGCATCAGCGAGGTGCGCCGGTCGATCAGGCCGTGCCCGATGCCGAGGAGCCGCGCGCCGAGGTCGCCGAAGTACTCCCCGTACAATGCGCCGAAAATGATCGTGTAGACGGAGGCGACCAGCAGGATCTGGCCGACCTGGCGCAGCGTGCGGCGCTTGCGGGAGACGGCAACCAGGATCGCGGCCAGCACGAGCAGCAGGACCCCATAGCCGACGTCGCCCAGGATCATGCCGAAGAACAGCGGGAAGAAGATGCCCACGAAGGGTGTGGGGTCGATGGAGGCGTAGCGCGGCGGGGGCAGCAGCCGGACCAGCAGCTCGAAGGGGCGGAAGTACGCCGGGTTGCGCAGCACGACCGGCACGTCCTCGAGGTCCTTGCGCAGGATCTCCTTTTCCTCGAGCACCACCGTGTCGCCGTGCTTCGCCGCGAGCGACCGGCGCAGGTCCTCCACGGCAGCCGAGGGCATCCAGCCGAACAGCACGAAGCAGCGGTCGGTCTCGTACACCGCCGCGCTCGTGCGCAGCAGGGCCAGGCGCTGCCTGAGCCAGTCCCTGACGTTCCCGTACAGGCCGCGCCAGCCGGCCGCCAGGTCGGCGAGCTGCCGGTCGATTCCGGCCACCTCCGCCGCGAGCTCGTCGCGGCGCTTGCGCGCAGCCTCGAGCTTCTCGGGCAAGGTCAGCCCCTCGAGAAAGGACGGCAGCTCGATCTCCGGGATCTCGTTGCCGCGCAGGCTGTCCTTGAGCTTTGCTGCCAGCTCTTTCTCGGTGGTCAACAGCCCGATGTACGAGCCGTCCTCGGCGCGCGCGGTGCGCACCTCGGCGCCGAGCAGCACGCGCCCGGCCACGCGGGTGAGCTGCTCGAGTGCGGCGGGGTCGCGTACCTCTACGCCGATGAACTCCAGCCCCTCGGCCTCGGCTCCTTTTGGCGCGAGCGACTCGACCGTCTTCAGGAACACGAGGTAGCGGTTTAGCTGCGCGACCTCGGTCCCGAGCGCCTCGCGCCGCTTTGCGCCGTCCTCGACGGCCTGCAGGTGCCGGCCGACGACGGCGGCGATCGAGTTGACCGCGCGACCGGGGCTCAGGTACGACTCGCGCGTCTCGACTTCCGGCAGCCGCTCGAGCACCCGGTCGACCTTGAGCGCGAGATCCTCGAGGAACAGGCGCTCGGCGAGGGTCTTGCCGTCGAGCGCGAGCGGCCGGACCTGGTCGACGGCGGCCTCGTCGATGCGCTCCTTGATCCGCGCGTCGATCTCGAGCACCTCGGAGCGCTGCAGGGTGTCGAGCACGGCGAGCAGCCGCTCGCGCGGCCCGGTGATCTCGACCTTGGACATGCCGACGATCACGGCACCCCTCCCGGCAGGATGGCCGCGAGTTGGCGGCGAACGAGGGGGTGCAGATCTTCGGGCCGCAATTGCCCGGCCAGGTGCGCGGCCTGCCGTGCCTCGGCGACCAGCCGCCCGGCCTCGTCGCGCGCGGCCCGGACCGAGGCCGACTCGCCCGTTGCCCCCGCGGCCGTGAGCGATTCGAGCGCACTCGCGTGCGCCGCATCGGCCCTGCGGCGGGTTTCGGTCAGCCACGCTGCGGCCCGCGCCTGCTCGTCGTCGAGTTGCTCGCGCAGCTCCTTCTCGACGCGCAGGATCTCGGCCAGTGTGTCCTGCTGCTCCATGGGTCGTCCCGCGCGGGTCCGCGACTCAGCCTCAACCCTTGCGATCGTTCGCACCCTGCAGCCCACTCTAGTCCGTACTGCCCCCCCGGCCATCCGCATTTGGGGAAAAGAACCCGCGGGGCCGATACACCGTCTGTTGCAGTGCAAGGGTGCCATCGATCGGCAGGTCCAGCGCCGGATACGAGCGCAGGGAGCCGATCGCTCAGCGCGCGGCTCGCCATATCCTGCGTGAATCGCTATGGTTGCCTCGCCGCCGCCGGCGAAGCCAGTCCGTCCGGGAGCCATCCCGATGGCGTTCGGCCGGCGGCAATCCGTCAGTCACCAGGGGGATTTCCCGCATGAAGACCACTCTCGTGGCCGCCACCGGCCTGCTCCTTCTCACCGCCTGCGGTCAGCCGGCGCCGCCACCGCCGCCCGACTTTGCAGCGGAACACAAGGCGGCCATGGATGCATTCATGGCCGGCTGGAACACCGGCAGCGTTGACGGGCTCGACGGCGCCGTGACCGAGGACTTCGAGCGTCGTTCGCCGGGCGGGATGACGGTCAGCGGTCGCGACGGCATCAAGCAGCTCATGACCGACATGCGCACGAGCTACCCCGACATGCAGGTCGTGCTCGACGAGAGCTACCACATGAAGGACGTGTCGTTCCACCTGTGGACCTTCACCGGGACGAACACCGGCGGGGGCGAGATGCCGCCGACCGGCAAGAGCGTGAAGAACTCCGGGGCGACGTTGCTGCGCTGGCGGGAAGGCAAGATCGCAGCGGAGATCGTGCAGTTCGACGCGCTAGCCTGGCAGACGCAGCTCGGCTACACGCTCGTGCCGCCCGCAGGCGGCGAGGCCGCGGCGGAGTGAGGCACGCGTCCCCGTCCCGCCGCAAACGGCGGGACGGGGATGATCGCGGTCCGTAGGGGCGGCGTCTGTCGCCCTTCGACACAGCCGGGTCGACGTCAGCCGCCGACGTCCATGACCGCGGCGCCGGGCGATGGCGCTAAACGGAGGACACAGATGCAGGCCAGCTCCATTCTTCTGCCCTTGCTGGTGCAGGTGCTCCTCACGCTCGTGCTCTATGCGGCGCTTGCGTTCGCCAAGGCCCGAGCGCTGAAGGCCGGTCAGGTCGATTTGGAGCGACGCGCCCTGCATGACGATGCCTGGCCCGAAAGCGTGATGAAGATCAGCAACAACATCCGCAATCAGTTCCAGCTGCCGGTCCTCTTCTACGTGCTCGTGATCGTGCTGTGGCAACTGGGCGAGTCCGGGGTGCTCGTGCAAGCTCTGGCATGGCTGTTCGTGGGCAGTCGGATCGTGCACGCCTGGATCCACACCAACTCCAACTACGTCCCGGCCCGACGCCGGGTCTTTACGATCGGCTGGCTCGTGCTGACTGCGATGTCGGCCGCCACACTGAGCGCATTCATCACCTAACGGGCCTGTTCGACAGGCCATACTGCGACAACCGCGAATAGCGCATGGTCGTGCCGATGCTAGCCTGACCCGACTCCTTCGCGTGACGGCGCACCAAGGCGTTCGGCCGCGAAGGGCTGTGGGTGGCGCCGAGGGGGGAGTCGTCGGGGTGATGGCGCATCGCAACACGGGACATGCGTCAACCTGCAGGCCGGCGAACGCAGCATGAGCCTGGTCGCCGAACTGCGCCGTCGAAAGGTCCCGCAGGCCGTCGGCCTGTATCTCGCGGTCGGCTTCGGCGCGGTCGAGGTCCTGACCTACCTGGTCGAGAGTCTTCGCCCGGCGTGGGCCGGCACCGCCCGCCACGTGCTGGCTGCGATCTACCTCGTCGGCCTGCCGATCGCCGTATACCTTCCCTGGGCCTACGACCTCGAGCACAGGCGTCTGCGGCCGGCTCCGCCCGGGAAGGAGGTGAGCCGGTCCGCCAAGGCGGTGTTCGTCGCGACGCTGGCGATCCTGGAGGCGCTGCTGGCGGGCCTGATCCTCTGGGAAGGCGACGCTCCCGGCGGGCGACCGAGCCGGATGGCAGGGGAGTCATCGCAGGCCCTGGCCGTCCTGCTTGCCCGCGTCCGGGAGATGGCCGACAGCGGACAGCTGGCATCGGTGCCTTGACCGAGAACTCGATGCACGGTGGCCTCCAACCTCGTGCAGAGCTCCGCGCCTGGCGCCCCGCACGGGCGACTGCGCGAAATGGCCCGTGTACCGGGTCTGTTATTCTTCGCGCATGACCGGCCCGACGCTCGCCTCGCCGCACCTCAACCCCAACGTCCTCGGCCTGCCACCCTCCGCGACGCTGGCCATCAACGAGCGCAGCGACGAGCTCATCGCCCAGGGGCGCAAGGTCTTCAAGCTCGGCCTCGGCCAGTCGCCCTTTCCCGTGCCGAAGCCGGTGGTGGAGGCGCTGCGGCGGGCGGCACCTGAAAAGGACTACCTGCCGGTGCGCGGCCTGCGCCCGCTGCGCGAGGAAGTGACCGAGTTCCTGCACCGGCGGCACGGCATCGAGCGTGCGCGCCGCCAGGTCCTAGTCGGTCCGGGCTCGAAGGAGCTGATCTTCATGACGCAGCTGGCCTACGCGGGCGAGCTGCTCGTGCCGAGCCCGTCGTGGGTCTCCTACGCACCGCAGGCGCGCATCATCGGCCGCCGGGTGACCTGGCTGCCGACCTCGCTCGAGGACGACTGGAAGCTGCTGCCGCAGACGCTCGATGACTACTGCAGCGCCAATCCCGGCCTGCCGCGGCTGCTCATCCTCAACTATCCGAACAACCCGACCGGCGTGAACTGCACGAACCCCGAGCTGGCCGCGCTCGCGGAGGTCGCCCGGCGCCACGGGCTGCTGGTGATCTCCGACGAGATCTACGCCGACCTCGACCACCGGGGCAGGACCGCCAGCATCGCACACCACTACCCGGAGGGGACGGTCGTCTCGACGGGGCTCAGCAAGTGGTGCGGCGCCGGAGGCTGGAGGCTCGGGCTGTTCTCGTTCCCGGAGGAGCTGGAGTGGCTCTGCGGCGCCATGGCCGCCATCGCCAGCGAGACCTTCACCTCGGTGAGCGCGCCGATTCAGCACGCCGCCATCGAGGCGTTTCGCGGCAGCCCGGAGATCGAGCGCTATCTCGAGCACTGCCGCGCCATCCTGCGCGTACTCGGTTCGCACAGCGCGAACGTGCTGCGCGAGGCGGGCTGCAGGCTGCCGAACGTCGACGGCGCGTTCTACCTGTTTCCGGACTTCGGCGCGTTGGCGCCGCGGCTCGAGGAGCGGGGTGTTCACGACTCGCAGGGGCTGGCCGAGCAGCTGCTGCAGGACACCGGCGTGGCGACGCTGCCCGGCAGCGTCTTCGGGCGTCCGGCCTCCGAGCCGACCCTGCGGTTGTCCTACGTCAACTTCAACGGCGAGCAGGCCCTCGCGGCAGCCGAGGCCGGCGAGCCGGTCGACGAGGCGTTCATACGGAGGCACTGCGCCGACACGATCGAGGCCGTGCGCAGGATGGCGGAGTGGGCGGCCGGCTGAGCCGGCCACCAAGAGTCGCGGCGGTTGCGTGAGGCACGCATCCCCGCCCCCGCCTGGTGCCTGTCGTCCTCCGACGGCGACTCGCGGCCGCAGCCACTGTGGGACCTCGGCCGTCGGCATCGGGAGCGGCGGACTCGGGTCCCCGGCTGCATCGTTCCGGGTGCGCATTTCCATTACTACGTATTCCGATCCGGATGGAATCAGCGTACGAGCGGAGAAAAGCCTGCCATTCCGGCCGTGAAGCGGGTGGCCGACAGGATTGCGTCGGTGAATCCGATGAATCTGGGGGGAACAACTTCCTACTCGCCGTCGGCAGAGCGGACGAACCATGGGTTTGTGCCGCCAGCCGGTGGCAACCCGGCGCACGCCCCATCTGTAGAGGGCGGATCGCTGCACGGGCGCCGGACGCACCACTGGGTCAAGGTCTCGAGGCCGGGCCCATTTGAACGACTCAATCACCAATGCGCGGAGTCAAATGGCTGGCCAAGCCGGTGAGCCAGGCAGTTGCACTCGCTCTGGAACAGGGGGGGAGGATCGATCGGATGTCAGCGGTCCTGAATGATTGCCAGTCGCGCAGTCGAATGCGCGTCATCACACGGCGGCTTCGCTACTCGGCCCTGATGAGTATCGCAATCGCCACATCGTTGACTCACGCCAACCCGACGCCAAGCACGTCCGACGCTCACGCGTTCAGCGACCTCGGAGGGTCGGGTGCGGACGTCCTGCTGAGGGAGATGCTCGCCGACGAGCACTACACGATCCGGATGAGGGACGCGATGCGAGCGCGGCCAGTTGGTGCAGAGAGCGCCTCTGCTGGGTCAATCACGGCGCAGCCGGCCTACAAGTTTCCGCTCAGCGCGACCGACTTCGCCCCCGCCAGCCAGCGCGCGGCGCCAGAACGGCTCGCAGCCATGTCCGCAACACCGGAGGGGCGCGCTCAGCTCGCAGAGTTGTACCGACAGATACAGCAGGCCATCGAGGCGAGTCCGGATGTTCGAAAGAACAACCTGGCCACCGCTGTCGCGATTCTCCTTGGCTCGAGCATTCAAGTCGTGTCCCGGAGGACATTGGCTGACGCCGAGGGCGTGAGTCTCCTGCGCGCCGTCAACGATGCAATCGCTGGCGCACCGAGCTTCAAGGGGATGACGCAACAGCAGCGCACCGACGCCTACGACGCGTTTCTCGTCACCGGCGGACTGATCGCCAGTCTCCACGCCGCCGCTCAGCAGACCGAGGCCCCTGCCGCCGCCTCGCGCGCCAACGATCTCGCCGCGATCGCGCTTGACCGATTCGGGTTCCCGGTAACGTCATCGAGCCAAGACGAATCCATCTCGTCGACGAACTCTGGCGAGGCCGATCGTCCCGGTTCCCCGACGGAAGAAGCGCCCACCGCGGGCGACATGCTGGACGGCATCTATTCCGGTCTGGCGATCGGACTCCACATTTCGGCGCTCGGGACGGTGGACCGGGACGTCTCGGTGACGTACGTGACGTTCTACCCAGACGGCAAGGTATACCGACGGGTGCCGGAAGGCGGCCTGGAGGGGTGGGACAGATCCGGCGCCGAGCGAGAGAGCCCGGGACTGTGGGGCACTTATAGACCGGTGGCTCCAGGGCGCTGGCAGGTCACGTGGAACGAGTCGCACCGGGTCCGGATTGTCGAGCAGGACGGACAAGGCCTGACCTATGAAGATCGCTCCGTCTTCCCGGTCGCTTCCTGCGAGGGACTATTGCTGGAGGGGTTCTATCTGAGACCCGGGTCGCTTGACTCCGGGTACCCGCCGAGCTGGATCTCGTTTCGCCGAACCGGAGAGTTCCTGGACCATGAACTCATCGGCGAGTTGGCCTACCAGAATCTCGCGATGCCAGATCCGCGTACGATCGCCGGCGGTCAGGGCAAGTATCGCATTGGGCGCAACACGCTGTACCTCGACTACGAAGGAGGTCGCCAGGTGCGAGTCGAGATTCATGCCTCGCAGGAAGACCTGCGGATCTCGCCCGTGCCAGCCCTCTACGTCAACGGCGCCCGGCTGGTAAACGTGAGTGACGTAACCAGCGATCCCCCTTAGCGGCTTCCAGGCATCGGTAGGATCCCACGCCGGGCCAGGGGCCCGGGCCGATGCCGGAAATGGATTCGATCCCGGAGGTCGTCATGCTGCATCCCAGGTCTTCATTGGGCTCGCTGCTAGCCTTCCTTTTCGTGGTCCGCATCCCGGCCGGATTTGCTGAAACCCAGTGCGACTGCGTCGACGCCTACGACATCGCATCCCGCCGTGCCGAGGTCACTGCCGCGATTCAGGCCTACGAGAACAGCATTCGAGAGTGGTCCCGTTCCACTGCGCCGACGGCAGCAGACGAAGACCAGAGACGAGACTTCCAGGAGCGCGAAATCAAGCCCGCATTGGAGAAGGCGCGATATCTCAATGCCACGCCCGCCAGCGCCGTGACCGGTCCTGACTTGATTGGGCGATGCACGACCGAAAACTCCTCGCCCAGTGCCTGCATGAAGGAGTCCACCGACGTGCACGAGAGCGTCCATATGGCGCAATGCACGGCTCTCGGGCATCGGCGCTGGAGCAGCCTCGAGGATTACGCAAGAGAGGAGATCGCTGCCTACCATGCGGAATTGGCGTGGCTACGGGAGGCGTATCGGCGACTCCGGTCCGAGTGCGAGTTCGAGCTTGCGTTCGATTCGACGATCCATGGTTACAACGTCGTCTCGAAGTCCACCGCGGGCGCCAGGGTTTCGCTCCGGCTGGATGACAGCGGCCACTTTGAGGGCAACTCAGTGCTCGACTACCGGACAGTGGACACAGGTCCGCCTCGACGGACCCTGGGAGATCCCCTGTTGGCGGCCTTGTTGACGACACAGTGCAAGGCGCCGCCCTATTACACGTGGGAGGGATCGGGCATGACGCAGATCAGCGTTCCACGGAGTGCGTTGATGTGGGCGCAGGACCCGAGGACCGGGAATCGCCATGTGTTCATCGAGCTGAGTCTCCACGTCGGCGAGACGGAAGAGGTCCTGAGATTCAAGGACCGCAAGCGCTGTCTCCCGCCGGTACAGGAAGAAAGGGGAGCCTTCTACAGCGAAGCGTTCTACTCCGACAAGCCCGGCAAGACGATCGGCGGAACGCGCGTCGTCGAGTTCAATGACTGGTATGTGCCGGGCAGCAACGGCAGCTTTGCGGAGGCGGAACTCGTCATCAAGGGGGGCGCAGCTGGCCTTGGCGGACCGGTAAGCGCGATGAAGTCGGCAGAAGAGACGAGGCTGGTTCTCACGAGGAAGTGAAAACGCAGCGGTTTGGCGGGCATCGGGTCGGTGACGGCCAATCCCCGGAGGTCCCACGCAACCAGAATCCGCAGCCGCCGCCTGGAGCGCGACCCGAGTCGAGTTGGCTTCCAAAGATCGGATCCTGGGCCGCTCACGCGCAGAACCGGCTGCGGGGCCAGCTCGCAACAGGCGGACGAGCCGCTGCTGAGACCCATGTATCTCGGTGATGACCGGAAGGTCGTCAGCCTGTATGTGGACCGACACTTAAACCCGCCGTGCTCCGGCTTGGGCGAACGGAAGCGGCGCTGGTCGCGCCGCGCCAAGCCGTCGATTCGCAGTGGCGGGCAACTGGTATCGGTGCCCTGACCGGGGGCTCGACGCAACGGGGTGTCTGCACGATGCACAGCCCTGCGCCGCCGGCCTCGATCGACCTTACCCTCGCCCGGTCATCCCCGCCACCCTGGGCGGCGCGGCGCGATCGAGGTACGCGACGAGGTGCGCGGAGAGCTCGGCCACGTCGTCCTCGGCGCCGTGGATAAAGCTCGACTTCCTGCGACGCAGGTACGGTAGCCCCAGTACGTAGAGGCCTGGCGCGTCGACGATGCCGCGGTCG
>Ga0209536_100005473_pt1 | contig 19704 bp, 18 predicted proteins | sample DeeMarSeWOR28_12_FD_187461 | JGI IMG/M metagenome (GOLD analysis project Ga0209536, IMG submission 187461) | Marine sediment microbial communities from White Oak River estuary, North Carolina - WOR-2-8_12 (SPAdes) (version 2) | ecosystem: Environmental > Aquatic > Marine > Intertidal zone >...
AAGAACCTCTATGTCTGGTTTGTTCTTATTCCAGATACCTCTGCGGCCCCTGCGCCTCCGCGAGATTATATTTATTTTTTTCTCGCAGAGGCGCCGAGACCGCAAAGAACTTCAATGTTTAATCTGCTCTTACCCAAAACACCTTTGCGCTCTTTGCGCCTTGGCGAGAAAAAAAACTGCAAGTTTCTGGTATTTAATCTTTACCCGAAAACGGGTCCCGTGTTTTATCGACGGAAAAACCATCACCGGTTCCAGCCTCTTCGGCCGGGTCTGCCATGGTCTGCTGTATCGGTCCCGCATACCCGGTATCACCGATTTCCTCGAGCGCCTGTTTTTCTGTGACCTGTTCAAACCAGAACCTGCGCGTATTCATACTGTCCGGCTCGAACTTCAGTGAGGTTTTAACACGCAGGTAATAACTTTCATCTGTTTCGACTGTCAGCTCCAGCGCAGCATCCGTCATGTATTGATCGGTCGGGTTCAGGCCAAGCGTGTGCCGGCCAGGTTGAAGGTATACATAGCGGTAGTCACCACTTCCAATCTTGAATTTTTCATTGCCGTCGATGACCACTTTCGGCGACATCATGAAGTTGGTTGAACTGGATGGGCGATAGATATAAACAATCGAATCCCTGTCTGCACCCTGAGGTGCGGGTACAAATGTTGATGCTTTGTTCGAGCATGCTGTTGTCAGCAATACTGCTGAAAGCAAAACAATTTGCCGGACAATAAGCAATCTGCGTTTCGAATGGTTCACTTATGCACCTTCGTATTTGTTAATTGAACACATCATCGGAACAACCATGGAAACTTTTGTTTTCTTTCCTGTTCGTACCCCTTGATCTGATCCGCATGCTGTAAAGTCAGGCCAATATCATCAAGCCCGTTCAACATACAATATTTTTTGAAGTCATCAATCTCAAAAGCATAAACATCTTCACCCGCAGTTACAGTCTGTGACTCGAGATCAATCGTAAATTCAATACCCCTGTTTTGTTGAACCTTGCCGAAAAGACTATCGACAACAGCACTGTCTAGGGTGATAGGCAGCAAACCATTCTTGAAGCTGTTATTGAAAAAAATGTCAGCAAAACCGGGGGCAATGACTGCACGAAAACCGAAGTCTGTCAGCGCCCACACCGCATGCTCACGTGATGAGCCGCAGCCGAAATTTTCCCGCGCAAGCAGGACCGTAGCCCTGTCATACGGCTGCTGATTGAGAATGAATTCCGGATTAATACGGCGTGTTGAATTATCGATGTCCGGTCCGCCTTCATCCAGGTAACGCCAGTCATCGAATGCATTCGGGCCAAAACCGCTGCGTTTAATCGATTTCAGATACTGCTTTGGAATGATCGCGTCAGTATCGACATTAGGCCGGTCGAGAGGCGCCACGATTCCACTATGTCTGGTAAATGCCTGCATTTCTTCTCTCTCAGTTGTGTGACATCAATTCATTAACATCGACAAAATGGCCTGCTACCGCAGCTGCTGCCGCCATCGCCGGGCTCACCAGGTGCGTGCGCCCGCCCTGTCCCTGTCGACCTTCAAAATTTCTGTTAGATGTTGATGCGCAACGTTCGCCCGGCTCCAGCCTGTCCGCATTCATCGCCAGGCACATCGAGCAACCCGGTTCACGCCATTCAAACCCGGCTTCGAGGAACACCTTGTCGAGCCCTTCCTCTTCGGCCTGTTGTTTAACCAGCCCCGAACCCGGCACGACCATGGCGAGCTTGATGTTCTTCGCCACTTTTCTGCCCTGTGCTACTTTAGCGGCCGCCCGCAAGTCCTCGATACGCGAATTGGTGCATGAGCCGATAAAGACTTTGTCGACAGCAATCTGATTGATCGGCGTGCCCGCCTCCAGCCCCATGTAGGCGAGCGCCTTGCGCATGCCATCCGCTTTAACGTGGTCTTCAACCGTATCAGGGTCCGGTACCCCTGCATCTATAGCCACAACCATCTCCGGGGATGTACCCCAGGTCACCTGTGGCTTGATGCTGGCCGCATCAATATGCACGACCTTGTCGAAAACGGCATCGCTATCCGAGTGCAGCTGCTGCCAGTTTTCAATCGCACGATCACGTAACTCGCCCTGCGGCGCATACGGCCTGTTGTTTACGTATTCAATCGTTGTGGCATCAACCGCAACCATGCCGGCACGCGCCCCCGCTTCAATCGCCATGTTGCACACGGTCATGCGCCCTTCCATGCTGAGTGCCCGTATCGCATCGCCGCCGAATTCGATGGCAAAGCCGGTGCCGCCGGCAGTACCGATTTCACCGATAATCGCCAGCACAATATCTTTTGCGGTGACGCCTTCATTCACATGACCGTCAACGGACACCAGCATGTTTTTACTTTTCTTCTGCAGCAGGCACTGCGTCGCAAGCACATGCTCGACCTCGGAGGTGCCGATACCGAATGCCAGCGCACCGAATGCACCGTGGGTGGAAGTGTGAGAGTCGCCGCAAACAACGGTCATGCCCGGCAATGTCGCACCCTGCTCAGGCCCGATCACATGAACGATACCCTGGCGTATGTCGGACATATCAAACTCGGTCAATCCGAATTCGCTGCAGTTATTGTCCAGGGTCCTGACCTGCAGGCGTGCCACCGGGTCTGCTATACCCGCACTGCGGTCCGTTGTCGGGACATTATGATCAGGTACCGCAAGCACCGAGTCAGTTCGCCAGGGTTTGCGGCCTGCAATACGCAAGCCTTCAAAAGCCTGGGGCGATGTGACTTCGTGCACCAGGTGACGATCGATATAAAGCAATGCGGTGCCATCTTCCTCAGTCCGCACCACATGGTCATCCCACAGCTTGTCGTAAAGCGTTCTGGCAATCATTGTTTATGTGTGTCCGTAAGTTCTGTTGGAGTCAATAGGAAGCAAGACTAATTCAGAATATCACATAATACAAATTCATTATTTTCATATAAACTATTACTTTCTGTTATACGACATTCATCAGGGCAACAGGACCCGTAGAACATGGAGATCCAGGGCATCCAGGCATTTCTCACCGTCAGCGATACGGGCTCGTTCTCCCGTGCGGCAGATGCCCTGTTCCTGACCCAGCCAGCTGTCAGCAAGCGGATACAGGCGCTCGAGCATTCGCTCGGTATCACCCTGTTTGACCGCATCGGTAAAAGCGTGCGCCTGACTGAAGCCGGCCACGCCCTGCTCCCCAGTTGCAGGCGCATTATTGCCGAAATCACCGAGAGCCGGCGCATCATCAGCAATCTGCGCGAGACCACCAGCGGGACTCTGAGCCTCGCCACCAGCCATCATATTGGCCTGCATCGATTGCCGCCGGTGCTACGGGAGTTTTCAAAAGACTACCCGGACGTCGAGTTGAAGCTGAGCTTTCTGGATTCGGAAGAAGCCTGCCAGCAGATCATCAACGGCGATATCGAACTGGCTGTCATCACCCTGCCCGGTGAGGATAATGACCGTCTTGAAATGAAACCGGTATGGAATGATCCTTTATGTGTCGTGGTTTCAAAACAGCATCCACTGGCTGCTGCAGGCAGGATAACGACAAAGCAGCTGCTCAATCATGACGCCATTCTGCCATCCAGGGGCACTTACACCCGCAAACTGATTGATGCTGCACTGGGTCTTGATGAATCGGTCAGCATGCTGCTTGAAACCCATTACCTGGAAACCATAAAAGCCATGGTACAAGCGGGGCTGGGCTGGAGTATGCTGCCATCATCAATGCTCGACAAAACCCTGGCTGCACTCGACATCAAACATGCACGTACAACACGCCGGCTTGGCATCGTTGTTCATAGTATGAGAACAAAATCTAACGCGGCCAACGCAATGATCAGCCAGCTGATGAAGTATTCTGATGAGTCGTAAAGTGAATAAAGCGCCATACGATGAGAAAGGCAATGACGGCAACAACAGCCGCAAGACTGAACAACCAGGCATGATCTATCCGGTCCCAGAACAGGCCACTGAGTAAACTACCCGCCGCTCCGCCTGCGCCGAAACTCAGACTTGCATATAATGCCTGGCCCCGCCCCTGGTGCCGGCCGGTAAAGAAGCGATGCACCAGCGAAATACTGACCGCATGAAAAACACCAAAGCTGAACGCGTGAAACAGCTGCGCAAAGAACAGCACGGAAAGATTATCGACGAAAAAACCGATCAATACCCAGCGCAACGCCGTTAACAGAAAAGTTATCAGAAGTAATTTGCGCATGTCGATTGTCAGCAGCAATCTGTGCATCATCAGGAACACGATGACTTCAGCCATCACGCCGATCGCCCATAGCAGGCCGATCATACCTCGACTGTAACCATGGCTTTCCAGGTAGATACTGTAGAAGGTGTAATACGGTCCGTGGCTCATCAACATCAGAAAACAAACCAGCAGAAATGCCAGTACCACGGGTTCGCGTATCACGTGAATGATTGGCACCTGGCCTTCATGATGCATACTCAGGCGTTCAGGCACGATCAGGCTGACCAGTAATATGCCTGCAAGCAGAACGGCAATAACGATCGGCGCCCGGTCGATGCTCGTCATATCGAAATACTCGCCGAGTAACACAACCATCATAATGAAACCGAGAGAGCCCCACAGCCTGACAAAACTGTACCTGTGTTCATCATCACCGAGATGATTCAGTGTCATGGCCTCGAACAGGGGCAAGGATGAATTCCAGAAAAAACTGAATGCCAGCAAAACCAGCGACAGCCAGATAAAACCGGTATCGACGAACACACCGGCAAATGCCACCACGGCGAGCAGATTTGCCAGCCGGATGATTGCGATCGGGTGCCGGGTGTGGTCTGCCAGCCAGCCCCACAAATAAGGCGCAACTATCTTGGTCGCAGGAATAATCGCCATCAATATACCGATTGACTGCGCACTGTAATCAAGCGACTTGAGGTACAGGCTCCAGTACGGTATCAGTGCACCCAGCGATGCGAAATAGAAAAAGTAGAAGCCGGAGAGACGCCAGTACGGCGTTTGACCGCTATTCATTCAAACAATATTAATCCGTACCGGCTGGGACGACAGGCGTTTGAGATTGCACGTCTGCGCATTGCGCTCTGAATCGCAGCATATGGTCCATGATGACGATCGCAAGCATCGCTTCACAGATCGGTGTTGCCCGGATTCCAACACAGGGATCATGACGTCCCGTGGTCACGACTTCGGCTGCATTACCGTCGATATCAATCGTACGCCCCGGCAGGCGCAAGCTGGACGTCGGCTTGAATGCCGTATGCACGACAATGTTCTGACCCGATGAGATACCGCCGAGTATGCCGCCGGCATGATTACTGAGGAATCCCTCCGGTGTGATTTCATCCCTGAACGCGGTGCCTTTGGCAGCGACGCAGCCAAAGCCACCACCGATCTCGACACCCTTGGCTGCATTGATCGCCATCATCGCCTGCGCGATATCGGCATCCAGGCGGTCAAACACCGGCTCACCCAGACCCGGTGGGACGCCTTCGGCAATGGCCGTAATTTTTGCACCTACGGAATCACCTTCCTTGCGCAAGGCATCCATGTAGGCTTCCATCTCCGCAACCTTGTCGACATCCGGGCAGAAGAAAGGATTGTTTTCGGCTTCGCCAGGATCAATTTTTTCAGCCTTGATGGGACCGAGCTGGGACAGATAGCCGTAAATTTTTATGCCATAGCTGTCCGCAAGGTATTTCTTCGCGATGGCGCCGGCTGCAACACGCATCGCGGTTTCACGCGCCGAGGATCGCCCACCGCCGCGGTAGTCCCTGAAACCATATTTCTGCGTATAGGTGTAATCAGCGTGACCGGGGCGGAACGTGTTCATGATATTGCTGTAGTCTTTCGAACGCTGGTCCACGTTTTCGATCATCAGGCCAATACTGGTTCCGGTTGTCTTGCCCTCAAACACACCCGACAGGATTTTCACCTGGTCCGGTTCGCGCCGTTGCGTGGTATGGCGTGAAGTACCGGGTTTGCGTCGATCAAGGTCGAGCTGCAGATCCTGTTCTGACAGTGACAGGCCCGGCGGACAGCCATCGATGATGCCAAGCAAGGCAGGGCCATGTGACTCGCCACTTGTAGTAACTGTAAACAACTTGCCTATCGTATTGCCGGACATGATGAATTCGAATCTTTGATTGAGGAACGGTTATTGAGGGGGTGATGTTAACATCAAATCACAAGGCATCGAACATCTGCTTGCTGGCACGCAGCTGCTCTGCTGTCAGCAGAAATACGCCTTCACCGCCATGCGCAAATTCCAGCCAGGTAAACGGCACCCCGGGCAGCAGTTGCACCAGTGCCGGCATTGAATAGCCGACTTCCACTACCAGAATGCCGTGATCTGACAGATAGTCTCCGGCCTGCTGCAACATGGGCACAACGATATCCATGCCCGCTTTTCCTGCCACCAGGCCACTGTCTGGTTCAAAGCCGAATTCCCTGTCCAGCGCGGCCATCTCCTGTTCGGAGACATATGGCGGGTTGGAGACGATGATATCGAATTTTTGCCGGGGTATATTTTCGAACAAATCCGATTCAATAAGCTGCAGGCGGTCTTCAAGCCCATGGTTACTTCGATTGATTGCGGCAACATCCAGCGCATCCGTTGATACATCACTGGCAACGATGTCAGCCTGCGGGAATGCATAGGCACAGGCAACAGCGATGCAACCGCTGCCGGTGCATAGATCGAGCACGTGCCTGACATCGTCAGTATCAATCCATGGCGAGAACTGCTGCTGTATCAATTCAGCAATCGGCGAACGCGGGATCAATACACGCTCATCCACATAAAAATTCAGGCCCGCAAACCAGGCTTCCCGGGTGATGTAAGCCGCCGGCTTGCGCTTTATCAACCGTATTTTGTAATTTTCCAGCACGGCACGTTTTTCTTCGTGTGTCAGACGGCAGTCAAAATAATCATCACTGAGGTCGGGCGGAAGATGTAATGTTGCCAGGCACAGGTACACTGCCTCATCCAGTGCATCAGGCATACCATGGGCGAAACACAACCCGGACTTGTTGAACTGGCTCATTCCCCATCGCACCAGGTCACGGATGGTATGCAGCTCGCCTGCTATTGCGCGAATATTCATAGTCTGTTGATTTTAGCGGGATTCACCCGCATATTGCATGACTCGGTTATAATCCGCCATTTTATAGACATCCTCTACCTGATATGAAACTTTTAGTCCGAAGACTCCCGACAATTATTCTTGCGTTATTTACCAGCCATTTCGCAATTGCAGATGACACACTCGAAATCAATGATGCCTGGATAGCTGAAGCGCCGCCGGTGAGCAAGGTCATGGCCGCTTACATGGAAATAGAGAATAAAACCCAACAGGACCGCCAGGCGGTCTCGATGCAATGCAGGGAATTTGAACGCGCTGAATTCCATCGCACCGTGGAAAAAGACGGCATGGCGCGCATGGAGCATCAGCAGGTGTTAAACATACCGGCCGAATCCGAACTGGCGCTTGAACCTGGCGGATATCACATCATGCTGTTCAATCCTGCACGCCATTTTGTGGCCGGTGACAAGACCGGCTGCAGCATTAAATTCGATGATGGCAAAACGATCGCCATCGAGCTGGAAATCAGAAAATCCTCAGTTGAAGACCATACACATCACCATCACTAACACGAATCCATGAAAGCAACACTGAACGAGCGGCTGCGCTCACTGCCGTTTTACATACTGCCTCATCATGCTGTTTCATGGTGCATATTCAAGCTTGCGCGTATTCGCTTCAGGCCTTTCAAAAATCTCGCCATTCGCATTTACACGCAACTGCATACGGTGAACCTGGAAGAAGCCGAAATCACCGACAAGTACAGCTATGAAAGTCTGAACGCTTTTTTCACCCGTGCACTTAAACCCGGATCACGTCCACTGGACAGTGATAACAGTAACTGGGTATGTCCTGTTGATGGCATGGTCAGCCAGGCGGGCGCTATCGATAACGGACGCATATTTCAGGCCAAGGGGCGAGATTACAGCCTGCTGGAATTACTCGGTGGAGATGAAGCACAGGCCGAGGCTTTCAACAATGGTAAATTTGCGACACTCTATCTGTCACCACGCGACTATCACCGCATTCATATGCCGGTCGATGCCGAGCTGAAACACATGACCTATATACCGGGGCGGTTGTTCAGTGTTGCCGCCTACACGGTCAGGGCGATCCCGCGGCTGTTTGCACGAAATGAACGCGTCGTTTGCCGGTTTGAAACCCGAAACGGCCCCATGGTGATGGTGCTTGTCGGCGCGATTAATGTATCAGCAACCGAGACCGTCTGGCATGGCCTGGTGACGACGATCGGCAGCAGAATAAAAAGATTTGATTATGCGGCCGGAGAAATCAGCCTGAAGCGGGGCGATGAAATGGGCAGGTTCAACCTGGGCTCAACAGTGATACTGATAACAACTGAAAATTTCGAGCTGGATGAAAGTATAAAAGCGGACGCAGCTGTTTACATGGGTCGCAACATTGGTCGGGCTACAGATCTGTAGAGCCCGGTTCAGGAACTGCCGGATCAGTTCGCCGAATCCGCAGACGATTTGGCCTGTTCAACCTCCGGCTCGTCTTCCGCATCAACAACTTTAAGCATCTCGGCCTGTGGCGACTCCGCAATAATTCCTGACGGGTTCGTGAACCTGTCATTCATCGTCTGTACAAACCGGCTGGCATCAGCAACAACGCCGGCGAGTATACGCCGGGAGCGCGATGACCATCCCGCGGGCGCCGGATGGAACAGGCTGCGAATCGGGCGTGTATTTCTCAGGAAGGCATTCTTTACGTTACCGGCGAGAGATTCGGTTTCCAGCTTTCTCGCCAGACGACTGGCAACAAAACTTCGCACACTGGAATGGATGACAATAACCGCAACGGATATGGCTGTGACTTTCAGCGTTGATATCACGGCCTGATTGGTGAAATCCAGACTGAACAGACCCCACAGGTTTATCCAGTTACTGATTACCGCAATCAGTATCAATAGACCGCCAAAAATCGCGGCATCAGTAATCAACACCGCTTTCATCCAGCGATGCATCATTTCTGTCAATTTAGGTACGACAACGTTTTCGATATCAGTGGCAATATGATCCAGCGCGCCAATAATCCTGTAGGAACGCTCCACTTCAACCTGGTGAATGCGTTCATATATTTCGGTGAGATCCGCATCACGCTTGGATTGAAAACGTTTGCGGACCGTATCATCAACGATTGGCACAGACACTTCTTCGTTGTAGATGGCATAGAAGCGACCGGCAGTCAGGCCTTTTTGTGCCAATGCTCGCTGCCATGCAGCAACCACGGCCTCGGGATTATCTTCTCCTGCCGCGGTATCCATCTGGTTCAGGATATAAAGAAATTTTTCTGAATCATTACGCCGTATGGTGTCGCCAACCAGGTGGTCAAGCGTATCATGCATGGCACCGGGCTCCGGATGGCGCGCATCGAAGAACACCAGCACCAGGTCGGAAATATCGATGATGTGATTGGTTAAACGCAATGTTTCATTGCGCTGATCATCTGCGTCGAATCCGGGCGAATCAATGATAATCTTGCCGCTGACTTTTTCCGAATCCGATGTTTTCATCTGCAGATAAGCATCGATGCGCCGGCCCTCACCTTCTGAAACCTTGTCGATTTCGTCACTCATCTGGTAGAACGGGAAGCGCGGATCCGAATCCAGCGCAATGCCCGGCAGCACCCGGCTCTCTTTCTGCGCCGAATAGCAAATCACCGAAAACTTGTCATCAACCGCCTGGTTTCCTGTCAGCTGCAGCTTCTTACCCAGAAAATGATTGATGAATGAAGACTTTCCTGCCGAGAATGTACCCAGTACCGAGATCAACGGCCACCAGGGAATGCGTGTTGCATAGGAGTCGCTGTTGTTAAGCAGACCCATGCGATAGGCAACACGATCCAGCTTTTTAAAACGAATGACTGTGTCAAGCAGCAGCGGATTCTCATTTTCAAGATGAGATTCCAGCTTGGCCAGTCGTTCACGAATCGATTTGTCGGGCCTGGACAGCATAACAGTCTCCAGATAAGGTGATATCAGTTTCCATTAGGCGCAGTCTGCGGCGCCATCATTACCGGCGGTGAAGGCATGGGTTGAATATAGACAGGCTGGGGCTGGCCCGCACCTATCGGTACTTGTGGTAACGGGCTTGTATATGAATCAGATGAGAATGGCATTGCATCTCTCATAAAACCAAACGGGCCGCCTGATATAGTGCGGTTCATGCCCCCCACGTCACGCTGCAAACCGTACACGGAGCGGTTCAGGTTCGTCATCGTGTAGGTCATGTTGGCGATGTTGTTGCTCATCGGTTTCAGGGTTTCCATCTGGTAGGACATGGTGCGTATCTCGCCCGACATGACGCGCATGTCCTGCGACATATCCCGCATATCCTGCGTTACCCTGGGTGTCGCATCGGATACGATCGTGGCCATACGGGTCACACTGTGTGACAGCACCGCAATATCATGCGTCAAATGGTAAATCAGGTAGAAGCCATAACCTGCGAGCAGGATAAACGCGAACATGGTCGGGTAGACCACCATTTCCCAACGCCGCGCACTTTTATCAAAAGTATCGGCAAGACGTGATAAGGCCACATCGGCATCAGCAACATAGCCCTGGCTGAGAATTTTCTCTGAAGCGGCATGCCTGGCTTTGGATGCCTTTTGCTTGATCTCGTTTACACCCTCGGGTGTTTCGTGTGTTCTCTGTTTTATGATGTCATCAGCAACGTGGAGTTTTTTCAGCTCATCGATCGCTTTTTTCTTGTCCGCAGCCGTCGAAGCCCCGGTGATGATGGCATCCAGCGCCCGCTTTTCTTCCTCGACACTCATTTTCTTCTTGAGGATGGTGGTTGCTGCCCTTTTTTCTGTATCAGACAGCACCTCGGTAGCCCTGGATTCAGCTTTTTCGGGCTCAGCTTTCCTGGCCGGCGCCGCCTTCTTCTCGGGCGCAGCAGAAGCGGCCGGCTTTTCTTCCGGTTTATCTGTTGTACTTTTGCCAGAAGCTGGTGGCTTCTTTTCGTCAGCCATATTAGAACTCGCCGGTCGCGCCTCTATTCATAATGTCGAGTATAATTTCTTTCACATTTTCCGCTTCTTCCTTGAGTTCTGCAGGTAGCGGCCTGCCGCCATAAATCATGCCATCCATGTTCAGCGTGTACAGCCATAACCTGCCTTCCTTGTCTTCTATCAAAGTAATGCGGCAAGGCAAATAACTGGAGAATGCATCATTGTAGTCCAGCATGCGTGATGCGGTGAGTGCATTACAAAACATGAATATTTTAACATACCGATATGGCTTGCCGCTCATGGCTTCCACTTCTTTGTATAACGGCATTTCGCCAACATTCTTGAAGTTGTGCTCATTGGCAACAAACTTCATCGTTTCTTCAACCTCGTCAGCAGTCATGCCCTCATCCACGGGTATTTTCCAGATACTCGCTTCAGCCATGTTACCGGTTTCAAGCAGCTTGACACCCATATCCTTGAAAACATCGACTGCATTGTCCTCAAACCCACCGATGACAGCGAGCGATGGCTGTAATTTAACCATTGCATAGCCAGCAGCGATAATCACAACCAGGCCAAGGATGGCGAGAATATTACGTAAAAAATAGAACATGGATGCTGTCTCTCTCGTTAGTTGCCTGCAGTGTTGATCAGTTGATGCAATTCTTCGGCCTTCTTCCTGTCCAGCCGTTCCAGCATCGGCAATAAGCTTCTGGCACGGCCAGCCTGTCCCTGCTTCACCAGAATAGAGGCAGCTTCGAAATAAGCGCTGGCAGCCTCCCTGTATTTGCCTCTGCTCAGGTAAACATTGCCCAGTTCGCCATAAGCATCATAGTTATCAGTGGAACTCGCAATCACTTGCTGGTAATTACTGATGGAACTCTCAATATTGCCGCGATGGTATTCCTCGCGTGCACTGATCCACAGTTCACGCGTACTCGAAGCCGGTTTTTCTGCGACAGTAGCTGCTGACGGGCCAGCCGGCGCCGGCTCACGCGCTGGCGTCACGGGCTGCCGCACTGGCGGCCTCGCAGGCGGTTCCTGCATCATGGCCTGGGGCGGAGCCTGAGGCCTGGAGGCCTGCTGGCTTGCGGGTGGCTGCTGCATCATTGCCGCGGGTGGAACCCGGGGGCTGACTGAAGGCTGGCTCGCCGGTGGTTGTTGTGTCATCTCCCGGGGCGGCACCGGCTGCTGCTGCACCGGTGGGCGGACCGGGGGCCTGGGTGGCGGCATCATCTGGGGAACAGAAGCGGTGTCTGTTGCTTCAGCAACGGGTTCCGGACGAGCATCAACCACCTTATCGTCGTTAAAATCATATGAGTCCAGAAACTCGCGCACTTCATCGTACTCAACCGATAAATAGGCGATCGCCTTGCCTGCCGGAGTATCTTCACCGGTAAGGTTGTCCCAGTACACGTAGGCATAGGTTAAAGCCAGCACAAACGCTATGAGTATAATGTTGCTGAATAACCACCTGATTAACTTCATAATCATCTCCAGAATCAGTATTTCATTTAGCAGGTAAATCTGATCATTTCAGAATAGCCTGTTATCTATATAGTAGTTTAGCCAGTTTCTTCATTTCACGAGCTGCCTTGCCCATTGGATCCTGCTCAAAGACTGCCAGCCCCTCACTAAAAGAACGGCGAAACGCCGTGCGTGTATACAACCTTGTATCCATTGCTTCAATATTTGGCAGCATCCGCAGCGCTTCTTCTGCCTCCCCGGTTTCTCGAACACCAGGGTGCGTGTCTGCACGATTGATGAAAGCGAGTATCTCAGGCTTGTTTTTTTTATCCATGCATGACAGTACAATTTTCAGAAAGCGCTGCGTCGACCAGATATCCGCCTGACTGGGCTGTACAGGTATCAAGATTCGCCTTGCCAGCAAAATAGCCTTTTCCAGATGCGGCATGTTCGTCGCGCTGACATCGGCAACAAGTTGTGTCGTATTCTTGCTTCCCTTGCTTTTGACCAGCATTTCGAGTTCATCGATATCATTCGAAACCTCGATAACAGGTTCATAACCATCCTCTTCCCTTATTTCTGCCGTGTCTATCAAGGTCTCCTGGGGGTCGAGATCAAACAAACGTACATCCTTATTATCATGCGCCAGCCACACAGCCAGATTGAATGCCACCGTACTCTTGCCTGTTCCACCCTTCAGATTACCTATCACGGTCAACATTTTGTAATTACCAACCTCTTACTTATTTGCTGTACCAAATGTAATGCTGGTTTCAGTGTTCACATCTGTCAGCTGTGAATCGACAGTCCTGTATCCTTCGGGTACTGCAAACATCTCTGCACTGACTGTTTCAAGCCTGATGTTGCGCAATTCGTCTATAGCACCATCGTCAGCCTGTTGACGCACTACGATATCGAGTTCAGGGTCATACCACTGCGTGGCACGAACGCTGTTGCCATCAGGGTCTATTGCATTCATGTCGACCCTGCGTACCTGTCTGCCATTGATTTCCTGATCATCCAGGATTTTCACATCGAGAACAGAGCCGTCCGGATTTTCCTGACGAACCAGTATCTGGTGTTTCTTGTCTATCCACTGGAAAACGTGCAGGTCTCTGCTGTCCACCTTGAAAGTAATCAGCCACTTGTCCGTTTGGCGATCATTTAATTCAGCTGACTTCAGGCGGGTACATTCAGCGCCCGGGAAGTCATCGCAAGGATTGTATTTTTTTTCTGTGCCGGCCATAACAGGCACAGCCTGCTGATCTGTCAGTTCGCGTTCTATATAGACTTTCTTCGCAGCATCAAGCCAGATCACTTTACTGTTGTTGTTATCAAAAATCTGCACCATGGGAATGCCCTGGTCCATGTATTCAAATCGAACACTGCCGTCATTCCAGAACATTTTCGCATGACTGACTTCAGTCCCACGGTGTTGCACTGCATCAGCCGTGAATGAGACCGCATATGCATTGAATGGCATCAATACAATTAGCGTTAGCAGGATCGATTTGATAGTGTAATTCATCCCTCTTAATCCAGAGACTGGCAGCCAGTAACTTTAGCAGGCCGCCAGTCAAAGGGAACCTGCTTTTTACTTGGCAGGTGCGGCCGGAGCTGCAGGCGCAGCTGGTGCACCGTATGGAACACCATAAGGTGCGCCGTAGCCTCTGTAACCGTACGGACCACCGCCATAATAGCCACGGCCATCACGATAGTCGCCATAGTAGTCACCGTAATAATCACCACGGTAATCACCACGACCACGGTAACGATTTTCACCACGACCACGACCACGGCCTGAACCACGACCACTGCCGCTCATGCCAAATGAGAAATCACCATCGAAATCACCATCAGCATCGCCATAGCCATCGCCATAACCGTCGCCATAACCATAACCGTCGCCATAACCGCGACCATAGCCACGACCATCGCCACGGCTATAACCATCATCACCCCACCAGGCATTAGCTGATGAAGATGCTGCCAGGACTGCCGCAGCAGCCATAATTATCAATGTTTTTTTCATTGAATTACCCATTGTGACCCTCTTAAGAGTTTTACGGGCATTGAATTGAGGGATTTATCCAATACCAACATATACCGTCAAATACTTTTCAATTTCGTCGGGTATTTAACAGATTCTATTTACCATGCTCGTGATTATTCACCCGAGGATGGCTTTGATCCTTGATATGGCACAACATTGCCATAAATATTTCCGTACGGGGTTATCAGGGGATTGCCGCCAAATCCGGGACCACCCATGTAAGGCATACCCATACCCGGCATCATGCCAGCACCCGGATATCCAGGTTGATAATATGGGGCATAGATTTGAGGCACTGCAGGCAAACCCAGTGGCGCCCCGTATCCGGGCTGAACCTGTTGTAGCGGTTGCGCTGGTATGCCACTGTTGCTGCGTTGCTTGTTTCCATCATTCAATTTTGTTTCCACATCTTCTTTGGTCGCATATTTCGGATTCGTGATATATGAAGGCAGCCCCCCTGCACCATGCCGTTGTTGGGGACGAGCCCACGGGTTGTCTCCCGACTCAGCTAACAACATCTGGCTAGCGCCCTGATACTGCGCCGGATCATCACCACGTGAATAACCACCTGATATTGCATTATCCAGGAATACAACCAGTACAAATGCAATACAGACACTAACCATGTTCATTTCAATCACTTAATAATGTTTGTTTACCCTCAGCTTAATGTTAGTTTAATTTTTAATATTTACCGTCGTTATCAGTAGTAGCCGTAATAAGGCGGTCTTAACGGCGGTGCCGGCATATACACCCGAGGCGGCATATATCTTGGATATTCCTGCCACTGGCCAGGTGCTGGAGATTCCAGCTGGCGCATAACTTCTTCCGGCACAAAACGATATTCACCACTTTCAGGTATCCAGGCTTCAGGAGGCGAATATTCAGGTGTTTCCGGCCATGGCATGTCCGCTCCTAAAAAAGGCGGTGGCACCTGATGATCTCTGGGCTCATTGCGCAAACCGCCGGTATCGGCGGGAAAAGCATCGATGTCAGACAAGGCTGATGACATGTAGGGGCCACCGGGTGGTGGCGGTATCAATTCTCTCCGGGCGGGCCGCTCTGGCCACTCAGGATAGGCCGGAGGCAGTTCACTGCCGGTCGGGGGCCTTGCGAGTCCTCCCGATCCGGGGAAAGTATCGGGTAGTGCGCTAATTTCCGGTGCCGCTGATACATTTCCCGACTGAATCAATAACGACACCATAATGATAGAAAAAGCATGATTCAGCCGACGCATAATATATTCCCCCTCTAGTCAGTATCAACTTTCAGTCTGATACCGCGCCTGCCGCTTGGTGAGGTTTTCTTGGAAGGCGCCTTTTTTGTCGCCGCGGTTTTCTTTACCGGCTCAGCATCTGTGGCAGATACAGCAGCAGCATCTGACTCCGCTTTTTTCGCTGAAGATGCTGCTTTTGCTGATTCCGTCTTTTTCTTGTCTGTCTTCTTTTTGTCCGCCTTTTTCCCGGGTGCTCTTTTCACCGAACTGGCCGTTTTTTTCATAACAGCGGGCTTGTCTGTTGAGGCTGCCTTTTCCTGCTCCGCCGTTATACCCGCTTCGGCTTCAGCCTCGGGTGCAGGTGCAGCTTGCGCCGATGATGACTGTTCCGCTGCGGCAGAATCATCCCCGCCAGGCGACGGCGGGCTTGAAGACGGTGGTGGACTCGACGGCGGAGATGCAGCCGGCGGGGGTGGTGGAGGTTCATCAGAGCCGCCAAATTTCCCCATCACGGAGCCAAACGCCATCTTCAACAAGATGAAAACCGAGTTCAGGATAAGGAAAATCCAGCCGAACAGGCCGATGACGCCGCTGTAGAGTCGCATCCACAGTGGCGTTTTGTATTCCTGCACGACTTCTTCAGCAGCCGCCGCCACCTCGGCGTCTTCGCCTTCGATCTCTGCATATTTAGGACTCAGCACCATCTCGGCAGAATCTGTTGCCGTCTCCATGTAGAAGCGCTTGCGCAAGCTGATACAGCCAAGAGGAATAATAATTACCGCCATCAGGGTGGCGACACCGGCACCGAACAACAGGCTCACTGCCATGCCCTGGAAAATCGGGTCAAAGATAATGGCCCATGCACCCGCCATCAGTGTCAGCGAAGTAATCATGATCGGACGCATACGTATTTCGGCGCCCGCGACTGCAGCTTCCCTGACCGGACGACCTTTAGCGACCTCGATCTTGACGAATTCCACAATCAGGATGGATTGCCGCACGATAATCCCGCCCAGTGCGATCATGCCGATCATCGAAGTCGCGGTGAACTCGGCACCCATGATCCAGTGTCCCGGAACAATACCGATCATGGTGACGGGAATCGGTGACATAATCAGCCCCGCGATCGCAAAATCACGGAACTCATACACGATCAGACCATAGATCAACACCAGTGCAGCCATGAACGCGATGCCCATGTCGCGGAAGGTTTCGAAGGTCACGGTCCATTCACCGGTCCATTCGAAGCCGGACTCATCGTCAGAACCTGGAGGCCCGATCAGATTCATCGGCATACCCTGCATGATCACGCCATCAGGCGTGGTGTACTCATCGGTGAAAGCTTCAACATTGAACATGCCGTATATCGGTGCGCCCAGGCGGCCTTCCATTTCGCCGACGACATACTCGATGGCACGCAAATCCTTGTGATAAATGACAGGTTCTTCCTGCTGCAGCACGAAATCACCCAGTTCACCCAACGGTACTGAAGTGCCGGAGGCACTCACCACCGGCAGGTTGCTCAACTGGCTGACCTGTGAACGGGTCGCCAGCGGCACCTGGATCACGATGAAGGTGGGCTCTATCACTGAGGCGAGCTTGACATCACCCAGTCGGTAGCCGCCCATGGCCATCGCCAGCGTACCGTTGATGCTTTCAACCGAAATGCCTCGACGAGCCGCCTTGTCGACATTGATCTCGAAACGCCAGTAATTGGATGGCTCGGCCATGTAATTATCGACATCGACAACGCCCTCAGCCTGCTCAAAGAACTCGGTCATCTTGCGTGCAACTTCACGCCGCGTCTCTTCATCTGGACCATGGATCTCGGTAACCACGGTTTGCAGCACGGGCGGACCCGGCGGCATTTCTACAACCGAAATTTTTGCGCCCAGCCTGTCTGCAATCGGTTTCAGAATCGAACGTGCTTCTACCGCAATTGCATGGCTGCCCCGTTCACGCTCGTTCTTGTCTTTCAGCAACACCAGCAGGTCACCTTCCCAGGGTCTGCTGCGCAGGTAGTAATGACGCACCATGCCATTGAAGTTGAAAGGCTGCGCGGTGCCGGCATAGGATTGCACCGCCGTCACTTCGGGAATGGCTTTTACCGCTGTCGCGAGTTCGTGCGCAACGTTGGCAGTAACCGGCATCGCGGTACCTTCCGGCATGTTGATAATGACACTGAACTCGGGCTTGTTGTCGAATGGCAGCATCTTCACCGGCACCCACTGCGTCGGATAGAACAGCAGACAGGTAGCCGCGGTTACAGCAATAATGCCAATCAGGAACAGTATGCCGAGCTTGCGATTATTAACCAGCGGCATGATGAGCGGGCGGTAAAACTTGCCGATGATTTTATGGGTGCGTTGCTCGCGCCTTTCTGCCGCTTCCAGCGCCGCCAGCTTGGGCCGCACTTTCATTGCAAACCAGGGCGTAAATACAAAGGCAGCAACCAGCGAGAAGAACATGGCCGATGCACCCAGCACCGGGATCGGACGCATGTACGGGCCCATCAGACCGCTGACCCAGCCCATCGGCAGCAGTGCAGCGATAATGGTAAAGGTCGCCAGTATGGTCGGGTTGCCGACCTCGCGCACGGCATCGACCGCGTCGGGTATAGTGGTTCGACCCTTGACCAGCCAGTGCCGGAAGATGTTCTCCACCACGACCGTGGCATCATCGACCAGGATACCGATGGAGAAAATCAGGGCGAACAGGCTGACACGGTCAATAGTGTATTCCACCATCATCGCCCACCAGATGGTGAGCAGAATCACCACCGGAATGACCGTGATAACAACAAAGGCGGCACGGGCGCCCAGGCCAATCAGGCACAGAACAGACACGATCAGGGCCGCCTCGAACATTGCCATCAGCAGCTCATTGACCTTGTCGTTGGCTGTCTTGCCGTAATCGCGGGTAATTTCTACATGGACATTGTCCGGAATAAGACGGCCCTTGAGCGATTCAATTTTTTTCAGAATTGCTTTCGATACCGTCACACCGTTGGTGTCTTCTTTTTTGGCAATGGCGATAGTTACAGCCGCATCTCCGTTGGCCCTGTGTTCACCTTCGAATGCCGGGCCTGCATAGTAGTAGGAAACCTGCTTGGCATCCTCAGGTCCGTGAAACACATTGGCGACATCTCTCATGTATATCGGGGCGCCATTGTGAGTACCGACCACCAGGCGCTTGATGGAATCCGCCGTCCTGAGAAACGTGCCCGAATACACTGAGAACGAAGTACTGCCGGCCTCTACCGCACCGACATTGGATTCCGCATTGGCTGTTTTGACGGTATTGGCAACCTGCTGCAAACTCAGGTTGTAGCCAGCCAGTCGCTCGGGCATGACTTCAATCCTGATCTGGTCAGCGCGCCCGCCGACGACAAAGCCCTTACCGGTGTTCTTGACCTGTCCCAGTTCCTGTAGCACGTCATTGGCAAGAATACGCAGGGTGCTGTCATCCACGTCCTTGGACCAGAGCGTTACGCTGACGGTTGGAACATCATCGATCGCTATCGGCTTGACCAGCGGCATCGACACATCCGGTGGAATCTTGTCCATGTTGGACCGAATCTTGTCATGCACCTTGACGATGGATTCGCCGAGATCTTCACCGACGAAGAAACGCACGGTCACAACCGCACGACCCCGCTCAGTCGCGGAGTAGGTATGACGCACGCCCGGTATTTCATCCATCAGGCGTTCCAGCGGGTCCGTCACCAGTGATTCCACCTGGTATACAGAAGCGCCCGGATAGGATACATACAGATCGATCATTGGTACCGAGATCTTCGGGTCTTCCTGCCGCGGCGTGAAGATCAGACCCATGACACCAACCAGTAATGCAGCAATCAACAGCATCGGTGTTACCGGCGTGTTGATGAACTTGTTCGCTATATTTCCCGCTATGCCA
>Ga0209536_100005474_pt1 | contig 19703 bp, 16 predicted proteins | sample DeeMarSeWOR28_12_FD_187461 | JGI IMG/M metagenome (GOLD analysis project Ga0209536, IMG submission 187461) | Marine sediment microbial communities from White Oak River estuary, North Carolina - WOR-2-8_12 (SPAdes) (version 2) | ecosystem: Environmental > Aquatic > Marine > Intertidal zone >...
TACGGGTTTCTAAAGCCAAATGCAGGTGAGATCCTGTTGGAAGGCAAGAACGTGAGGGGCGTTCCTACCCACAAGCGGATTGACATGGGGATTTCGTACATCCCTCAGCAGCCGGGGATCTTCCGCTGGATGACGGTGGAGGAGAATCTGGAGTTGGGCGCGTGGACCTTCCGCCGCAACAAGACGCGCATCCGTCGTAAGATGGAAGAGAATTACGAACGTTTCCCCGCCTTGAGTGACCGACGTCGTTCCCAGGCCGGAGAGCTCTCGGGTGGCATGCAGCGCATGCTCGAACTGGGCCGCACCTTAATGACCGATCCCAAAGTGATCCTAGTAGACGAGCCCACTGCCGGCCTGGCCAAAATGCTCTCAGAAGAGGTGTACCAGATGCTGGTGAACCTGCGCGACCAAGACGGGATGACCATCATTCTGGTCGACCAAGAAATCCGCCAGGCTCTCAAGATCGCTGACTACGTTTACGTATTAGAATTGGGGCGCAACAAGTTCGAAGGGCCGGTGGAAGAGTTTACCGATCCCCAAGATTTGAAGAAAGCCTTCTGGGCTTAAGCTAAGGATTTGCCCAGAGATTAGGAGCATGTACAATAGGAAAATGTAATTAGGCCCGCTCCTAACATCTAACTTAATATCGTTAAGTGAATTCAACTGTTGGACCTCGTAGGTCGCCTCATAGCGGATTTTCGTATGACAACGCTGTTCAAGATATAATCATCTTGAAACATAGAGTTATGCCGCTCTGGATCTGCGAGGTCTTACCTTTAGACACTTGATGAGGCACAGCCATGGCTGATCGATTCAGACCATTCCGTTTTTCGAGAGCCGGTTTGCGGGGATTGAAGGTGTCGGCCACCCTCTCGCTGAACGAGCGAGTGCGTGAGTTATGGGACTCGGGCCGCGATGTTTATCACCTTGGCTTCGGCGAGTCTCGCTTCCCGGTCCACCCCAAAATCGCCGAGGCGCTACGGAACAACGTGCACCAGCGCAGCTATCTCCCCGCTCTGGGCATTCGAGAGTTGCGGGAGACGATCGCCGAGTTTTACCATCGCAAATTTCAGGTGCCTATCTCCCGTGACCAGGTAGTGACCGGCCCTGGCAGCAAATCGTTGCTGTACGGCCTTCTGCTGTCCCTGGGAGAAGAAGTCATCCTGCAGCAGCCGTCGTGGGTCACCTACGGTCCTCAAGCACATTTGCTGGGTAAGCCGGTCCTGTGGGTGCCCACGCAACCTGCGGACAAGTTTCACCTTGAAGTTGACCTCCTCCGGCAGAAAATGGAGGAGGACAAGGAAGAGTGGGGCAATCCGGAAGTCCTCGTCGTCAACAGCCCCCACAATCCCACTGGGACCATGCTGCCCCCCGACAAAGTAAAGGCGCTGGCTGACTTTGCCCGTGAGGAGCAACTGATGGTTCTGAGCGACGAGATTTACGCCCTCGTCGCCCACGGCCGAATTCCCCACGTGTCCGTCGCCCATTACTACCCTGAAGGGACGGTGGTGCTGGGCGGATTGAGTAAGCATCTGTCGCTGGGCGGATGGCGATTTGGCGTGGCGATCTTACCGGCTGGCCGCACGGGAGAGGCCCTGCGCCGGGCGCTGCAAAACATTGCTGGTTCTATCTGGTCTTGCGTGACCGCACCGGTGCAATATGCAGCCTTGGTCGCCTACAGCAATGACGCCGACGTGGATGCATACATACACCAGTGCACGTGCATGCACGGCGTTCGCACCCGTTACCTTTACGACAGCTTAGTCGAGGCGGGCATCCCTTGCGTTGAGCCCAGCGGGGCATTTTACGTCTTCCCCTCCTTTAGTAGATGGAAAGAACAGCTAGGCGCGCGGGGGGTACATACATGCGATGATCTGGCCACGTATTTGCTGGAGAACTATGAACTGGCCACGCTGCCAGGCTCGGCCTTTGGCTGTTCGTCTGAAGAGCTATGCCTCCGTCTTTCGTCAAGCTACTTGGATGCCGGCACTGACGAAAAGGCTGGCGCCTTGGTTGAAGCATTCAAAGAGGACCCCGACCCCGACCGTTTCATTGAGAATCACCACCCCCGGTTGCGCGAAGCAGCTTCGCGCTTGGCCCAATTCGCGGCCGATCTGGAGCAAAGCTAATTGCCTATCAGCGGTGATTTGATCCCGTCTGGCGGGATGACCAAGCAAGAACCAGGGCGCTGGTGCCAGGACTAGCTATCACCTTGGCTTTGGCTGGCACCGGGGTCGAAACCGCGAAGCAAACTACCCCTATTGCCATGTATGGAGGATTTCAATCCTATGAAAGAAGTAGTCATCATTGAGGCCGTCAGATCGCCCATCGGCAGACACAACGGCGCGTTGTCGAGTGTGCGCCCTGACGACCTGCTGGCCGAGGTTCTCAAGGCGCTGATGGAACGTACCGGCGTCGATCCAGCACTGGTTGAAGACGTGTATGCTGGCTGCGGCAACCAGGCCGGCGAGGACAACCGCGACGTGGCTCGCATGTCGGCCCTGCTGGCCGGCTTCCCCGTCGAAGTGAGCGGCATCACCGTGAACCGCAACTGCTCTTCGGGGCTGGAAGGGGTAAACCTGGCCGCCAAGTCCATCATCGCCGGCGAGGCCGAGGTTTTCATTGGTGCGGGAGTCGAGTGTATGAGCCGCGCTCCCTGGTCGCTGCCCAAGCCGGAGCGCCCGCAGCCGGTGGGCCATCCCCAAATCTGGGACACTACCGTTGGCTGGCGTTACAACAACCCCAAGATGGACGCCATGTATCCCATCATTAGCCTGGGTGAGACGGCCGAGAACATCGCCGAGGAGATGGGCATCACGCGCGAGGAGCAGGATGTATTCGCCGTGGAGAGTCATCGGCGGGCAGTGGCAGCTATAAACGCGGGGTTATTCAAGGACGAAATCGTACCCATCGGGGTACCCCAGCGGAAAGGCCCGCCCAAAATCGTAGATACCGACGAGCACCCGCGCTACAAGATCGAGAATGGCGAATATGTACTGGACACCAGCATAGAACAACTGGCCCGCTTGAAGCCGGCCTTCCGGCAGGGGGGCACAGTGACGGCCGGCAACTCCAGCGGTATCAACGACGGTGCCGCGGCGCTGCTGCTGACGAGCGCTGACAAAGCCAGGGAACTGGGGTTGAAATCGATGGCGCGCTGGGTCGGTTCGGCCGTGGCCGGGGTGGACCCGGGCGTGATGGGCTACGGACCGGTGCCCGCCACCCAGAAGCTCCTCCGGCGACTGAACCTCAGTCTGGACGAGGTGGGACTCATCGAGCTGAACGAGGCCTTTGCCGCACAGAGCCTGGGCGTGATGCGCAAATTAGGTATGCGCCACGAAATCACCAATGTAAACGGCGGTGCGATTGCCCTGGGCCACCCGACCGGTTGCTCCGGTGCGCGCATTCTGACCACCCTGTTGCACGAGATGAAGCGCCGTGCCCCAAGCGAGAAGCGGCCCTACTACGGCTTGGCTACCCTGTGCGTCGGGGTGGGCATGGGCGTATCCACCATCGTCGAATGGTTGGATTAACGACCCAAACTAAACCTTGCAAAGGCTCCTGACCTTCGCAAGGTAAGGTCCAGGGTTTAGGCCATATAGATTGGAGATGATAAATCATGCAACGTCCGCTCACCGGTATTCGCGTCATTGGCCTGGAACAGTATATGAGCGCCCCCTACTGCACCATGCTGCTGGCCGACGCTGGCGCTGAGGTCATCAAAATCGAGCGCCCTGGTTGGGGTGATCCGCGCCGCGCCATCCCACCCTACGCGACCGACGAGAGTGGCCGACGCGTGGCGGGCGGATTCATCGGCTACAACCGCAACAAAAAGAGCCTGGCGCTCAATCTGCGTGAGGAAGCGGGCCGCCAGATCTTAAAAGAGCTGGCGAAATGCTCTGACGTGGTGGTCGAGAACCTGCGCCCGGGTGCTATGGACAAGATGGGGCTCGGCTACGAAACACTGAAGGAGGTCAACCCCCGCTTGATCTACGCCGCTATCTCCGGTTTTGGGCGTCTGGAAGGCTACACGGGACCCTACGGAAACAGGCCTGCCTTCGACATCGTAGCCGAGGCTATGGGCGGCATCATGAACCTGGTCGGCTTTGAAGATAAGCCACCCTCGTGGACCATCTACGGCATGGCCGACGTATACTCGGGCCAGGTCACCGCTTATGGGATCATGCTGGCCCTGTTTATGCGCGAGCGCACCGGCCAGGGACAGTTCGTGGACAGCGCCATGCTGGACAACATGCTGGCCCTCAACGAGCGCATGGTGACTATCTACTCTTTCACCGGCGAGTCGCCTGAACGAGGGCGGTTGAAGCACCTCTACCCACGGGGCGCCTTCCGCTGCCAGGACGGCTACCTGGCCCTCAATGTGCCCGATGACATCCAGTGGGGAAGGCTGTGCGAGGCCATCGGGCGCGACGACCTGAAGGCCGATCCGCGGACTGCTGATGGGACGGCCCGCGCCGCCAATGCGGAGTTCATTCGCCCACTCATCGAAGCATGGCTGGCTGACAAAACCCGCGCCCAGGCAGTGGCACTTCTGGAGGAACGTGGCGTACCCTCCGGCCCGGTATACACCGCCGAAGACGTCTTCAACGACCCCCACATCGCCGCCCGGCACATGCTGGTGACGGTGGACGACCCAGTGGCCGGGCCGCGCAAATACGCCCGCACCCCGATTCACCTCTCGGCCGAGCCTGAAATCCCCACCGACTCTGCCCCACAATTGGGCGAGCATACCCGTCCCATTCTGAGCGATCTGTTAGGTTACAGCGAGGCGGACATCGAGCGGCTGGGGGGCGAGGGCGTGGTGGCGGTTGGGGGCTGAGCGAATTTGCTCTCGCCAATATGTCGACCTATACTAAAGAGAGATTACCTGAGACATCAAGTGGAGAATAAGGAGGCATATCGTGCCCGGTAGAAGACCAGCCAGACGAACGGCCAGACGAACAGCAAGGCGAACTACGAGACGAACCGTACATCGAACGAGACGCCGCAGGCGAAGACGAATTCTGGTGGGGGGCATGGTGCTCCTGGCGGTGGGCGGTGCCGCATATGGCGCTGTTAAGTTAACCCAGAAAGATACCCAGAGGATCGAGGAGTACACTGGCGAATCGGTCGAAGAACTGTCGGAAGAAGACTTGATCGCCGCCATGGAGAAACTCGGCATCCAGAGCATCGAGCTCACCGAGGACGACCAGGCCATCATCGCCGACGACACGGGCGCGGCCTCTGCGGCGCCTGCCGCCGCCCAGGCCGCACCTGAAGAAGAGTCGTATCTCGACGAACTGGAAAGACTCGCTGACCTGCGTGACAAGGGTATTGTCAGCGAAGAAGATTTTGAGGCCAAGAAGAAACAGTTGTTGGGTCTCTAATTGTTTGAGAAATCGGAGGGCACCCGATATCGGGTGCCCTCTTCGTATTTGAACGGGACGACAGCGCAAGTCCTGGCCGCCTGGTCAGGCCAGCGCTATAACCAGCGCGTATAGATACCCCAGCGCCATAGCGCCCACCAGCGCAAAGGCAATGTACAGGGCAAACACCCGCCGGGTCGTCAACCCCCATACCGCCGCCATGGCCGGGATGGTCGTGGTGGGACCAGCGATGAGGAAAGCCAGCGCCGCAGCCGGGTGCATCCCCTGGGTTAAGAGACCACCCACCATGGCCAGCGCGGACAGGTTGCTGGTGTACACCGGCACGCCGATCAAGGCCGCTGTGGGGACCGCCCACGGATTGCCAGGTCCCAACAAGCCGGTAATCCACTCAGCAGGCACGTACAGCGTGATCAAAGCTTCCAAGAAGAAGGCCAACAGCATAAACTTGGCCACCATGGCCGTGGCATCCCACGTTTCGGTGAGCAGACGGCGCCTGAACGAGGTGGATGTGACGCCGCAACTGCTTTCCTCCGTTGAGCCGCAGCTTACGCCGGTGGACTCACCGCTTGAGGTGGATGCAGGACCGGGCTGATACGTCCCGGCGGAGGCGGTACAGCAGACCGTGCCAGTCGTCTGAGAGGCGGCGCCTGCCGCAAACCCGAGGGCTGGCGTAGGTCTAAACGCCTCCTTGAGTCGACCCCAGCCGTTTTTCAACATCGCCCACGTACTTGGAGCTGAGGTCGCGGGCTGTTCACGCAAGAACTGCCCGCCGAGCCAGCCGCGCCCCACCATGAAGTAGGTGATAAACCCGGCGCTCAAGCTGAGAACTAAGGTCGCTCCCATCCGCCAGGCTGCCAACTCCCAGCCCAGCGTGGCCACGCTCAAGAAGAAGATCTCCGGGTCCATGGAGGGTGAAGCCACCCAGAAGGACATGACGGGTGCCAGCGGCACACCACTGATGAGCAGCGCTGCAATCACCGGGATGACGCCGCACGAGCAGAAGGGGCTGAAGGCACCCACAAACGTCGCCAGGAAAATGGCGATCACCGGCTGCGCCTGAAACGCGCGGCTGATATACTTTGAGGCGCCAGACATGCGCACCAAAACGGCCAGGGGAATGGTGATCAACAAGTATGGCCAGATGTGCAAAAAGGCACCCCCGATGAAATCAGCAATTTCCAAGATTTGCTGGAACACATTCATTATCTGAACTCCTTTCATCGTATTTTTACGATAACATATATTAAAAAAATCAGAAGATCTCGCCCACCCTGTCCCTAAACCAGGCGATGCTCGCCTCGTTCAAGTAGTAACAGGTAGCCGGGCCTTCGATCTCGCCGCTGATCCAGCCAGCCTCGCGCAACACCTTGAGATGCTGTGAAACGGTTGCCTGGGCCAGGGGTAAGAAGTCTACGATGTCGCCGGTGATACAACCAGGGTGGGTCACCAGATACTTCATAACCTCAAACCGGGTGGGATTGCCCAGAGCTTTGAACATTCCCACCAGCCGCTCCTGTTCTGGGCCCGAAATGTCCAGGGTGCAGCAAGGGGCGGAGGCAGCCATCCAGTCCCTGGTTACTGTTGCATTCTTGGCGGGGTCGTCTTGGGGTTTGCCCGCGCCTTGCTTGGGTGCAGCCATTAACTCCTCAAATGACGGCATAGACCTCAAACTCCTTATATCGTATTTTTACGATATAAGTATACCATACAAAAAGCAGCTTGTCAAGACCCAAAATAAAACGCGGACGCCTACTGTCGCCCGCGTTCACGACCATCATCCTCGCTGCGCTTAAAGACCGCACAGTTACTTCTTGGCCTCGGCGGCCTCCTTCTCCTTCTTGGCCTTCTTCTCCTTGGCTGCAGCCTGAGCCCGCTTGCGGGCCTCCTCGGCAGCCTTGGCTTGCTCTTGGGCCAGCGCTTCGATCTCGTCGGCCACGGCATCTAGCTCGTCTTGCATCTCGGCCACGGACACCTTGTTGGTGGCGTGGCAGGCCGGGCAGATGGCCTGGTAATGCCGGGGATTCTTCACCTTCAGCTTACGCAGCTCCGCGCCAACAAAGATAGGGTCCAGGTCAAAACGGCGACGACATTTATAGCAGGTCACGTTTGCCATTGAAAGCCTCCTTTCAACCAGGCACATCGTGAAACCAACTATATTGTACGTAAAGCCTCAGGGATTGTCAATGTCATTCTTGGTCAGACTTCGACAGTTTGATACTGACATCCGCTGGCAGCGCCAGCCCCGCTTCGATCTCGATGGCCTTGATGATGCCAACCGGGACCGGGCAGGCGGCGTGGCTGCAGTACTCGGATGCCACTTCGAAGGTGCGAGGCCCCTCCCCCCGGTACGTGAATTCGCGATAGGGATCTACCTGGGTCAACTCCTCCGCCAGGCGTTGGATCGCCTTGCACTCGCTCTCTATGGTTAACTGGACCTGGCCCGCACCGTCGTTCTGGGCCTCAACCGTGGTGTTAAAGCCGCAGACTCCCGAACAAATTTCCGCTTTTGCCAATTTTCCCCCCTAGATTCGATCTGGCAAGCTCAATTAACTTTGACAGAGCACCTGCTCGCTGGATTGGTGTCGCATTCTACTTGAATACAAAGAGATGAGCAAATGGTTTGCAGCCGATTTGCCCCACGCAATGTGCATTGACCAAGACAGGCTTTTCCGATATCATATAGGTACTTTCGAAGTTCTTTCGGAATATTCTTGAGAGCCAAAGGAGGCATCGTGAACACCCCAAATCCTCCCCTACGATGGGGATTGATCTGCACAGCCACCATCAACCAAGCCTTGATGCCATCCATCCGCGCTTCGGAACGCTCGGAGTTGGCGGCCGTCGCCAGCCGGGATCCAGGCCATGCCCAAGACTACGCTCGCAAGTGGGACATCCCGCGCGCGCACGGCAGCTACCAGGCCTTGCTCGATGACCCGGATGTGGATGTGATCTACAACGCCCTACCCAACGCTCTGCACTGCGAATGGACGGTCAAAGCGGCCGATGCCGGCAAGCACGTCCTCTGCGAGAAGCCCCTGACCCTCAGCGTGGAAGAGGTGGACCGCATCATTGAGGCCGCAGAGCGCAATGAAGTGGTCGTACTCGAAGCATTCATGTACCGCTACCACCCTCAAACCTTCAAGGTGCAGGAACTGATGCGCGAGGGAGCTATCGGCGACCTGCGCGTGGTGCACGCCAGCTTCTCGTGGACTTTGGAGTCCCCGGAGGGCGGAGCGCCCCATATGTTGCTCGATCCGGCCCTGGGGGGCGGGTCGCTGTGGGATGTGGGCTGCTACCCCGTCAGCTTCGCGCAGGCCCTGGTTGGCGCCGACCCGGTAGAGGTCTTCGGCTGGCAGGCCCTGAGTGACACCGGCGTGGATCTAACCTTTGCCGGCCAGATGCGCTTCGCCAATGGTGCCCTGGCCCAATTCCACAGCAGTTTCCAGGCCCCCGAACGCTGGGGAGCGGAGGTAGTTGGCAGCCAGGGGACCTTGCGCCTGAACGAGCCGTGGCGCCACCAACCCGAAGAGCCGGCCGTCGTACGCCTGCGCCGGGAGGACGGCGAGGAATTGGTGGAGGTAGAAGACGTGGATGCCTACCTGTGTGAGGTAGAGGCCATAGCCGACTGCATCTTGGAAGGCGCTAAGCCCGCTTACTCACTGTACGAGAGCCGCGGCAACGTGGCCTCTATCACCGCCCTTCTCCAATCGGCGCGGCAGGGTAGGCCGATTCAGTTGGGCGCTTAGGCAGACGCATTTCTTACAAAGGCCCCGCTGCCCGGGCGGGGCTATTTTTTGGATGCCCAAACCATAGGAGATTGTATGAACGAACAAGTCAAAGTTGGCATCATCGGTGTCGGGCAAATCGGCAAGCGCCACGTGGAAAGATACGGGGAGCTTTCTGGCGTCAAGATCCTGGCCGTAGCCGATGTCAATGAGGTGGAAGCGGCTCGTGTCGCCCAAGCCAACGCGATCCCCCACGCCTTCGCGGATTTCCGTGATCTTCTGGCCCTGGACGAGATACACGCCGTGGACGTGTGTTTGCACAACAACCTGCACGCTCCGGTCAGCATCGCGGCTATGGAGGCGGGCAAGCACGTCTTCTGCGAAAAACCCATCGCTGGCTCATACGTCGACGCGCTGAACATGGTTGAAGCCGCCCGCCGGTTAGATCGCCAGTTGGGCGTGCAGATTCGAGATCTATTCAGTATGCCGGTCAAAGCCGCGAAACGGTTAATCGATGCGGGCTATCTGGGCAAGATTTACTATGCCCGATCGGTCGGCCTCCGGCGGCGCGGGCGCCCCTACGTGGATGGCTACGGAACCTTTAACTTCGTCCGCAAAGAAGTTGCAGGAGGGGGAGCCATTCTTGATATGGGGGTATATCACATCGCGACTGTGCTGTACTTGATGGGCACTACGGACGTAAGAACCGTCTCGGGTGTCACCTACCAGGAACTGGCTATGTACCCCGATCGGCGGGAGATCTCGGGGTACAACGTCGAGGAGATGGGCCTTGGCCTGGTTCGATTAGACAAGGACATGACGCTGGACATCGAAGAGAGCTGGGCCATCCACTACGAGGAGAGCGAAAGCAGTAAGATTCTGGGGTCCAAGGGCGGCCTCAAGCTCGACCCGCTGACCTACTTCACGACGATCGCCGACCTGGAAATGAGTGGCACCTTCGACTTGGGCCGGGCCGATTTCCGCTGGCACAGTTGCGACGAGACTTTTGATGCTTACGACAGCCCTGAAGCGCACTGGATTGCTGGCTTGCAAGGCCGCGTCGAAATGATCGACACGGCCGGGTTGGCCTTGGCCACTTCGCTCATAAGCGAAGGCATTTACCTCTCCAACCAGCTGGGCCGCGAAGTCACCGCCGAGGAGGTGGGCGAACACTCTGTGTCCACCGCCACGAGCAGACTATAACTAGAGCTCATTTTGCTCCCGCCGGACATTTCACGCCCGGGTTCTCATCCTAAGAACCGAAAGGAAGGAAGAAGATGAAACTTGGCCTGCAACTCTATTCCGTCCGCGACGAGGCCGAGCAGGACCTGCCCCGCGTGCTGGCTGCGGTCGCGCAAATCGGGTATCAAGGAGTCGAATTTGCAGGATTCTACGGCCACGATCCGGGTGAGTTGTGCCGGTATCTGGAGTCATTGGGACTGGTGGCCATCGGCAACCACACCCGTCTGGCCGACATCGATCAGGACATCGAGCGCATCATAGCCGACCACCATACCCTGGGCGCAGCCTATTGTACGATCCCGTATTACAAGTCTGAATCAGTCGAACAGTGGCGCGAGTTTGCGGAAGCCCTCAACCGCTTCGGGAGGCGATTCACAGACGCCGGCCTTACGCTGAGTTATCACAACCACGCATTCGAGTTTGAACCGATACAAGGTACCACCCCCTTCGCCATCTTACAAGAGGTCTGTGATCCAAACCTGGTCAGACTGGAACTGGACGTAGCCTGGGTGCAGCAAGGAGGTCGCTCTCCCGCCGCCGTTCTCGAGAGCCTGGGAGACCAGTGTCCGCTGATCCACCTCAAAGACGTATCCGAGACCGGCGATGACGTAGACATTGGGACAGGCCTGGTTGATATGCGAGCTGTTCTCGAGGCAGCGGACCAGATAGGTGTTGTGTGGGGCATTGTAGAACGCGACAGCGCGTCACCACCTACCTTACAGAGCGCGGAGTCCAATTTGAAGGCATTGCGAAGGCTGGGGGTCTGACCGGAGCAGTCCCTCTGCTGGCGCATCGTGGTTTGACCGGATCCAAGACAAAGCTACAGGCATATGCCTGCACCTACTGCCCCCCTCCTGACCAGCTGACCTACCTCGAGATCAAGTGCAACTTTCCTCAAAGAAGTGCGTAGATAATAGTGAAACCAAGCATGCAGAATAGTGTCTACGAAAGGGGAATCGACATGAGTGACGAAGAAAGAGATTTGAGGGATGAAGCTAAGGCTGAGAGCGAAGATGAGGTGGCGGCCGAAGCTGAAGTGGAGGCTGAGGGTGAAGTGATGGACGAGCGCGAGGTTGAGGATGAGGTCGAGATTGAAATCGAGATCGAGCCAGAGACTATCGATGCTGCTGAGTCTGAAATAGAGGCCGAGGCTGAGCGGGAAGTGGCGGAGCCGGCTGGAACCGCGCTGGCCGCCCGGGGCGAAGAAAGCCCGCCCACCAACGAGCGCATCTGGGCGGCCCTGGCCCACGCCAGCGTACTGCTGACCTTCATCCTGGGCGTCTCAACGGGCGGGCTGGCGGTGGTGGTAGGGGCATTGGTGCCCCTCATCATCTGGCTGGCCTTCCGCGACAGGTCGCGCTTTGTGGCCTCACACGCCATGCAAGCGACTGTCTTCCAATTGGCTGCCGTGGTAGCCTGGATTGGGCTGCTGGTCTTGGGCGTGGCAGTCCTGATACCTACCTGGGTCGTGACCATCCTGCTGTTGATCGTCCTGATCGGCTTCCTGCTGCTCCCGGTGGCGCTGGTGCTGACCGCCGCCCTGCCGGCTGCCCTGGTCATCCTGCCCCTGGCCGCGCTGGTTTACGGCCTGTACGGCGCTTTCGAGGTCTATGCGGGCCGGGACTTCCGCTACTGGCTGGTCGCCGATTGGATCGACAAGCGTGGGGCGCAGTCACCAGCTACGGAACTGGCCGTCCAACCAGCCAGCCAATAGAACTTCGTTGCACTTGAATAGCTCTTGTTCCCACCGGGTCCCCGTGGTAGAATGAGAGTGCAGGTACCGCAATAAGTAGGGGCGCAGCGTATTGGCTGCGCCCCTGCCACCCAAAGCGGCGGCACGCCTGTGTCGCCGCTGATGCTACCCACTCACGGGGTAGAGACGCGGTACCTCACTCTCACCGAAAGGGGACCTTTATGATTCTGCTCGACGAATTGATGGCGTTTCTTGACGGCTACATGGGTGACGCGGAAGCCGCCGCCCGGACAGACAAGTACATGGCCAACGGGCTGCAAGTGCGCGGGCGCGACGAAATGCACACCCTGGTCACCGGCGTCAGCGCCAGTATGCGCTTCTTCGAGGAGGCAGTCAAGTTGGGCGCCGATGCGCTGCTGGTGCATCATTCCATCAACATGCCGGCCAGCATCCTCTTCGACCGCATCTTCAGCCAGCGCCTGCGTTATCTGTGGGACCACGACCTTTCCCTCATCGGCTACCACTATCTGCTGGACAGCCACGCCGAGATCGGCAACAACGCGCAGATCATCAAGGCCCTGGGTGGACGCCCCGTCGAGCCCTACCCGCCCGACGGTTGGGGCTGGGTGGCTGAAATCGAAGGCGGCGCCGAGCGCGACGAACTACTGCGTCGGTGCACCGACCTCTTCTCGCAAGAGGGCGTGCACTACCCCTACGGCCCGGACCGGGTGCTCAGGATGGTCGTCGTCAGCGGCGGAGGCGCGCCGCGGCCCAGCGAAATGGAATGGCTGATCCAGCACCAGGTCGATCTGTTCATCACCGGCGAGCCGCGCGAGTGGAACCGGGAGCTTTTCCGCGAAGCGGGCATCAGTTTTGTGGCCGCCGGGCATTACTTCACCGAGCGCGTCGGGATACAGGCGCTGGGCGACGTGATACAAGGCTCCCTGGAGGTGGACGTCAAGTTCCTGGACTTGCCCAATCCAGTCTAAGGAAAACTGAACTTCGCCAACCATAAAAGCCCGTTTTCCCCAAGCCTGTCCTAACATTTACCGGCTGCCCCAGTAGCTGCCGTATTACCACGCCCTCAGCCAGCCAGGTCAGGCGGACCGTGTCCGTCGGCATCTGGGGATGTGCCCCTGACGCGGTACGGTAGCCTGGGGAAGCCCCTACCAGAGATGGGGTGCCCTGGCACTTGCCATAATGCGCACGGCACTCCCCAGGTATCTGGTGCGTCTATTCGGTTTTTAGGGTGTCGAATACAGGCTTAGTGTGGCATCAGGGTAATAGCCTTCCATTGAGGGCTATAGATTGATGATCCGGGAGGCTTGTGGACCCAGGGTTGTCTCAACTCGTAGATATGCCCATAAAACAGCGGGAGGACAACGGCTTCTTCCGTTAGAATGCGATCCGCTTGGCGGTATAGATCCACCCGCTGGACCTGGTCGAAGGTGCGTCGGCCTTCCTCGATCAGTGCGTCGAAAAGCGGATTATGCCAGTGGCTTTGATCAATCAGGTAGTTTGTCTGAAGGAATGAAGCCGGATCAGGATAATCGGCAAACCAGCCGAGGAAGAAAAAGTGGAATTCCTGGCCGACTTCAAACTGTCTGGCGGCAGGGTCTTGGCGGCATTTCTGGATCGTGACTCCCAAATTCTCTTTCCACATATCTTGCAAGAATGCAAAGACGAGGTTGTCTCCCTTTTCCAGCCCCACAATCTCGATCAGCAGACTCACCGGGGGAAAGCCGCGTCCCTGCGGGTAGCCCGCCGCAGCCAGAATGCGCCGCGCTTGCTCGGGATCGTACGGCAGGCCAGCATCTGCCGAATGCCCTGGAAGGCTGGGCGGGATATAGCCTCCGGTAGCAGGAAGTTTATTCTCTATTTCGCGGGCGAGCCTTTCACGGTCGGTTGCCAGTGCGAAGGCACAGCGCAAGTCTGGGTTGTCAAAAGGGGGGCAGTCGGTTATGAAGTAAATGGCATCGACAAATGGTAAAGAGGATGTGTGGAGTTGTCCCACATCGTGAAAATGTTTCCACTCTTTCTGCTGCAGTTGTGGGAGAAGAAATTCCGCCGAATCCAACTCGCCTGCGACGAATGCCTGGTACATATCAAGCTCATTCTGGTAAAAGGCTAGCGTGACACGTTCGATATTTCCTTTAACCTTGCCAAAATAACGCGGGTTTCGGGCGAAGTGGATCATTTTTCCTGGCGGTTGATCCCGCGATTCGAGTTGAAACGCGCCGCTGGTGACGATCCGGCTGGGCTCCGTCCAGGCCTTCCCGTAACGCTCGACGACATGTTTGGGGACTGCAAACGCGACTGGGTCCCCTAAAATGTAAGGGAAATAGCTGCAAGGTTCTTCCAGTTCGACGACCAGGGTATGGGGATTGGGGGCGGTTACGCCCACCGCTCCTGCATCCGCTACTCGACCCTGGTTAAAGTCTTTTGCGCCAAGGATATCGTACAGGAGGTTTGCTGCTAAAGAATGGGTTGCGGGGTCCAGCACCCGCTTCCAGGCAAATTCAAAATCCCCGGCGGTCACCGGTTCGCCATCGCTCCAAAGCAGATCCTGTCTCAAGTGGAAGACATAGCGGCGGCCGCCATCCAGCGCTTCCCAGTGTTTTGCTGCCAATGGAATTACAGCCCGGTCTTCCGACCACCCTGCCAGGCCGCAAAAAAGCTCCTTTACCACTTCCAGCTCGAATATGGTCTCACACAAGCCAGGATCGAAAGTCGGCACTTTCAGGGTCGGCAGACGATACGGGCTCTGCGCTGGCGGCAGATGTTGCATCAAGTTGCGCTCGGCCGGTCGTTGCCAGAGAGCGTTGTATTCTTCCAGGGCTTGTTGGGCGCGCTGAAAATCGAAGGAGCTGTGGTAGACCAGGTACAGTTTCATCAAGGTACGCGCCGTCTGCTCGGTGGCGTCCATCTCCTTCAGATACGCCAAAGCCTGTTGGTAATGGTCTATGGCTTCCTGATGGGCATACAGGCTGCGCGCCTGATCCCCAGCCTGCAGCAAGTACTCCACTGCTTTCTCTGTGATCCCGGCTTTTCGATAGTGGCGAGCCAATTGCGCGGCCACAGAAGCACTATCTTCTTGATAGAGCATTTCCAGGGTTTCGGCGATCTCCTGGTGGAACGCGGCGCGCTCGGCGGCGCCCAGCCGGCGATACAGGTATTGCTGGATCAGGGCATGTGCAAAGCGAAAGCGCACCAGGCGCCGGCCTCCCACGCTGGTTTCTCCCAGTTCTTGCACCAGGCGGTGACGTTTCTCCAGCTCGCGCGAAAGCTGGTGCAGGATGACTCGCTCCGCCGTGCCCTGCACTTGCGCCAACACCTGCACGGTAAATTGCTCCCCTTCCACGCTGGCAGCCAGGAGTAAATCCTGCAACTCCTGATCCAAGCGCCCGATACGCTCGCCGATGATGCCTTCCACCTGTGGGGAGAAGCTTTCCCAATTCAGATGGCTCGCAGCCATCCAGTGTCCCTGCTCGTCCGGGAAAATTTCCTCTCGCTCCTGCAAGTTGCGCAGGAGTTGAATGGTAAACAGGGGATGCCCTTGGGTTCGCCGATACAACTCCTGGCGAAAGGTTTCATCCAGCCGGTTCGGTTCGATATCCAGAAAGGCATCGATGAATTCCCTACCGGAAGCCTCTCCGCCCCGGTCCAAATCGATCAGAATTTCACCAAAGGAGGACTGAAATTCATTTAGCAGCGGTTCCAGCGGGTGCCGGTCTCCATTCCGGCCCAAGGCGACCTCTTCTACCCGGTAAGCGCCTGCAATCAAGATGCGGGTATTCCGCAGGCGGCGAACCAGATGAAAAAGCAGGTGCCCTGTGCCGGGGTCCATCCACTGCAGGTCATCCAGCAAGATCAGCAGCGGATGTTGGCCGGCAATACAGCGCAGCACTTCGGCGTACTGTTCGAATAACTGAGGCTTTTCCTGCTTCCCGGCAGATGCAAGTTTTCGCGCGCTCAGTTTGTCAATGCGTTTGATCCAGGCTTGCTCGCCTGGCAGGATGTTCGCTGCCCGGGCTTTCAGGGTCGAACTGCCTATAAAACTGTTGACCAGGTCAGGGCCTTGCTCCACCAGGGTATCGACGACCAATGGAAAAGATGCACTCAAATGTTTTGCCTGGGTCCGAGAGATCGTGCCGTTCGTGTAAAGTGACTCGATACCACCAGCCAGCACGTTCAACACATCCCGGAAGGGCAGGTAGGGGACGCCCTGGCCGAAAAATGCGTTGCAGGCTCCCCAACCAATGGCAAGGTCAGGGTGAGACACCACCGACCGGCGCATGAATTCCTGTAAGAGAGCGGATTTGCCGCTGCCCGCCTCCCCGCTCACGAAAGCCACCTTCATCTGACCCTGCAGCGCTTTGCCCAGGTACCCACGCAAAGCGGCCAGCTCTACGTCTCGCCCGACAAAAACAGGCGCTGGCTTTTCCGGTTCTTCCAGGAAAGCGGGCAAGGGTGAAGTGGCCGGAGCAGGTTGGGCAGGTTTTGGCAGGATTGACTCTACTCCTCCGTTTCGGATCAGATCAAAGACTTCGCGAGTCTTCTCGGAAGGCTCCACGCCCACCTCCCTGGCCAGCGCTTCCACACAGCGTTGGTATTGGGCGACCGCACCAGACAGGTTGCCCAGCCCGGCGTGGGCCAGCATCAAGGCCCGGTAGGCAGGCTCAGGAGCGCCCCCTGAGGCGATCCAGCGCTCACCCCAGGCCAGGACTTCATTCCAACGCCTTTCCGCCAGCAAGCAATCCAGTAGCCTGCCCATCTTACGTTCGAAAACCGCTTGCAGCCACTCGCGTTCCAGTATCACCCACTCTTCGTAGAAACCAGGTAGCAGATCTCCCCCGTATGCCGACACAGCTTGGATAAGCGCATCGGTGGAGCTTTCTTCCTCCGAGCACGCCTCGAAGCAGTCCACATCAAGCTGATCGCCAGGCTGGGGATGATAGGTCACCCCCAGGTCATCGCTCTCGATGCGTACCTTTGCACCGGGGCCAATAGCCTTGCGAATAAGCCATAGCGCGTGGCGCAGGTTGCTGCGGGCATTGGACTCAGAGGCATCTGGCCAGATTTGGCCGGCCAGCTTCTCTCGACGATGCGATGTATGCGGGTGGAGCACCAGATAGGCGATGAGGGATTGCATGGGGCGCGAGGAAATGATGACCGGTTGGCCATCCATGCGGATTTCGTACTGCCCCAATAGTCTTGCTTGAAGCATAAGGCCCTCTACAAGGAACTTGGCTACTTCAAGGAAAACTGTAAGCGATCAGGACCGCAACATCTTACGAAACCATTCGTCATCTCGTCTTTGCCCTGATCACTTCATTCCGATGTCAGGTTGTGACCACATCTCTTTTGCCGGCAAAAACATTATATCATCTCGCAGAACACGCTGCAAACACGCTATCGCACACGCTGCGTACACACCTCCTGGCTATATTGGAAGCATCTAATAATAAGGAGGTAGTTTACCATGAACCGCTTGCGGCTTCTAACCATCGTTGTTGTGGTTGTGCTTCTGTTGTCGGGCACAGTCTACATTGTTTTCGCTCAAGGCAACGCAAACCCACGTATTTTGCCGCCGTACTCCCGCGTCGAGGGGCTGACCTACGGAGAGTGGTCGGCCAAATGGTGGCAGTATATCTTCTCCCTCCCCACCGCCGAAAATCCGCTAACCGGCGGAACTGGCGACAATTGCGTTTTCCAGCGGATCGGGAATGTGGGACTGGTTGCTGCCAACCCGGAGAGTGATTCCGAGATCACGTGCCAGGTGCCGAACGGAATGAAGTTGTACCTGGACATCCTGAGCGCCGAGTGCTCTACCGTTGAGGAGCCGCCATTTTATGGTGGAAATGAGGAAGAATTGCGTACATGTGCGGAGGGGTTCATCCTCCACGATGTCGAGGCAACCATCGACGGTGTAGCTGTGCGCAATTTGGATCAGTACGTCCACACCTCGCCGCTCTACGAATTCACTCTGCCCGAGGACAATATCCTGGGGGTTGAAGCCGGTACGACCGCGCAATCCGTTTCGAACGGCGCCCATCTAATGCTTGCGCCGCTCACACCCGGCGAACACACGGTCCATCTTCATGCCTCGTATCCGGACTTGCCCTTTACGGCAGATACGACTTACCACTTCATCGTGACGCGTTAGCCTGAATGCCACCCGTGTTGGCTTGGGCTGAAACCCCAAGGGGCATTGCGTAGCAAACCTGTCAACAGCGTTGCGCTCCCAGTATTTTCAGGATACTGGGAGCGCAACGCCTAGGTGTGGATATAATGACGGGGGAACCTGACACCCGGCGTCAGGCGGCCATCTGCTCGCCGGCGCCGATGCTGTTCAGGTAGGCCAACACCTCTTTTTTGGCCTTCTCGTACTGCTTGAGCAACGCCTTGTCGCCATCACGGATGGCGCCGATAGTGCGCTGCGAGCAGACACTGCATCCCAGCGACGCCTTATAGCTGCTCAAGTCGCAGTTCAAGCAGTTGCACAGCTTGATCATCATATACGAAAAGGCGAGCGCATCGGGATGGGTCTCCGGCAACGCGGCGATGCGCTCCACCAAGGACTTCCATTCCTGATCCTGCAGGTTCTTGAGACCACTCACGCGGGAGTGAGGGAACAGGATCTCAAGACGAGTATACATAAGACTAACCTCAACTCAACCAAATTTATGTTTGTTCCGGCAGGTGCAGCGCACTTCGCTAATTGGATCAGCTTCTTGAGACCACACCACAGGGTCGTGCGCTAACACCTTTTTAGCTAAACTCCAGACACACAAAATGGGCCGTGTGCGGCTCGAACGCACGACACCCTGCTTAAAAGGCAGGTGCTCTACCGACTGAGCTAACGGCCCGACGAGGTCGGCATCCAGTTGACTGGCTACCAGCCGGCGTCTATTCTAGCATCTGGGTTGGGCTTTGTCAATTCACGATTGTATCCCAAAGAATCCGACTTGCACCCAATCCGCGCCCATGATATAATGCCACCGTCAAACGAGACAACCGACCATCGTGCGGGTATAGTTCAGTGGTAGAACGTCAGCTTCCCAAGCTGAATGTCAGGGGTTCGAGTCCCCTTACCCGCTCCTGGCCTCGAAACGCTGCTGGCCGCCGACCTTGCGACAACAAGGCGGCGGCCTGAGTCTTTAGGCGCCGGCTACGGGATGATAGGCCCACTGGATGTATAGAACCGGGTGCTTTAGCACCCTGTTGCCCCCCCCGACTGCCCCAACGATCAAGCGCGCCCCTGAAGAAACTCCCTCACCACCTGGTTGCACTTATCCCGGCTCCCGCGCTCGCTGTGCGGGCTGTGCCCTGCCTCGGGGAACAGGTGCAGGCGGGCGCCGGGGATTTGAGCGGTCAGGGCCTGGATCTCGGCCAGGTCGGTGTGCGGGTCGCCAGCGCCGTGCAGAACCAGGCTAGGAACCCGGATCTCGGACAGCCGCCCGTCGTACAGATCGCCCTCCAGCTCGCCCAGTGCCAGCCAGGCCCGCCCCCAATTGGCCACCACCTGGCGCCAGCGCGCGCCGTGGCCCTCTCGTAAGCGCTGGACCGCCCGCCGGGCCAGGAAGCCCTCCGGGTCCTCAACCCCGGCCCGAAAGGCCGCGACCGAGCGCGGCTTGCGCCGCCACAGGTGCGTCC
>Ga0209536_100005477_pt1 | contig 19699 bp, 17 predicted proteins | sample DeeMarSeWOR28_12_FD_187461 | JGI IMG/M metagenome (GOLD analysis project Ga0209536, IMG submission 187461) | Marine sediment microbial communities from White Oak River estuary, North Carolina - WOR-2-8_12 (SPAdes) (version 2) | ecosystem: Environmental > Aquatic > Marine > Intertidal zone >...
TGGCAGACGATGCGCGTCGTGCTGCGAACGCTGCCGGTCTCCTCGAAGAACCAATTCGTCTCCCCCTCGAGCTTCCGATTCACGAGCCCGGCGGTCGTGTACTCGATGTCCATGAGCTTGGCGGAGTTGTACCAAGTGCCTCGCGCGTAGCTCGCCGGTGTCCCGAGGAGCCCCTTGCCCGCGACGCGACCCTGGTCACGGGCGGTGTACCAGAGCTGCTCGGGCCTTCGGCTTCCATCGAACCAGCGCACCGACGCACAATCGCCCGCCGCCAGCACGTCGGGGGCGCTCGTGTGCAAGGCCTCGTCGACCACGATCCCCCCCTGTTCATCGCGTTCGATGTTCGAGTCGGCGAGCCATTCGGTGTTCGGCACGACACCGATCGCAATCACCGCGCAATCGGTTTCGTAGCGTCCTCGGTCGGTCTTCACCGCGGAGACCGCGCCGATCGAATCGACCTCGAGCGCCTCGACCTCGTGATCCAGATGCACATCGACGCCGTGGTCACGCATGCGCTCGCTGATCCACTGGGCCTCCCGAGGCTCGAGCGCGATCGGCCAGAACCATTCCTCGCGGATGAAGAACGACGGCCGAAGCCCCGCCGCCACGGCAACTTCGACCGCTTCGATCCCGATGAGACCGCCGCCGATCACGGCGGGCCTGGACGCCAGACGACCATGCACGCCCGCCCCCGACTCGCGAAGTCGATAAGGCGAGCCCTCGGTGGTCGCGCCGAGATGCGCGTTGGCGCGGGGGGGACCGTCGCCCTTTGACGCGCCTCCGTGGATCTCGTGTTCGTACCAGGCGAGGTCCTGTAGCGTCACGAAGTGCCCAACGCCGTAGGCATCGCTTCCCGGCCAGGGTCCTCTGCGCGGCGTCGACCCCGATGCGATCAGAAGTCGATCGTAGGCGACGGGGCTGAGCCCCCCCGCAAGCAGCACGCGGTGGCCCTGCACGTCCACGCCCACCGCCCGCGCCCGCACCCGTCGAAGGCCAAAGCGGGTGTACGCATCCCGCTCCAACGGCTCGATGTCCCGGTAACTCATCTGCCCACAGCAGACCCACATCAGCGCCGTCCGCGCGAAGAAGTGATCGCTTTCCTCGGAGATGAGCGTGATGTCCCAGGACGGCTCCCCGGCACGGACCGCGAGCGCCGCCTCCATGCCTGCCACCCCGTTCCCGATGATCACGATGCGCATGCCCCGCACGATACGACGTGGGTGGGTGGGAGTTACAGCCTAGCCGGAACCCGGGGCCGTGTTTCTCGGACTGTGGCATTACTGTATTTAATTACTTAAGCTGTATTCCATGAGTGAGACTGCGACCAACGCCTTCGTGGCGGGTGTGTTGGTGGGCAAACCGATCTTTCGTGCTCCTGGCATCGTGGTGCACGGGGGGCTCGACGGCGAGGATCGCGAAGTCGCCGTCGTGGTCCTCCAGGCCGTGACGACGGATGGGCAGAAGCTCAACTTCGAAAACATCGTCCGGTATGCCGAGACCTCGGGCATCGAGATCATCAAGGAGGAGGGGCACGTCATCCTCGCGAGCCCGGAGCCGAAGGGGATCTTCCAGGATCTGCCCTGGGGCTCCTGGCGCCTGCAGGAGCGGCTGCAGCACTTCCGCGAGGTCGCGGATATCGTGCTCCGCTTTCATGCGATCGAAGTTCCCGTAGGAACGCTATCGCCCAAGTACATCCCCGTGGACGAAGGGTTGAAGCCCTTCATGCTCGGCCCTCGCATCGCACCGCGCAGCGGGCCTTTCGTTCCCCCCGAGACGGCAAGTGAACGGCGCATCGACCTGCGTTCCGACATCTATTCGCTCGGACGACTCCTCTACTTCGTCGTCGCCGGGCAGGAGCCACCACGCGAGGCGTACGACGTGCCCAAGCTGGAAGAGCTCGGAAGTCACCCGGCCGGCCTCGTGCGGATCATTCGAAAGGCGACCTGCCGCAATCCGGATCACCGCTACCAGGGCCTCGATGATTTACTATTCGACCTCGAGCGCTACCGTGATCACAGCAGCGTAGGGATGCTCCATCCCGAGGTCGAGGATCGCAACACGGGCATCCTCAGCGTCGTTCCTGACGCGCCCGAGGAGGCCGACACGGAGCAAGCCCCGAGCGAAGCGGCACCGAATCCGGTGCCAAACAAAGAGGTTCCCTCGAGCCCGATCAAGATCGAGACGCTCCTCAGGCGGATGGGAGTCGCCCTCGCAGCGGCCGGCATCGCATTCCTGATCGCCGATCACATGGGCGCAGAGAACGCTCTGAAGCCATTGCCCGTCACGGAATCCAGCGCGCTCTCGAGCTTCGTACGCAGCGCTTCGGTGACCCAGGACCGCCCCCCTGTCCTCTTCGCCCACGTCGACGAGTCGTGGGAGCTCCTGTCGGCGGAACGTCGACGAGAAGAAGCTGAGCAATTGTTTCGAACGGCCAGCGCGCGCTGGGGCACCTGGGACGGCTTCATCCATCGTGGAAATGCCCTGGTGGCCCAGCGTTGGGACGGTGAGCTCACCGTGTTTGGCAGCCTTCACGGAGATGAAGAATGAAGACGCAACGAGGCGTACCCCGGAAGCGACGCGGGCAGAGCGGTTACACCCTGATCGACGTGATGATCGTCACGCTGATCATCGGAGTGCTGGGCAGCCTCGGCTTCAATCAGTACGGCAAGTACGTGGCGCGCTCCCGCCGCCCTGAAAGCGTCCTGGTGTTCCGTGCCTTCGCAGCCGCACAGCGCGAGTACCTACTCACGCATGGCTACTACGCCGGGACGTTCCCAGCGCTCGGCTTCACGGTCGAGGGAGGGGCGCTGGTTTCACCCACGGAGCTCCAGGGCAGAAAATACAACTATCGACTCATCCAGGACGATGGACCGCGGTCTTGGTACGTGGTGGCCACAGGCAACATCGACGGGGATGCCTTCATCGATGTCATTGGCGCGAGCAATCCGCGATGAATCGACCAGTCGGTAAGATACCCCACTTGAGGACTGTAAATATTTGCATATACTGAAAATGAAAGGGGCATCGGACATGGAAGCAAAGCGTTGGACACTCGGGGTCGTGCTTGCGGCGGCTGTAAGCCTTTTCGGGCTGATCCAGGCCGACGCGAGCCCATTTTCCACCCACATTTTGAGCGATGATCTGGGGAACCAGGTCAATGGCAAGCCGCCGAAGGATCCCGCAACGTTGGGGTTCAACGTCAACGGCAACGATGGCCATGGCAACAACGAGGACGGTGTCGACTCGAGCAACAAAGGTGCCAGCAAGGAAGGTGAAGACACCACTTGCGCCGATGGCACGTACTGCGACGACGAGATCAACACTGGCAGCACCGACGGCAGCAAGACCAACAGCGGCAAGGGCAACAGCAAGTAAGCTCGAACTCTGCCATTCCGCGGAAGGCGTCCTCCGGGGCGCCTTCTTCGTTTAAGGTCTGCCCGGCAGGTGTGCCCGCTGCTCGGGCCACCTTGACGCGGCCCCGATTCGGGGCTTCCCTCCGCGCATGTCGTTTCCAACGCCACTTCGGGCGGTCGTCACCGGTGCGGGCAGCGGCCTCGGCCGAGCGCTCGCCCTCGACCTCGCGGGCCGTGGTGCATCCGTCGTCATCTCGGACATCGAACCCTCGAGCGCGGACGAAACCGCCGCACTCGTTCGAAAGCGGGGCGCCAGGGCCGAGGTGATTCCCTGCGACGTCACCAATCGTGACGATGTTTTCGCGCTCGTCGAGGAGAGCGAGCGCCGCTTGGGAGGGTTCGACCTCATCGCCAACAACGCCGGCGTCGCCGTGGGTGGGCCGTTCGACGAGATCTCGATCGAAGATTGGCGCTGGGCGGTCGACATCAATCTCTGGGGCGTCATCTACGGCTGCCAAGCGGCCGTCCCGAAGATGAAGGCACGAGGTCGGGGTTACATCCTGAACGTCGCCTCGGCCGCCGGGCTGCTCGCGCCCCCGGCGATGTCTGCATACAACGTCACCAAGGCAGGTGTCGTCTCGTTGAGCGAGACGCTCTACGCGGAGTACAAGGGGGCCGGCATCCACGTCGCCGCGCTGTGCCCAACTTTCTTCAAGACCAACATCATCGGCAGCGGCCGGGGCGCGACCACGGAAAAGGACGACGCGCAGGTCCTCCGCTGGATGGAGCGCTCGAAGGTCCAAGCGCCCGAGGTCGCGAAGGCCGCCATCGATGCCGTGCGCGACGGCAAGCTGTACGTACAGCCCATGCGAGACGGGCGTATGGCATGGCGTCTCAAGCGTGCCCATCCGCAGCGCTTCTACGATACCCTGAGCCGCGCACATGAAAAGTATCTCAAGGGTCGCCAGAAATCGTGATTGGCGACGGCAGGTAGACGCTGCTAATGCTCCCGAGACTCCATGCGCCTCGCTTCATCTTGCCTTTCGACGTCTGTCTTGCTTGGCGCAGCCCTCGTCGCGACCCCAGCCAGCGCCGATGACCCCTTCGAGGTCGCGGTAGAAGCCGAGCCCGCGACTGCCGAAGCCGAGGTGGTCGCCGAAGAGCCCGAGACACCGGAGCGCGAACCCCTCGCCCACAATGCAGAGTTGCTCGATGAGCTGCTCCTTCAATCGACCGAGGCCACGATCCGGGAGCAGAAATTCGCAGCCGCCGCCGGCATCACTGGCGGGATGATTCTCGTCGGCCTCGGCGGATGGAGACTGGCCGAAAGCCCTCCGTACAATATTTACACGCGAGGACTCGGAGTGATGTTCATGACGCTCGGAATGGCCGATCTCACGACAGGCATCTACGCGGCGACTCGCATCTCGCACGAACAGCGGAGACTCGAGCGTTGGAAGCGAGCACGGCACAACGGCATCACCGAAGTCGAGCTCGCGCACTTCGAAGGCGAGCTTCTCGCGTCTCAGGAGAGCCGCCAAGGCGAACGCCTGCTGGTTCGCTGGAACGGCCTCACCCACGCGATCGCAGGCGTCTTGGTCCTCGCCTTCACGCCGATCCCGGACGACTCGAGCCAATCAGACCGCGTATCGGGCTACATCATCGGCGGTATCTTCGTTTTCACCGGCATGGTCGCCTTTGCGGCCTCTTTTCGCGATGCGCCGAGCGAGAAGGCCTGGAAGCAATACAACAACCGGAAGATGGCGATGCCGAGCCACGAGCTCAGTTGGCGTGTCGCGCCGTCGATTTCGCGCCGAGGGGCCGGCCTGTCCTTCGGCGCCACGTTCTGATAGGAGGCCACTCATGGAGCTCGATCAACTCAAAGTCATCGTCACCGGCGGCGCCTCCGGTCTCGGAGAGCATTTCGCCAAACAACTCCTCGCCGCAGGTGCGCAAGTCGCCGTCGGCGACGTCAACGAGGAGGGCCTCGCCGCGCTACCGGAAGGGGTCCATCGGCGCCGGCTGAACGTCGCGGACCGGGACGACATCGCGAGCTTCGTGCCATGGGCCGCCGAACGAATGGGCGGGCTCAACGGCCTCATCAACAACGCCGGCGTAATCCGTGACGGACTCTGGGTGGGCAAGAGCCGAACGACGGGCGAGATCCGGCGGATGTCTCGAGAAGACTGGGATCTCGTCATCGCGATCAACCTCACCGGCGCCTCGTTCATGGTGCAAGAGGCGGTCGCTCACATGATCGAGCATGGCGAGCCGGGGGTCATCGTGAACATCTCGTCGATCGCCCGGCATGGCAATCGAGGGCAGACCAACTACGTCGCCGCCAAGGCCGCCCTCGCCGCCAATACGCGAACCTGGATGAAAGAGTTCGCGCCATACGGCATCCGGGTCGCTGCAGTTGCGCCGGGCGCGACCGAAACCTCCATGACCGCCGGGATGAACCAAAAGGCGCTCGACATGATCCGCGCCTCGATCCCACTTGGCCGCATGGGCCAGCCGGAAGACATTTGGCGCGCGGTCAAGTTCATCTTCGACTGCGACTACTTCACAGGCGAGACGATCGACGTACATGGGGGCGCAGCCCTCTAGATCAGCCGAGCACACGCAAGATGGCGCGGTGAACGAAGTACGCAATGGGTAGCAGCGCGCAGCCGATCGCATAAGCACCCCAGAACGGAAGCCGGTCTCGCATCAAGAACGGGATGAAGAAGATCAGCGTGATCGGCAGCGCAACCAGGATGCTGCGCGCGAGGGCGAATGCACTGGCAGCGTCGCGGTGCTGTAGGTAGGCCAGGGGTAAGACGAGCATCGTCGCCAGCGGGAGCGCCACGATGAAGCCCGCGGTGGCCGGATAACGCCTCGACATCCACGCTGCGAGGCCGATGACTAGGGCGGACACGAGCGTATTCAAAACGAGGGGCATCGCTACTTCCGAGCGGCGACCTTCTCCACCGCGTCGAGCAGGCTCTTGCTGTAGACGCGGCCGGTGAGGTTCTTTCGGGTTTGCGCCTCGACGGCATCCCACGCCGCGCGGTGCTCGGCGATATCCACCTCGACCATCCCTCGCGTAATCATCGACTCGTACGCCTTGTCGTCGTCGCGCCGCGAAAGAGTGTCGAGCGCTCGTGCTGCGCGCTCGCTGGTGTCCAATAGCACCTTCTGATCGGCTTCGGACAACTCGTCGAATTTCTCGCGCTTGATGAGCGAGCCGCCGACGATGATCGCGAAGTTGTCTTTGGCGACGTAGTTCAGTCGCGTGTACCACTGCATGGCAACGGCGGCGATGGACGAGGTAGGAACGACGTCGATCATTCGGGTCTGAAGCCCTCCGTACACCTCCGGAACCCCCATCCGCACGGGATTGGCGCCGACGATCCGGACGAGCTCGGCAAAGATGGGATCGTCCTTCCAGGCCCAAGGTCGGAGCGCCTTCAGATCCTCGGGCTTTGCGAACTTCTCGACGGAGAAGATGCGGTTCTTGCCTGCCTCGCCCCACGCCATGTTCTTGAAGCCCGCCGCCTCGAACATCTCGTTGAAACGTGGCCCGAGCTCGGCGCGCGCGCGCTCGAGCTGGTCGTACTCCGTGATGAGACCCGGCGTCGTCAGAACCAGGACCGGCCGTACCACCATGCCGAGCCCGGTCGTCGTCACACCCGCGGCATCCACCTGTCCGGCACGAACCTTGCGGATGAAGTCGCGCTCGTCCCCCTGGCTGCCTCCAGAATAGAACCGAAGCTCGACTCGATTCTGAGTCCCCTGCTTCAAGCTCCGGTTCCACGCCTTCATCACCTTCATGAACGAGGAACCCGGTGGCGCCAGGGACGCGAAACGAATGACGTTCGGACCTTTGGCGCTAGCTTCCGGAACCGACATCGCGCCGGGCACCAGGAAAGTCCCGGCAACGAGTAGCACCATGAAGAGCTGCCTGATGCGACTCATCGCCTACTCGACGAGGTCGCTGAAGTAGAGCTCGATGTTGTCGAGGTAACGCTGCGCCTTGCGGCGCGCGAGCGTGTTGCTCAGGCGGGCCTCGGGCAGCACGTCGCCCGCCGCGAGCACTTCCTCGAGAAGCTCCGTGAAGAGCGCATGGTCGCCGACGTTCACGGCGTAGTAGCGGGCCATGCTGAGCTGCACCATCAGGTTGCGCCGCTCCGTCTTGGTGAGCACCTCCTCGAAGAGGATCTTGGCGCGGTCCATGTCGGGCGGGAACTCGGACGCCGCGAGTGTCGCCATCGTCATCTGTCCGATCATGAACATGAAGTCGGGATCGAGCTCCACCGAGTGGGAGAGAATCACCTTGGCGAGCGGCAAGTCAGCGACCGTGTCCATGTCCTCCATGCCCATGTTGATGCGTGCTCCGAGCGACGCTCCCGACCACAACAGGATGGCAGCATCCTCCTTCTCGACGAACACCTCGTGTAGCCAGCCGTCCAGGGTATCGATGCCGCCGGCGAGCGCCGCATCGAAACCATCGTCCCGATTGCGAAGGAAGTGCTTCGAGAGCTCCCAGGCTCGCGTGTACATGACGAGCGCTCGGCGACGAAGCGCGTCGGCCTGTTTCCAATCGTCTTCGAGGTCCGCCACCTCGACTCGGTCTTCGATCCAGCCGGTGCCGTAGCCGATGTAGGCCGCGACCAGGGACATCCCAATCGTCTCGTTGTCGGGGACGATCCGAAGCAAGCCTTCGAGCTGAATGATGCTAGCGGGGAACGACTTTCCGACGAGGTCGTAGTCCCAGTGCTGCTCCACCCCAGGCGCTGCGCGGCCAAAGAGCTCCGCCGTCGAATCGGCCGCAAGCTTCTCGGTGTCACAACCCGCAGCGACCAAGAGGCCCGCAAGCCACAAACTGAGGCTCATCCATCGAAAACGGCGCATGGCCGGCTAGTGAACCGGAAAGGCACCGCCAAAACAAGCGAAATCGGTTTGATAGAATCCAACCCAGCCACCTCCACCCGCATCTCGTGATCGCGCTCACGCGGGCGAGCCGCGTGCCTCCGCGCCCTCCGGGCTCGCGCTAGCGCGCAGGGTGCTTTTGACACCCGAGTGTCAGAGAGTACCTTCCGGCGCGAGGGAAACGATGACTCCAGGGGAATGCCGCGAACAACTTCAAGACCTCGCACAGCGCATGGACGCGCTGGGGAGGTATCTTTGACCTCGATGGCCTTCGCCACAACGTCGATCGGCTGACGAATCTGAGCCTCGCGGAGGGCTTCTGGGACGACCAGGAGAAGGCGCAGAGGATGATGCGGGAACGCTCTTCGACAGAGGAAACTCTGAAGGAATTCGAGTACGTAGAATCTGAAGTGAAAGATTTACTCGAGCTCTTGGAGCTCGCGGTGGCCGAGGGAGACGAGGGTGTCATCGGCGACGTGGCCGCACAGCTCCCGGCACTCGAGCCGGAGGTACGGCGTCTCGAGCTCAAGCGGATGTTGACCCCCGAGGACGACACCGACGCCATCGTCACCATCAATCCCGGCGCCGGCGGTACCGAAGCACAGGACTGGGCCGAGATTCTGCTGCGCATGTACCTGCGCTGGTGTGAGCGCCGTGGGTTCAAGACCGAGCTCTTGAGCAAGCAGCCTGGTGACGAAGCGGGCATCAAGGACGCGAGCTTCGTGGCGCGCGGCCCCAATGCCTACGGCTACCTCCGGGCCGAGAACGGCGTGCACCGTTTGATTCGGATCAGCCCGTTCGATGCGAACAAGCGTCGTCACACCTCGTTTGCCGGTGTGAGCGTGGTCCCCGACCTCGGCGACGAGCTGAACGAGGGCGAAATCGAAATCAGAGACGAAGACCTCGAGGTCAGCACGATGCGCTCGGGAGGCGCAGGCGGCCAGCACGTCAACAGGACCGAGTCTGCCGTTCGCATGAAGCACATCCCGACGGGCTTCACGGTACGCTGCGAAGCCGAGCGCTCTCAGCACCAAAACCGCGAGACCGCACTCAAGATGCTGCGGGGCTTGCTGTTCGAAAAGGCGCGGCGCGAAAAAGAGCAGGCGTTCGAAGAGGCTTTCCTCAACGACCGCGCCGACATCGCCTTCGGCTCGCAAGTCCGAACATACACCCTTCAGCCCTACACGATGGTCAAGGACGAGCGAACGGACCACAAGGCCACCAACGCGGAGGCGGTGCTCGACGGCGACCTCGACGAGTTCATCGAAACGTACCTCCTGATGAGCGCCGAGAAGAAACAACAGAAGAAGAAAGAGGGCGAAGCCCAGAGGAACTAGCGAAGTGGCCACCGAAGACGAGCTACGCCAAACACGGCTGAACAAGGCAGAGCGGCTCCGGGAGCTCGGGGTCTCGCCCTACCCGAACTCCTTTCGCACCACGCCGGAGCTCGAGGAGAAACGTCGACACGTCGTCGCGCTCGCAGCGGACGAGGACGCGCGCGGCAGGCTGCCGCTCGAGGACGAGCTGACGCCCGACGCGTCCTACCTCGCCTTGTTCGGCCGCGTGGTGGCGAAGCGAGGCCCCTTCCTGGTCATCCGCACGCCTCACGGAGATGCCCAAGCCCTCGTGCGACCGGACAGCCTGTCAGAGGCGGACGCCGCCCAACTGAAGCTCGTCGATCTCGCCGACCACGTGCTGGTCGAGGGTCCCGTGATTCGCACCAAGACCGGCGCACTCGCCCTGAGCGCGCGACGCTATGCTCACCTCGGCAAGGCGCTGCTTCCGCCCCCGGCGAAGTGGCATGGCCTCAAAGACGTCGAGAAGCGATATCGCGAGCGCTATGTCGATCTCTTCGCCAACCCCGTGGTGGCCGAGGTGTTTCGCGCACGCACGCGGATGGTGCAATCGTTGCGCCGCTTCCTCGACGAACGCGACTTCCTCGAAGTCGAGACACCACTGCTACACACGATTCGCGGCGGCGCGACCGCAAAGCCGTTCGACACGCATCACAATACGCTCGACCTGGATCTGATCCTTCGAATCGCGCCCGAGCTCTACCTCAAGCGGCTTCTCGTCGGTGGCTTCGACCGGGTCTACGAGATCGGCCGGGCCTTCCGGAACGAGGGGATCAGCACCAAGCACAACCCCGAGTTCACGATCCTCGAGTTCTACATGGCCTACGCGACCCACGAGGACTTGATGGACCTCGTCGTCGAGATGCTCCGCGTGGTCGATGCGGACTTGAAAGCGCGCTTTCCTGCACTCACGGCCGAACGCTCCTTCGACCTCGAGGCCGATTGGAAGCGTGTGCGGATGCGCGAGGCAATCGCGGAACGCCTGCGGCGCGCCGGTCAGGGCGAGGTCCCAGCGACACCGTGGAGCGCCGCCTTGTCGCCCGACGCCGTCGACGACGAGACAGCCCTCGCTGCGGCCTGCCAGGCGATGCGCCCCAAGCTCGACCCGGCGGCACAGAAGCAACTCGACCACTGCGAGACTCATGGCGAACGCGTATTCGCCATCTTCGAGCAACTGGTCGAGCTTGATCTGACGGCAATGTACCGAACCGCGAACGGGGCGAAGTCGGTCCCGGTCTTCATCACCGAGTTCCCCTGGGAAGTCTCCCCGCTGGCGCGTCGAAGCGACGGCGATCCTGCCTACGTGGACCGCTTCGAGCTCTTCATCGACGGGCGGGAGCTCAGCAATGCGTTCAGCGAGCTGAACGACCCGGACGACCAAGCCGAACGCTTCGAAGCTCAGCTCCAGAATCGGGAGCGCGGAGACGAAGAGGCGATGGACTTCGACGCAGACTACATCCGAGCGCTCTCGCATGGCATGCCGCCCGCCGCCGGCTTCGGACTCGGCGTCGATCGCTTGGTGATGCTGTTGTGCAATCAGCCGTCCATCCGCGACGTCCTCCTCTTTCCTCTACTCAGACCGGAGGCCGAGTGAGCGGGACGCGGCCGCTCGGCGTCTGGACCGGCGTGCTCTGTGTCTTCGGTGTCGCGCAGACGGCAGCCGTGCTCCTCTTCGCGGGTACGAGCACCACGTGGTTTCAAGCACAGCTCACCGACGACGTCCTTTGGCTGCGCCTCGCCATCGGTTGGGCGACGGTCGAGCTCACGCTTTTGCTGCTCGGCCTCGCCGTCGCACGACGCGCCGTGGCCCTTCCACGGGGCGCACGCGGGCGCGCTCGGACGATGGGCCTGGCGATCACTGCGTCGATTCACGCCCTGATCAGCAGCGCGGTCGTCGGAATCCTACTCTGGGGGGCGCACGCGTCCGTCGGGCACGTGCTCGGCGGCACGGTGGCGAGCCTCCTCTTTGGTCTGACCCACCTCGCCTATCCGGATCTCAATCTCGACTGGATTGCGACCCTCTATGACAGCGCGAAGACCCTGCTCGGCCTCAGCGGTGCCCTGCTGGTCATGCTGAGTACCGCTTGTTGGTTCTTGATCGCGCCCGAGAGGCGGAAGCGATTCTGGTGGGTTTTCGACAGCGCTCTCGTTCTCGCGTTCGTCGCGGTCACGCTCTCGTTTCCCATCTCCCCGGCCGACGGGGACGAGGCGAGCCTGGCGCGGGCAGTCGCGCGCGTCTCCGTGACCACGATCTTCGCCGTGCGTCTGGCGCTCCGATTGGTCGGACCCATGCTCCGTGCCTTCGAGCGAATCGGTTTCCGATCGTTGGTGGCCGCACGACACCTTCGCGCCAAGAAGACCGGGTTCCTCGCCGCCAGCAGCACGTTGTCGATTCTCGCCGTCGCCGTGTCTTCCTGCATGCTGATCTCCACGCTGAGCGTCATGGGGGGCTTCCGCGCCGACCTGAAGAAGAAGATCCTCGGAAACCACGCGCACATCGTCGTCGACCGCGCCCATGCAGAGCTCGCCGACTGGCAGCCGGTCTTGCAACGAGCCCGAGACGCGGAGGGCGTCGTGGGCGCGACCCCCTTTCTCCAGGTCGAGGTCATGGTGTCGAGCCTCTCGAACCGGGCGGGTGCCATCCTGCGCGGGATCGATCCCGAGACGGTTTCGGAGGTCACCGACCTCGCTCGGAACATGACGCATGGCAAGCTCGAGTATCTCGAGCACCCTGAAGAAATCCTGAGTCCGGCTACCAGCGCCACCAACAAGGGCGCCCTCGACGCGATGATCGAAGGGGCGGAACGGGCCGCCGCGCGAGGGCTGCCCGAGGAGAGCGCGGAAGACGCCATGCCCGGCCTGATCGTCGGGCAGGAGCTAGCGCGAGCGCTGCGGCTCGTGGTGGGCGATCGGGTTACCGTGGTTTCGCCACGGGGCGACCTCGGACCGACCGGCCCCATCCCGAGCACGCGCTCGTTTCGCATCGCCGGCATTTTCTATAGCGGCATGTACGAGTACGACATGAAGCACGCCTACATCGACCTCGGCGTCGCCCAACGCTTCTTTCGGTCTCCGGGCCGCATCAGCGGCATCGAGATCAAGGTCGAAGACGTCGAGCGAGCACCGGCGCTCGCCAGGGATCTCGCGCACGCCCTGGGCGGAGCCGACCTGAGAGTTCGCGATTGGAAGATGATGAACCAGCAGCTCTTCGGCGCGCTTGCGCTCGAGAAGCTCGCGATGTTCATCACCCTCGGCATCGCGATTCTGATCGCCGGGTTCTCCGTCTTTGGAACCCTGACGCTCCTCGTCCAGGAGAAGCGCCGCGAGGTGGGGGTTCTCAAGACGATGGGGACGTCGTCGCGGAGCGTCATTCGGATCTTCGTGATCGAAGGACTTCTCATCGGCGCAGCGGGAGGCCTGATGGGGCTCGGACTTGGCTTCGTGCTGACATTTGCTGCCGAACACTTTGGAATCCGAATGAATCCCGAGGTCTATTACATCGACAAGCTCCCCGTCCACTTGGACCCCACGGAGTTCGCGCTAGTCGGCGCTGCCACCGTGGTGGTATGCCTGGCGGCGACTCTCTTTCCCGCGTATCAAGCGAGCCGAGTGCGGCCGGTCGACGCGCTCCGATACGAGTGAATCCCGCGCCTTCGATGTCCGATCCCCTCGTCAGCGTGCAGAACGTGAGCAAGTCCTTCGAGCACGAAGGACGTTCGCTCGAAGTGCTCCAAGGTATCGATCTCGACATCGCCAGCGGCGAGATGGTCACGATCGTCGGCCCCTCGGGCGCGGGCAAGAGCACGCTGCTCCACCTCATCGGCACGCTGGACCTACCTACGGAAGGTCGGATCTTCTACGAAGGACAGGACGTCACGCGCCTCGGAAGCTCCGAGCTTGCCGAGTTTCGCAACCAAAGCATTGGTTTTGTTTTTCAATTTCATCACTTGCTCCCGGAGTTCACAGCGCTCGAGAACGTGCTCATGCCTGGCCTGATTCAAGGACGGCGCCGGCTCGAAGAACGTGCGCGGCAACTCCTCGACGAGGTGGGGCTCTCCGCGAGGCTGACACACCGCCCCGGCGAGCTGTCGGGAGGCGAGCAGCAGCGAGTCGCCCTCGCGCGAGCGCTCTTGATGAAGCCAAAGCTGGTGCTGGCGGACGAGCCGACGGGTAATCTCGACAGCCAAACCAGCGAATCGGTGCAGTCGCTGTTTTTCGATCTGAATCGACGGCACGGGACGACGTTTCTGATCGTGACCCACAGCCGGGACTTCGCGGCGATGATGCCGCGCCGCGTTTCGATGAAAGACGGGCGCATCGTCTCCGATGAGCGGCGCCCACAACCCCTTGAAAACCAAGGAAAACCAACTTGACCCCCCCATAGGGCACGGCTATAGCCGCCCGGATCGTTAGCTCTTCCAATGCGCCGTTTCGCCCCTGCCATAGCCCTGATGCTTGCAGGGCTCGCTTCCGTGGCGGGCGCTCAGAGTGAGGAGAATATGCCGGAGCCTCCCCCTCCGGCGACGCGGCCCGTGCGGACATCGCCAGAGCCGCAGCGGGCCCCCGATCCGCTCACGGCCGAAGACCCGGACGGCGACGACTACGAGCCCGTCGAGGACCCCGAGGCAGCCATTCGCGTGCCGCGCACGAGCTGCCATGGAAAGGAGATTCGGCGCATCGTCGTCGTCGGCGCCCGCCGCGTCGATCCGGACGACGTCCGGGCCACCATGAAGCTCCGCAGGGGTGACATCTGCCGCGACCCGGCCGTCACGCGGGATGCGAAGGCCCTTTGGAAGATGGGATACTTCGACGACCTCCAAATCGAAGCCGACCCGCTCGGTGCGGGGATCAAGCTCACGATCCGGGTCATCGAGCGCCCGGCGATTCGGAAGGTGATCTACCGCGGCAATGACGAAGTCGACGAGGAGGACATCGACGAGGCCATCACGCTCGAAGAAGGCACCATCCTTTCGGTACCCGAAGTCGAAGACCAAGCAGACGCGGTTCGGCAGCTCTACTCGGAAGAGGGCTTTTTCCTTGCGGACGTGAAGTACGAGCTCCGACGCGTGCCCGGCGACGCCAACCAAGTCGACGTGATCTTCAAAATCGACGAAGGCGCAGAGGTCGAGGTTCGCCGCATCAGCTTCGTCGGCAACAAGCAGCTGCCGGCCGCCGAGTTGCTGAAGATCATGCAGACGAACGAAACCGGCATGTTCTCCTTTTTGAGCGACCGCAACAAGTTCAGTCGAAGCGCGTTCGACGAGGATCTCACTCGTGTGCAGGCCTGGTACTACGACAAGGGCTACCTGATGATGCGACCCGGTCGTCCCACGGTGGAGCTCACCGCCGACCGTGCATACGTCGACATCACCATCCCGGTCGAGGAGGGGCCCCGCTTCCGCATTCGCGACTTCGAGATCATGGAGACGGACGGGGCGGGCAACGAAGTCGAGACAATCGCACCCAAGGAGCAGCTCCGAGACATGGTCGATCTCGAGTCCGGCGATTGGTTCAGTCGGAGCAAGATATCCGGGGGCATCGAGGACGTCAGCCGCACCTATCGGGACGCGGGCTATGCACTCGTCGAGATGGTGCCTGGGACCGACCTCGACGAAGAGAACCGCTTGGTCGACGTGACGATCAACATCCTGCGCGGACCGCTCGTCTACATCGAGCGCATCCACGTGCGCGGCAACACGAAGACCCGCGACGCCGTGATTCGCCGCGAGTTCCGCCTCAGCGAAGGCGACCTCTACAATCAAACCAAGATCGAGGACGGCCGCGCCCTCATCAATCAGCTCGGTTACTTCGAGCGCGTCGATGTCTCCGAGCAAGAAGGCACCGCACGCGACCAAATGGTGATCAACGTCGAGGTCGCCGAAAAGCCAACTGGAACCTTCCAGGTCGGCGCCGGCTTCTCCTCGCTCGAGAGCTTCATCGTCACGGCCCAGGTTCAGCAACAGAACCTATTCGGCCGCGGTCAGACGCTCGGCCTCAACCTGCAGCTCTCGGGCATTCGTCAGCAAATCGACCTGAACTTCGTGGAGCCTTGGTTCCTGGGCTCGGAGTGGAGCCTGGGTTTCGGCCTCTTCAAGCGGATCCGAGACTTTCGAGATTTTCGCCAAGACTCCACCGGCGCCAACATCACGACGGGGCACCCGCTCTTCAATCCGCGGTTCAGGATTTTCCTCCGGTATGAGTTCGAGAACGTGAAAATCTCCCAACCACGAGGCAACCTCCTCGGCGTCGGCGGCGAGCTTCAGAACACCTTCTCCAACATCTTCATCGCCAACGCGTTCCGAGATGGCATCACGAGCTCGCTGCGCCTCACGCTGAACTGGGACAGCCGTGACAATCGCCTGTCGACGACCGAGGGCATCTTTGCCAACTACGCAGTGCAGTTCGCCGACCAGTACCTCGGCTCCGACAACACGTTCGTACGTCAGACGAGCTTTGCGCGCTTCTACAAGAAAGTTTTGGGACCGGTCGTTTTCAAGGTCAACGCGGAGCTCGGGCTCATCACGTCGCGGCGATTCGTGCCGGTGTTCGAGCGCTTCTACCTCGGTGGCATCTTCACGATTCGCGGTTATCGACTTCAGTCTGTCGGCCCGCAAGCCGGTGTGGCCACGGCGGGCGATCCGAACCTGCCGATCATCGCGGAAGGCCGTCCCATCGGGGGCGATTTCCAGGCATTCTACAACATCGAGTTCGAGTTCCCGATCGTCGACGCCGTCGGCATCAAAGGCGTGATCTTCACCGACGGCGGCAACGCGTGGAACCTGTTCGCATTCCGCGATCAGTTCGGCAATTGCCAAGCGCCAGTCGCCCCGGAAGGCGACCCCTCGTCGCGGCCCTGCGGCATCAGCGGCTTGCTCCGCTACTCGGTCGGATTCGGTCTTCGCTGGTTCTCTCCTCTCGGCCCGCTCCGATTCGAGTGGGGTATTCCGATCAAGCGGCGTCCCCAGGATGACAAGATTCGCTTCGAATTCACGATCGGGCAGTCCTTCTAGCCGAATGAACGCCCGCCACCGGACGTATAACCCCTGCGGCTTGACCGCGTCGCGACCAACGGCTAGCTAGGCCGGGCCTGAAAGGAAGCTCTCATGCGCTTTAGTAAAATCATTCTCTTTGCGTTGGCCATGACGGTCCTCGCCGGCTCCGCCAGCAGCGCCGACGCTCAGGTCAAGATCGGCGTCGTCGATCTGCAGCGCGCGATCAACGAAACCGAAGACGGACGGCAGGCGAAGCGCCGCCTGAAGAAGCTGTTCGACGAGCGGCAGAAGTCGCTCGATGCCAAGCAGACGAGCCTCAAGGCCCAGAAGGAAAGCCTCGAGCGACAACAAGAGGTCCTGAGTGAGGACGCCCTGCGCAAGAAGGTGGAGAAGTACCAGGCCGACCTGATGGACCTTCAGAACGAGTACATGCAGTACCAGCAGGAGCTTTCGACGAAAGAGGCGGAGCTGACGCAGGTGATCCTCGAGAAGATGCAGGGCATCCTGCGTCGCATCGGCCAGACCGACGGATACACGTTGATTGTCGAGGCCAACGAGGGCGGTGTCGTGTGGGTGCCCTCCAATCTCGATCTCACCGACGTTCTGATTCAGCGCTACAACAAGCAAGCCAAACAAGGCGGCGGCGCGAAGAAGTAAATACGGCCGCCCTCGGGGGGCGTGGCCCAAGTGCCACTTTCCGGCTACAAAATGCCCATGATGAGGTTCTGGGCGCTAGCCGTCGCGGTACTGTCGGCGCTCAGCGTCGCGGGGCGAGTTGACGCGCAGGAAGTGCGCCCGGCCTCGGCAAACGAGCCCATCGACGGCCAGACCAGGGCGATTCGCGTCTATCACGTCGACGAGTTCACGGAGTCGGCCGTCCTCCGATATCCGAGCTTGAAGGCCGCCGCGGCCGACATCGATGCCGCCCAAGCCCGGCTCGACGAAGCGCGCCTGTCTCCGTTCTTCCAGTTCGAGGGGAACGCCAGGTTCTTCGTCGCTCCTGGATCGCGGGGAACCCCGACGTTCAGCCCCGATCCCCAGATCCCGTGGAGCAACCGTTGGGGCCCGGGCGGTGAGCTTGGCATTCAAGGTGGCATTCCGATCTACACGTTCGGCAAGTACCGGTCTGGCAAGAAGGCCGCGACCGCGGGAATCACCGCTGCCGAGTACCAGCGTGAGCTCACGCTGAACCAGGTCGTGTTCGACGTTCGGCGCGCATACTTCGGTGTGCAGCTCTCTCTCGACCTCCAAGCGATGATCGCAGAGGGCAAAGACAAGCTTCGCAAGGCAGTGGACAAGCTCGGCGCGCGCCTCGAAGCCGATGATCCCGAGGTGAAGCAGCAGGATTACTTTCGACTCGTCGCCGCTCTGTCCGAGATCGAATCGCGCGAGTCTGAAGCGCTCCGCCTCGAAGCGACCGCGCGGAGAGCGCTCGAGCTGCTGTCGGGTATCGAACCGGCAATCGTGCCCGAATGCCCGCTCGAGGCGGTGCAAAGCGAGGTGGTCGAGCTCGGAGACTACGTCGATCGCGCGCTCGCCAAACGGCCCGAGGTCTTTCAGCTCGATGCGGCGCGCCAAGCGCAGGATGCGAATTTGGTCGTGAAGCGAGCCGGCTACCTGCCCGACATCATCTTGGCGTTGAGCGCGACGTTCGCCCGCACCCCGGTGATCACCGACATCGAAAACCCCTACATCATCGACCGCGGAAACTTCGCCGGCGCATTCTTCGGATTGGTCGCCAAGTGGAAGCTCGACTTCGCGGGAACCAATGCCCGCGTGAAGACGGCGAAGGCGGAGATCGCATCGCTGAAAGCCAAGACCGAAGAGGCGAAACTCGGCATCGAGATCGAGGTCAATACGATCTACGAGCAACTCAAGGACGCGCAGCGTCGAATGAACAGCTGGAGGCGCTCGGAGAAGGAAGCGCGCAAGTGGTTCGTCTCCGCAGGTCAGGGGTACGAGGTGGGCACACAGGATGCGCGCGACTTCGTCGATGCGGTGAAGGCGTACTTCAGCGCCCGCTCGAACCGCCTGCTCGCCACCGCCGAGTACGACCTGGCGGTCGCCGCCTTGGAAAAGGCGACGAATGTGCCCATGGTGGCGGAAAAGGGCTGGCGGCCGGCCGACTGTGAGGAATAAACGGCCAGCCACTGCCGTCTACGAGGAACATATGACTCGCATTGCATTGATTTCAGGCTTTCTGACCGCTTCTCTCATCGCCGCGGGGCTGGCGTTCGCACAGGGCGCGCCGGCCGAGTCCGGGGTCGTCGCGACCGGGAGCATCAGTGCCGCACAGACCGCAGAGGCCGAAGCGTTCATCAAGACCAAGCACAACAAGGTGCGTGCCGTGCTGCGGAAGCCAGACACCCCCCAGCGTGCCAAGCAGCTCACCGAGCTCCTCGGCGAGTTCCTCGACTACGACCGACTCGCCCGCCTCTCGCTCGACAAGGAGTGGGACAAGCGCAGCAACAAAGAGCTCGACAAGTTCGTGGGCCTGCTGCGCGCGCTCGTCGAACGCCAATATCAGCGGAACATGGAGTCGACGCTCCAGTACCAGGTCAAGTGGGTCGGAACGGAGCCGATCGACGAGGGTGTGAAGGTCAAATCCTCCGCTCGCTCGGTGACGAAGAAACGCCAGCCGCCGATCACCATCGACTACTCGATGCACCCCGTCGGCAAAGAATGGAAAGTCTTCGACATCTTCACCGACGATGTGAGCCTCGTGAAGAACTACAAGCGCCAGTTCCGCCGCGTGATCAACGAAGAGGGCTGGCAAGGCCTGATCGACCGGATGGAGAAGAAGCTCAACGCGGAAAACGAGCTGATCTAGATTTGGTTCCATCCAACCCACCCACCCCCACCCGTAGTCCTCCCTCCGCGCCCTTCGGGCTTGGCGGCGCATGCGCGCCGGGCTTCGCCGTTCCGGCTCGCGGGTCAGCGCCAGTGTCGGCGTACTGAGGTGTGTGCCTCTCTCGATGAGAGTCGTGCATAGGGGAGCGGGAAAACGCGTCGTGGGCTCGAGGCGGCGTACGAAGTGCCAAGCGCAAGACGGCAGCCCGCTCGCTTGGCGCGCCGTCCGAGGGCGGCT
>Ga0209536_100005478_pt1 | contig 19698 bp, 17 predicted proteins | sample DeeMarSeWOR28_12_FD_187461 | JGI IMG/M metagenome (GOLD analysis project Ga0209536, IMG submission 187461) | Marine sediment microbial communities from White Oak River estuary, North Carolina - WOR-2-8_12 (SPAdes) (version 2) | ecosystem: Environmental > Aquatic > Marine > Intertidal zone >...
CTCGGGTCGAACCTTGAGGTTCTCATCCTGCCGCGATACAACACAGCATAATTTCAAATGGCTGGGGCGGCAGGATTCGAACCTGCGCATGCGGGGATCAAAACCCCGTGCCTTACCACTTGGCTACGCCCCAATAACAACCTGTCTACATGGCTGTCGCATGCAGAGGAGACCTGTTCAGTCCCCGGGCGACAAATGCATTCCACCTTGATGGAACCCGCGCTGCAATTTCCTGCGCCTGCGTCTCGGCATCGAAGGCCGCGAAGACACAGGCTCCCGTGCCTGTCAGCCGTGCCGGGGATTGCGAATTCAGCCAGTCCAGTGCCGCTGCAACTTCCGGATACCTGCGCCGGACCACTGCCTCGCAGTCATTCCGGCCGTCGCCAGAAAGAAGGTCGCGTATTGTCATCCGCGGCGTGTCCCGTGTCAATTCCGTGTCGGAAAAAACGGCGGCAGTTGATACGCTTACGTTCGGATCCAGCACCAGGAACCAGGGCTCCGGCAGTTCTACCGGCGTCAGGATTTCGCCAACCCCCTCGGCCCAGGATGAACGCCCGTGCAGGAAAACCGGGACATCGGCCCCCAGCTGCAGACCCAGTCCGGCCAGCTCCCCGGCATCCAGACCCAGCCCCCAGAGGCGGTTCAGGACCCACAGTGTGGTCGCCGCATCGGAACTGCCGCCGCCCAGGCCACCACCGGCCGGCAAGATCTTTTCATTATATATATCAACGCCCTGCGGAATCCCGGCATACGCCTGCAGCAGGCTTGCAGCACGCACGCACAGGTCGTCCGCAGCGGCAACGCCGGCCGGACCGCCAAAACGCCTGATCTCGCCGTCGGCACGCGTGCCAAAATACAGCCGGTCGGCAAGATCCAGGAACTGGAACACGGTCTGCAGCTCGTGGTAGCCGTCGGCCCGGCGGCCGGTGATGTGCAGGAACAGGTTCAGCTTGGCCGGCGCGGGCCATGGCCCCTGCGCCGTCGACGGGACCGCCAGGCGGCTCACGGGGTGGTGCCGGCTGCCGGCTGCGGGGCTGCGCCGGCTGCCGGCGCCGGCAGGATCCATTCGTCGATGACCAGGCGAACGACCAGCTCGTCGGTGGTGAGGCGCAGCCGGGTCGGCCAGTTCCAGCCGTCGGCGCTCTGGAAGCGGGTGTAGCGGATATCCCAGCCCGACTGCTCCAGGCGCTGCAACCGCCCGGCCTCGTCGCGGCTGATAACCGCCTGCGGCTGTGGCGCCGGCGCGGGCAGCCCGCGCACCCAGTAGCGGATCCCGCTGACCGGAAACCGCCAGCCGGTCACATCGGCCACCAGCGCATCGGCATCATTGGCGATAATCACCTGGCCATTCGCGGCCGTCAGGCGCACCAGCCCCTGCGTGCCTTCCACCTGCACCGCCCCCTGTCCCAGCGGCCCGCTGAGTCTCAGGTCATACACACCGGCCTCCTCCTGCCAGTTGACGCCGGCATGCCAGCCTTCCTCGCCACGGGTCAGCGATACCCGCCCGCGGAACTGCCAGCTGTCGTAAGCCGGGAATGCCACATCCGGCGGCAGCTGTCCGACCTCCACGGGGGGCAGCGACGCACAGCCGCTTGCGGCAAGTGCAATCAGGCAACAGGAGATGAAACGGACGGCCGCTTTCACGGCATAAAACGATCGAGCACTTTCTGCAACACCGGGTTGTCGGGGGCGCTTTCCAGTGATTCCTTCCAGATTCGGCGTGCATCGTCCCGGTCACCCTGCATCCACATGACCTCGCCCAGGTGGGCGCCGATCTCGCCGTCGCGGGTCATTTCCCAGGCCTGCTGCAGGAAATTCCTGGCCACTTCCAGATTACCCAGCCGGTAGTTCACCCAGCCCATGCTGTCGATAATGGCCGGGTCGTCAGGCTTGCGGGCATAGGCCCGCTGTATAAATTCGAACGCTTCCTCGTAGCGGTCGGTCCGGTCCGCCAGCGTGTAGCCCAGGGCGTTCAGCGCCCTGACGTTGTCCGGGTCGATTTCGAGGATGCGGCGCATGTCCTGCTCTGCCAGATCGATGCGGTTGTTTTTCTCCGCAGTCAGCGCACGGCTGTAAAGCAGGTCTTCATTGTCCGGGTGTATCGCAAGCGCCTGGTCATACAGCTGCCAGGCCTCGTTGTACAGCGTCAGATCAGACAGTATCTGCCCCTCGATGAGGTAGATTTCGACGGCATTTTCCGGATCATTGCGGCGCAGGCGCTGCATACTTTCCCGGACTTCCTCGAGGCGACCCTGCTGCACCAGAATCTTCGACATGCGCAGCTGTGACTTCGTCCAGTTCTCGCCCGAGGTCACCTTGCCATACCATTTCACGGCTTCGTCGTCCTTGCCGAGCTGCTGCGTCGTATAGCCCAGGTAATAGTAAACGCTCTGCTCTTTCTCACCGGTCTCCAGCATCTGCAGCAGGTGCTTTTCCGCCGACTTGAATTCGCGGGTCTCGAGTTCCAGCAGGGCCAGGGAGAACAGCGCATCGGAGTTATCCGGCGCCAGCCTGACCACGTTGCGGAACTGCTGCTTTGCGCTTTCGAGATCGCCGGCGTCAAGCAGCAGCCTGCCGTAGGCAAAACGAAGTTCGGCATGCTCAGGTGAACCCTCCACCGCCTGCGCGAGCACCTCGAGCGCCTCGGCCTTGCGCTCCTGGCGGATCAGTATCTGGGCCTTGAGGATCTGTGCGCGCTGCATGCCGGGCTGCAGCGCCAGGGCCGCGTCTGTCGCCGTCATGGCACGCTCCAGCTGGTCTTTGACGGCGGCCAGCCGGCCTACGGCCAGTTGCGCATCGGCGCTCTCGGGGTAACGCCCGGCCAGTGTATCCATCACCTGCAGCGCCTGCTGGCCTTCACCGTGGCGCGAGAGGATTGCCGTCGCGACAGCGAAGCCCTGCTGCAGGGTCTCCGAATGGGCAATAATGTAGTCGAGCTGGTTTGCCACCTCTTCGATATCGCCGGTCTGCAGCGCCAGCGCGGCTACGATCTTGCGCGCATCGAGGTTGCTTTCATCAAGCGAGACCCAGTGGCGCGCCGCACGCAGCGCGGCCGGGTAATCCTTGGCATAGGAGGCAATCTGGATGGCGCGTTCGGCCACCCGCGGGTCCCGCGACTCCAGCGCAGCCTGCAGGTAATGGGGTACCGAGACGTCCAGCCGCCCCCGCTGACCGGCAATCTCGGCCAGCAGCACATCGAACAGCATCTGCCGGCTCAGTGGCTGGGCAACAAGCTCCACCGCGGCCGGGGCCTGCGCCTCTGCAGCGGCCCCGGGAGCGGCGGCAGGCTCCGCCGCCGGCGCCTCGCCCCCGTCCGGATTCATACTGCCGATTTCCCCGGAAACCGCGCAGGCGGACAGGTTACAGATAAGCCATAAGCAAAGACCCGCCTTGAACAGCGGGTCGGGTATACGTAAACCGGCGTTGGACATGCTCCATATTCTAACAGCTTGGGCGTGAATTACATGAGAATATTGGCACTGTAATCAGGGAGATGCTGTATAGTCCTGCCCCGGACCACCGGCCAGTGGCGCAGCTTGTATTCATGTCTACCACCATGCAGAATTTTACGATTGCGCACAGCATTCCTTTTTATATGACATGTACCTGACGGTCATCGGCATCAATCATCGCACGGCTCCCGTGGAAATCCGCGGCCAGGTGGTATTCCCGCCCGAGCAGCAGTCGCGCGCGCTGGATGAACTCGTTGCCCTGGAGGGCGTCGAGGAAGCCGCCATTCTGTCGACCTGCAACCGCACCGAACTCTACTGCTCACGCAGCGTGGCAGTCGATGACGTCCTGCCGGACTGGCTGTGCCGGTTCCACGGCCTGCAGCGCGAGACACTGGAGCCGCACCTCTACACCTACCTTGACGAAGAAGCCGTGCGACACATGCTGCGCGTGGCCTCAGGCCTGGACTCCCTCATCCTCGGGGAACCCCAGATCCTCGGCCAGATGAAAGCCAGCTACCAGCAGGCCAGTGACGCCGGCACCCTGGACACCCTGGTAAACCGCCTGTTCCAGCATACCTTCCAGGTCGCCAAGCAAATACGCACCGATACCGCCATCGGCGCCAGCCCGGTATCGGTCGCCTTTGCCGCGGTCAGTCTCGCGCGACAGATCTTCGGCGACCTCGGCAGGCACACCGCACTGCTGATCGGTGCCGGCGAGACAATCGAACTCACCGCGCGCCACCTGCACGAGCACGGCATCGGCCAGATCATCATCGCCAACCGCACCGTGGAGCGTGCCGTTGATCTCGCCGCGCAGTTCCACGGCTACGGCATCTCGCTCGACCAGATCGATGCGCATCTTGCAGAGGCCGACATCGTTATTTCCTCGACCGGCAGCCCGGATATCATCCTCGGCGAGGCCAGCGTCAGGACGGCACTGAGAGGGCGCAAGCACCGGCCGATGTTCATGGTGGACATCGCCGTCCCCGGCGACATCGATCCGGTCGTCGCGAAACTGAATGATGTCTACTTCTACACGGTGGATGACCTGCAGGAAGTCATCGAGGAGAACATCAGGTCGCGCCAGGAGGCCGCCGAGCAGGCCGAGGACATTATCGATGTGCAGGTGGAGCATTTCATGTCGTGGCTGCGCTCGCTCGATGCCGTACCGGCCATACGCGCCTACCGGGCGCATGCCGTGACGCTCGGCGAACTCGAGCTGAAAAAGGCGCGCCATCGACTGGCCAATGGCGAGAACGCGGAGGCCATCATGGAGACACTGACGCGCAACCTCGTCAACAAGCTTGCGCATGCGCCCAGCGTCAACCTGCGCGAGGCCGCCGACCATGGCAGGACCGGCCTGCTGGAAACCGTGCGCACCCTGTTCAGCCTGAACACAGACAAGTAAGCAACCCGCCGCCATGAAGCCCTCCATACTCGGCAAGCTCGAGAGCCTCGCAGAGCGCCAGAACGAAGTCAGCGCCCTGCTTGCCGACGCCGACACGATTGCGGACCAGGACCGCTACCGGCAGCTGTCCATGGAATATGCCCAGCTGACGCCGGTGGTCAACAACTTCCGTGACTGGCAGCAGGCACAGGCGGACATGAGCTCGGCCGAGGGCATGCTGAAGGACCCGGACCCCGACATGCAGGCCATGGCGCAGGAAGAGCTGTCCGGGGCCACCGAGCGGATCAGCGCACTGGAAACGGAACTGCAGAAGCTGCTGCTGCCGAAGGACCCCTACGACAACAGCAACATCTTCCTCGAGATCCGCGCCGGCACCGGCGGCGACGAGGCCGCGCTGTTTGCCGGCGACCTGTTCCGCATGTACTCGCGCTACGCGGAGACCCGCAAGTGGCAGATCGAGATCCTCAGCGAAAGCGAGGGCGAGCACGGCGGCTACAAGGAAATCATCGCGCGCATCATCGGCCATGGCGCCTATTCGCGCCTGAAGTTCGAATCCGGCGCCCACCGCGTGCAGCGGGTACCGGAAACGGAATCGCAGGGCCGCATCCACACCTCCGCGGCCACCGTCGCCATACTGCCCGAGGCAGATGAAGTCGATCCCGTGGAGATCAATCCGGCGGACCTCAAGGTGGACACCTTCCGCGCCTCCGGCGCCGGCGGCCAGCACGTCAACAAGACCGACTCCGCCATCCGCCTCACCCACCTGCCGACCGGCATCGTGGTCGAATGCCAGGACGAGCGCTCGCAGCACAAGAACCGGGCACGTGCCATGTCGCTGCTGGCGGCCCGCCTGCTGGATGCCAAACTGGAAAAGCAGAAGGCCGAGGAAACCGCCACCCGTCGCCAGCTGGTCGGCAGTGGCGACCGCTCGGAGCGCATTCGCACCTACAATTTCCCACAGGGCCGGATGACCGACCACCGCATCAACCTGACGCTGTACAAGCTCGACGAGATCATGGCCGGCAATCTCGATGCCGTCATTGACCCGCTGGTCAGCGAAAACCAGGCGGACCAGCTCGCCGCCCTCGAGGCGCGGGAGAGCTGACACGCCGCAGTCACATGGCCGGCGCCAACCCATCGATCCGTGAATTGCTGGCGCAGGCCTTCGACCTGCTGTCCGGTGATTCCGCGCGGCTGGATGCGGAGGTGCTGCTGGCCGCCTGCCTCGGCAAGCCGCGCAGTTACCTGCACGCCTGGCCGGAGCATGTCGTCAATGACACGACGCTGTCACAGTACACCGACTGGATAACACGGCGCGCCGCCGGTGAGCCGGTGGCGCATCTCACCGGGATGCGTGAATTCTGGTCACTGGCGCTGACGGTAACACCCGACACCCTGATCCCCCGCCCCGAAACCGAAACCCTGGTCGAGCTCGCGCTGGCCAGGATGGCGACCGGCACGCCCTGCCGTGTCGTGGATCTTGGCACCGGCAGCGGCGCCATTGCACTGGCCATCGCCAGCGAGCGTCCGCGCTGCGAGGTCACCGCCACCGATACCTCGGCCGCGGCGCTGGCGGTGGCACAGGCGAATGCCGAACGGCTCGGCATCCGCAACGTACAGTTCCTCGCCGGGCACTGGTGCGACCCCCTGCCCGCGACACGGTTTGACTTCATCCTCAGCAACCCGCCCTACATCGACGCAGACGATCCGCACCTGGCCAGCGGTGACGTGCGCTTCGAACCACGCACCGCACTGGTCGCCGGCGGAAACGGCATGGGGGAACTGGAGCAGATTGCATCCTGTGCATTCGCGCGGCTGCGGCCCGGCGGCTGGCTGGTGATCGAGCATGGCTACGACCAGGGCGAACGCACTGCCCGCCTGCTGCAGTCCCTGGGCTATGGAGAGGTCAGCGACCACAATGATGCCGCCGGACTCAGCCGCGTCACCCTGGGCCGGCGCCCCGCCTGAAGCGGGGACAGCCCCCGAATGGCACCTTGCCGAGCTCCAGTCCCGGAAAAATCGCCACGGGAGCACACGGAGAAACACGGCATGTTTACTGAAAAGACCTGTATTTTCCGTGTACTTCCGTGGCCAATAAGGTCTTAACGGGGTTTGTCCACGGTTTGCGCGTCCCGAATTCGCGGCCTGTCACTGCCAGTTCCGGGTCGTTATACTCGAAACGTGGCTGAAAAACTCAAACGCAGAACGATACGACTGCGACGTGCGGACAGGGATCCGGCGCGGGTCGAGGCTGCGGCCGAACTGATGCGCGATATCCGCGGCGTCAGCCAGGTACGTATCGTCCGCATGGACCGTATCGCCGTCCAGTACAACGTCCGCCAGATCACCCTGCAGATCATCGAGGCCCTGCTGGTGGAGTTTGACTACGAGGTCGACACCAGCCTGTTGTGTCGCATGATGCGCGCCTTGTGTTATTACGTCGAGGACATCGAGTGCACCGATGGCTGCCATGACCTGGCGGCCTACACACGGGACGCCTTCATTACCCGCTACCTGACCCGGCCGCACGGCTGTCGTGATTCACGGCCGGAATACCAGAAGCGCTACCTGTAAATTGCCACACCCTGCAGCAATGGAAGCCGGGCCGGCATCGCACCGGGCAGGATGGAAGCCGTCGGCATGCCAACGGGCTTGTCCCGCCATGCTGCCCTGCCCGCCTTCAGACGAACTTTATCAACACATCGCAGATCCCGATGGACGATAACCAGCTCCTTCGCTACAGCCGTCAGATCATGCTGCCGCAGGTCGATGTCGCCGGCCAGGAAGCCCTGCTTGCCTCGCGCGCCCTGATCATCGGCGCCGGCGGCCTTGGCTCACCGGCAGCCATGTATCTTGCCGCCGCCGGCGTCGGTCATATCGCCATCGCCGATCCGGACACGGTCGAAATCTCCAACCTGCAACGCCAGCTGCTGCACAGCGGCAACGACCTGGGCGGTGCAAAAGCGATGTCCGCAAGGGACACCCTGGAGGCCATCAACCCCGACGTGCTGGTGACGGCAATCGGGGCGCGCCTGACAGGCGAACCGCTGGCGGCGCAGGTACAGCAGGCCGACGTCGTCCTCGACTGCAGTGACAACTTCGACACCCGCTTTGCCGTCAACACGGCCTGTGTCCGGCATCGCACGCCGCTGGTCTCGGGCGCGGCGGTACGCATGGAAGGCCAGCTGGCCGTATTTTTGCCCGGCACCGCCGACAGCCCCTGTTACGCCTGCCTGTACCGGCAGGGCGAGGACGAGGACCAGACCTGCTCCGAAAACGGCGTACTTTCGCCCGTCGTCGGCGTAATCGGTTCGCTGCAGGCGCTCGAGGCCATCAAGGTACTGCTGTCGCTGGGGGGCAACCTGTGCGGCAGGCTGGTGCTGTTCGACGGACTCGCACACGAGTGGCGAACGCTCAACCTTAAGCGTGACCCGGATTGCGTGGTATGCGGTGCTGAATAACCGCCGGGTTACGCTGCCACGAACCTGCCCCGACCTGCCCGGGTAACCGCAGGTCGCATCATTTCGCAGGCCGTAATCCGACGCTGTTGCCGGCCTCGACCACAAAGCCCAGGGATTTCAGGGTGTGCTCCAGCTCCGCATTTCCGGCCGGCAAGCGGATCACCGTTTCCGAAAACTCGCGCCGCAGCGGGTACTCCTTGCGCAGGCGGTCGAAGTACCGTGGACGCGCCTCGGCCGCCAGCGAGGTCATCTCCCGCAGCCGGGCATCATCCTCCCGGACATCGTAGGCAAAGCAGACAGCCTGCCGCAGTGCGGCGCCAGTGTCGTGAATGTTCTCCAGCACCAGTGCCCGCCTGGCAGGGAGGGCACTCACCGCACGCCAGTCGGCAGGACGGGAAACATGCTCACAGGCCGCCCGGTAAATCATCTCCGTACCGCGCAGCTTGCCGTCGATGCTGTAGCCGGCGATGTGCGGTGTGCCGATGGCGACCTTTTCCAGCAATGTCTCGCTGATGGCGGGCTCGCCCTCCCAGACATCGAGCACGACGCTCAGGTCGCGGCGCCCTGCCAGCAGCGCATCGAGGGCGGTGTTATCCACCACCGCACCGCGTGCGGTATTGATCAGCACTGCGCCCGGCTTCAGCCGCTCGAGGAATTCGCGGTCGCCAAGGTGAAAGGTCGGCCAGTCGCCGTCACGCGTGAACGGCACATGGAACGTGATGACATCGGCATCCAGGATGGCATCCAGCTCCACATAGTCATCGTCACCGCCCTGCACCCTGAGCGGCGGGTCGTTAACAAGACACTGCATCCCGAGCACCGTGAGCCGGTCGCGCACCCGCGATCCCACGTTGCCACAGCCGACAATGCCAACGCGTCGCCCGGCCAGTTCGAGGCCATCGCGGCCAGCCAGTACCAGCAGCGCGCTGACCACATATTCCGCGGCCGAGGTGGCGTTACTGCCGGGGGCGGTGGCAAAACCGATACCCCGCGCCTGCAGATACTCGCGATCGACATGATCAAAACCGATGGTCGCAGAACCGACGAATCGCACCCGCGAACCCTCCAGCAGTTCCGGGCCGACCCGGGTCACCGAGCGCACCAGCAGGATGTCGGCATCGCGCACGTCAGTGGCCTGCATGCCGCGACCGGGGCGCAGGGTCACCTCGCCCAGCGAGGCAAACGCCTCGGCGACACAGGGGATGTTTTCATCGGCGACAATTTTCATGGGCGGGGATACTATCTAATGGATCTACCGCAGAGACGCAGAGGGCGCAGAGAAAAACCAGGGTCATCCACCGGCTCGGGCGCAATGAAAAATTATGATAAAAAACCGAAACCCCAGATAATTGATAGCTTGCCTGGTGACTCCGGGGAACGATAACCCGCTCCGGGTTGTCGATCTCGAGGACAGGTATCACAGGGTTTTATTCCCAATCCTGTCTTTGCGCCGTTGCGGTGAAGTTTTTCTTTTTTCTTTGCCCTCTGCGGTGATATTGATATCTGAATTCCTGCAAGACCGGCATCCTACGAATCCAGCGCCTTCCTCAGCAGCTCGTTGACCTGTTTCGGATTGGCCTTGCCCTGGGTGGCTTTCATGACCTGGCCAACGAAGTATCCGAACACCTTCTGCTGGCCACCGCGGTACTGCTCGATCTGTTTCGGGCTGTTGTTCAGCACTTCCTGGATGATCGACTCGATGGCGGAGGAATCCGAGATCTGCTTCAGGCCCTGCTGCTGGATGATCGCGTCGGCCGGGCCTTCACCGTTCCACATCGCCTCGAACACCTGCTTGGCGATCTTGCCGGAAATCGTGCCATCGTCGATACGCAGCAGCAGGCCGCCCAGGTCGGTGGCACTGACCGGGCTGTCGGTGATATCCCTGCCGGCCTTGTTAAGGGCGCCGGAGAGTTCGCCCATCACCCAGTTTGCCGACAGCTTGCCCTGCCCGCCGGCCGCACTGACGACGGTTTCGTAATAGTCGGCCAGTTCCCGGCTGGCCGTCAGCACGCCGGCGTCGTAGGCCGACAGCCCGTATCCGGCACTGAAACGCTCGCGCCTCGCATCCGGCAGCTCCGGCAGGCTCTTGCCGACTTCGTCTATAAAAGCCTGGTCGATTTCCACCGGCAGCAGGTCCGGATCCGGGAAATAGCGGTAGTCGTTGGCCTCTTCCTTTGAGCGCATGGGGCGCGTCTCGCCCTTGCCGGGATCAAACAGGCGCGTCTCCTGCACCACCTCGCCGCCGCCCTCGAGCACGGCGATCTGGCGCTGGACCTCGTAGTTGATCGCCTGCTCGACAAAGCGGAACGAGTTGATGTTCTTCAGTTCGCTGCGGGTACCGAACTCCGCCTGCCCCTTCGGCCGGATCGACACGTTCGCATCACAGCGGAAGGACCCCTCCTGCATGTTGCCGTCGGAGATTCCGAGGTAGCGCACCAGGGCATGGATCTTCTTCATGTAGGCAATCGCCTCTTTCGCCGACCGCAGGTCGGGTTCCGAGACGATCTCCAGCAGTGGCGTTCCGGCGCGGTTCAGGTCGATACCGGTCATGCCGTGAAAATCCTCGTGCAGCGACTTGCCGGCGTCCTCCTCGAGATGCGCACGCGTAATGCCAATGCGCCTGGTGCTGCCGTCCTCGAGGTCGATATCGATCCAGCCGTCATGCACGATCGGCAGTTCGAACTGGCTGATCTGGTAGCCCTTGGGCAGATCGGGGTAGAAGTAGTTCTTGCGCGCGAACACCGAGCGCGGCGCCACGGTCGAGTGCGTCGCCAGACCGAACATGGCCGCCATGCGCACCACCTCGCCGTTCAGCACGGGCAGCACGCCCGGCATGCCGAGGTCCACCGCGCAGGCCTGGGTGTTGGGCTCCGCCCCGTAGGTTGTTGACGCACCGGAGAAGATCTTGCTGCGCGTGGCAAGCTGGGTATGGATCTCAAGCCCGATGACTGTTTCCCATTGCATCAGATAGTGCCTTTACCTAATTAACAAGCCGCGGGGGAATGGACTCACTCGAAGCCCGCCGGTGCCTGCAGGTGCCAGTCGGTGACCTGCTGGTAGCGATGCGCGATATTCAGCAGGCGGGCTTCCTCGAAATAGTTGCCGATCAGCTGCAAACCGATCGGCATGCCGTCGGCAAAGCCGGCAGGTATCGACATGCCCGGAAGGCCCGCGAGATTGACGGCGATGGTATAGATGTCGGACAGGTACATGCTGACCGGGTCTCCGGCCTTCTCGCCCAGGGCAAACGCCACGCCCGGCGAGGTCGGCCCCATGATGACATCCACATCGGCGAATGCATTGAGGAAATCTTCGCGAATCAGGCGCCGCACCTGTTGCGCCTTTAGATAGTAGGCGTCGTAATAGCCGGCCGACAGCGCATAGGTGCCGATCATGATGCGGCGCTTGACCTCGGCGCCGAAGCCCTCGCCGCGCGAGCGCTTGTACATCTCCTCCAGGTCTTTCGCCCCGGCGGCCCGGTGACCGTAGCGCACGCCGTCGTAGCGTGACAGGTTGGAGGAACATTCCGCCGGAGCGACCACGTAGTACACCGGCACGGAGTATCCAACGTGCGGCAGCGAGACATCGACCAGCGTCGCGCCGAGTTTTTTGTATTCCTCCAGCGCCGCCTCGATCGCCGCTGCGCTCCTGGCGTCCATGCCCTCGCCGAAGAACTCCTTCGGCAGGCCGATTCTGAGACCCTCGAGCGAGTCGTCCAGGGTCGCGCTGTAGTCGTCCACCGGACGATCGACACTGGTGGAATCACGCGGATCAAAACCTGCCATGGCACCCAGCATCAGCGCCGCGTCCCCGGCGCTGCGTGCAAACGGCCCGCCCTGGTCGAGACTCGAGGCAAACGCGATCATGCCGTAGCGCGACACGCGACCGTAGGTCGGTTTCAGGCCGGTGATGCCGCACAGCGCGGCCGGCTGGCGGATGGAGCCGCCGGTGTCGGTGCCGGTGCTGACCGGCACCAGGCGCGCGGCGACGGCCGCCGCCGAACCGCCGGAAGAGCCGCCGGGCACGGTCGCGGTGTTCCAGGGATTTTTCACCGGCCCGTAGAAACTGGTCTCGTTCGACGACCCCATGGCGAACTCGTCCATGTTGGTCTTGCCGATCATCACGGCTCCGGCTGCGGCCAGCTTCTGCGTCACGGTAGCGTCATAGGGCGCAATGAAGTTGTCCAGCATGCGCGAACCGCAGCTGGTACGGACATCACGGGTACAGAAGATGTCCTTGTGGGCAAACGGGATACCGGTCAGCGGCCCGGCCTCGCCCGCGCCGATGCGCGCATCGGCGGCCCTGGCAGCCGCCAGCGCCTGTGCTTCCGTGACGGTAATGAAACTGTTGAGACGCTCATCCAGCGCCGCGACCCGCTGCAGGCAGGCGCGGGTCAGTTCCTCGCTCGAGAATTCGCCCCTGCTGAGGGCGGCGGAGAGTTCAACAACGGTTTTGTCGTGCATGCAGCGAAACCCTGCGGCGGTTATTCGATGACCTTGGGGACCAGATACAGGCCGGCCTCGGTCAGCGGGGCATGCGCCTGGAAGACCTCACGCTCGTCGGTTTCCGTGACCTCGTCAGCACGCAGGCGCTGGACGGCATCCAGCGGGTGTGCCAGCGGCACCACCGACGTGGTGTCCACCTCCTCCAGATGTTCCACAAAGGCCAGGATATCCGACAGGTTGCGGGCATATTCCGGAATGTCCGCGGCAGTGATATCCAGCATCGCCAGGTGGGCAATCTTCTCGACTTGTGGGGCCTCAAGCGCCATTTCAGACTCCGTATACAGGGCTGGCGTTTTCAACAGGGGCGCAAAGGTAGCACAATCAAGCGCCGGATTGCAGGAAGGATTCGGGGTGATTTCCTTGCCGAAACCTCGCCCCGTTGTTAGATTACCCACCTTCGATTGCGACCCACCCTCGCGGACAAGGATTAAATGGTATTAAAAAGTCTATTCGGCCTGTTCTCCAACGATCTCTCCATTGATCTGGGCACGGCCAACACGCTCATCTACGTCCGCGGGCAGGGAATCGTCCTGAACGAGCCGTCCGTGGTCGCCATCCGCCAGGACCGTGGTCCCGGCGGCCCGAAGAGCATCGCTGCGGTTGGTGCGGAGGCCAAGCTCATGCTGGGCCGCACCCCGGGCAACATCACCGCCATCCGGCCGCTGAAAGACGGCGTCATCGCCGATTTCACCATCACGGAAAAGATGCTGCAGCACTTCATCCACAAGGTGCACGAGGCGCGCTTCTTCAAGCCCAGCCCGCGGGTGCTGATCTGCGTACCCTGCGGCTCGACCCAGGTGGAACGCCGCGCCATCCGCGAGTCTGCCCACGGTGCCGGCGCCCGCGAGGTCTACCTGATCGAGGAACCGATGGCGGCGGCCATCGGCGCCGGCATGCCGGTCGACGAGGCGCGTGGCTCCATGGTGCTGGATATCGGTGGCGGCACGTCGGAAGTTGCCGTTATCTCGTTGAACGGTATCGTCTATTCATCCTCCGTCAGGATCGGTGGCGATCGCTTCGATGACGCCATTATCAACTACGTGCGGCGCAACTACGGCACCCTGATCGGCGAGACCACGGCCGAGCACATCAAGCACGAGATCGGCTCCGCCTACCCGGGCAAGGAGGTTCTCGAAATCGAGGTCAAGGGTCGCAACCTGTCACAGGGCATCCCTCGCGCCTTCACCCTGAACAGCAACGAAATCCTCGAATCCCTGCAGGAACCGCTTGCCGGCATCGTCGGCGCAGTCAAGACGGCGCTCGAGCAGACGCCACCGGAACTCGGTGCAGACGTTGCCGAGCGCGGTATCGTCCTGACCGGTGGCGGCGCGCTGCTGCGCGACCTGGATCGCCTGCTGATGGAGGAGACCGGCCTGCCCGTGGTCGTCGCTGACGATCCCCTCACCTGTGTTGCCCGCGGTGGCGGCCGCGCCCTCGAGCTGTTCGACGAGCGTGGCGGCGACGTCTTCACAGTCGAGTAGCAACCCGACCGGCCGCCATGCGGCGCAAACTGCCCGGCACAGCGCGTCCCTGACGCCCGACGCTGGCGCGGCCTCGCGAGCGCCGCCCCGTGCTGAACAAATACGCTAGAATAGCGCGCTGAACGCCGCGGGACCCACCCCGCCGGCCGCTGGTTGACAAGGTGCGCTCATCAAACTGATTTTCACACAAGGTCCGTCGATCACCGTACGACTGTTCGTCTGTGTCGCGCTGTCGATTGGTCTGATGATGATGGACCATCGCCAGAGCCACCTCGAGTCCGTGCGCGCCGCCCTGTCGATCGTGGTCTACCCGATCCAGCTGGCGGTGGAACTGCCGGGATCCGTGACCGGCTGGTTCCGAGAGTCGCTAGCGACCCGCCGGGAGCTGCAGGAGGAAAACGTCAGCCTGCAGACCCAGCTGCTGATGCTGAAGGCGCAGCGGCAGAAACTGGAGGCGCTGGAAGTCGAGAATATCCGCCTGCGGGAACTGCTCGACTCGTCGTTCCAGGTCGGGGAAAAGATCCTGGTGGCGGAGCTGATGTCGGTCAACCTCGACCCCTACAAGCACCAGATCGTCATCAACAAGGGGGAACTCGACCGGATCTACCCGGGACAGCCGCTGCTCGATGCCGACGGCGTCATGGGTCAGGTCGTGCATGTCGGTCCCTACACCTCGACAGCGGTGCTCATCACCGACACGTCCCACGCCATACCGGTGCAGGTCAACCGCAACGGCCTGCGCACCATTGCCCTGGGCAGTGGCACCATCAACCGCCTGGAACTGCCCTACCTGCCGAACAATTCCGACATCCTCATCGGCGACCTGCTGATCACATCCGGACTTGGCGGCCGTTTTCCGCCCGGTTACCCGGTCGCCATGGTGACCGCGATCCAGCAGGATCCCGGGCAGGCATTCGCCAGGATCGTCGCCACGCCCAAGGCCAAGCTGGACCGCAGCCGGGAAGTTCTGCTGGTCTGGCCGGGTGATATCGATGCCGCGCTGGCCGCAAGCGCCAATGCCGGAAAACAGCCGGCAGAGGCGGACATACAGGTTGTGCCGGAAGGCGAGCCGGACAGCGACGGGGACAGCGAATGATTACCGGCCGCAACCATGGCAGCGGGGTCATTATCGCCACCTTCCTGGCGGCGCTGGTGCTGACCGTTGTCCCCCTGCCGGACTGGCTGCGGCCGGTTCGCCCTGACTGGGTCGGTCTGGTGCTGATCTACTGGTGCCTCGCCCTGCCCGACCGGGTCGGCGTTGTCACGGGATGGTTCACCGGACTGCTGGTCGACCTGCTCACCGGCACCCTGCTCGGACAGCACGCCATGGCACTGGCGGTTATCGCCTGGCTGACGCTCCGCCTGCACCAGCGCATCCGCCTGTTTCCGGTCTGGCAGCAGGCACTGATCATCCTCGTGCTGCTGGTGCTGCACCAGTTGCTGGCACTGTGGGTCGACCGTTTCATCGGTCGTCCGGGGCCGCCATGGTATTACTGGACACCGTCGCTGCTCGGCATGCTGCTGTGGCCGCTGATCTATTCCGCGTTGCGCACGCTGCGGCGCAGCTTCAGTGTCAACTGATCAGGCTCGAACCGGGACATGCCAAGACCGCTGACCCTGAAGGACCACTTTCTCGAGTACCGCCTGTTCACCAACCGGGCGATCATCCTGCTGGTGTTTTGCAGCATGCTGCTGATAGTCCTGTTCAGCCGCCTGCTGTACCTGCAGGTGATCGAACACGAACACTACATCACCCTGTCGGAAGACAATCGCGTGAAACTGCAGGCCATTGCGCCCAACCGCGGCCTGATCTACGACCGCAACGGCATCCTGCTGGCGGAAAACCTGCCATCCTTCCGCCTGGAAATCACGCCGGAGCAGGTGGATGACATGGCGTCCACCCTCGAGGCGCTCGAGGAAATCATCCACATCAGCGATGTCGACCGTTCGCGCTTCGAACGACTGCGGGCCCGCAAGCCACGCTTCGAGGCGATACCGCTGCGTTTTCACCTCGACGATGCGGAAGTGGCGCGTTTTTCTGTCAACCGGCACCGCTTCCCGGGCGTCGAAATTCAGGCCGGTCTGTCGCGCCACTACCCGCTCGGCAGCCTCGGCGTGCATGTCCTGGGGTATGTTGGTCGCATCGACGAGCAGGCGCTCAAGGAGCTGGATACCTCCAATTACAGCGGCACCACGCATATCGGCAAAATCGGTATAGAAAAAACCTACGAGGACGTCCTGCACGGCAAGGTCGGCGTCCAGCACGTGGAAACCACCGCGCAGGGGCGGGTACTGCGCGTGCTTCGGCGCACGCCGCCGGTGCCGGGCAACAACCTCTACCTGACGCTGGATTCGCGCCTGCAGGCAGCCGCGGAACAGGCCTTTGGCGACTTCTCGGGGTCCGCCATTGCACTGGATCCCAGGACCGGCGACGTACTTGCCATGGTGAGCCAGCCGACCTATGACCCGAACCCGTTCGTCAACGGCATTGAATTCGATGCCTACAATGCGCTCAGGGACGACGAAAAGGAACCGCTGTTCAACCGCGCCCTGCGTGGCCAGTACCCGCCCGGCTCGACCGTCAAGCCGTTTATCGGCCTTGCCGGGCTGGAACAGGGCATTACCGGCAGCAAGTCCACGACCTATTGCCCGGGCTTCTATACCCTGCAGGGCAGCAGCCGCAAGTACCGCGACTGGAAACGCACCGGCCATGGCACGGTGAACCTCAACACTGCCATCACGCAGTCCTGTGATGTCTATTTCTACGATCTTGCCCTGTCGCTCGGGATTGACCGGATGCACGACTACCTGGTGCATTTCTCCTTTGGCCGCCGTACCGGGATCGACATCGTCGGTGAACTGCCCGGACTCATGCCCTCGCCGGCCTGGAAACGCCAGCGCCGTGGCGAGCCCTGGTTCCCGGGCGAAACCATCATCACCGGCATCGGCCAGGGCTTTTTCCTGACCACGCCGCTGCAGCTGGCCACGTCCACGGCCGCACTGGCCAACAACGGGCAGATCATCCAGCCGAAGGTCGTGCATGCCGAGCAGACAGCCGGTAGTGGCGAGCTGCTGCCACACCAGCCACGCATCGGTGAAACCATCACCATAAAGAACCAGCATCACTGGGACGAGGTGATCCAGTCCATGATCGACGTGGTGCATGGTGCGCGCGGGACCGCACGCCGCATCGGCGAGGACAGCCCCTACCGGATCGCCGGCAAGACCGGCACCGCGCAGGTGTATGGCCTCAAGCAGGAAGAGAAATACGATGCCGAGTCCATCGAGGAGAAACTGCGTGACCACTCCCTGTTCATCGCCTTCGCACCGGCCGGGGAACCGCGCATTGCGATTGCCGTGATCGTGGAAAACGGCGGCAGCGGCGGCGCGGTTGCCGCGCCTATCGCGCGTACCATCATGGATGCCTGGCTGGTGGACAATCCGGCATGAGCACCGCGTTCTCACGCCGGGGAGAGGACGCCAGCCGGCGCGGCTGGCAGTACCGCCTGCACCTCGATGCCCCGCTGCTGCTGGCACTGATCGGTGTCAGCGGACTCGGCCTGATGGTGCTGTACAGCGCCGGTGGCGAGGACACGAGCCTGCTCGTCCGGCAGCTGATCCGGCTGGCGATTGCCTTTGCCACCATGTTCGCCGTTGCCCAGGTCTCGCCGCGCCTGCTGGTGCGTATCACGCCATGGGCATTCGCCACCGGCATCCTGCTGCTGCTCGCTGTGCTGATAGGCGGTGAGATCAGCGGCGGAGCGCAGCGCTGGCTGAACCTGTACGTGGTGCGCTTCCAGCCATCCGAGATGATGAAGCTCGCCGTCCCCATGATGGTCGCCTGGTACCTTGCGGACGCACGATTGCCACCCAACCGCTTCCAGCTGATAGCCGGCGGCATCCTGATCGCGGTACCCATGCTGCTGATCGCCAAACAGCCGGACCTCGGCACCGCCCTGCTGATCGCCAGTTCCGGTTTTTTCGTGCTGTTCCTGGCCGGTCTGCAGTGGCGCCTGCTGGCGTTTCTCACGGCGGTGGCTGCCGCGGGAGCGCCGCTGCTCTGGCATTTCATGCACGAGTACCAGCGCCAGCGGGTGCTGACGTTCCTGAGTCCGGAGAAGGACCCGCTGGGCACCGGTTACCACATCATCCAGTCGAAGATCGCCATCGGCTCCGGCGGGCTGCTCGGCAAGGGCTGGCTGAACGGCACCCAGTCGCAGCTGGATTTCCTGCCGGAGCGATCCACCGATTTCATCTTCGCCGTGCTGGGCGAGGAATTCGGCCTCCTCGGCGTGGCGCTGCTGTTCACTTTCTATGTCATCATCGTCATCCGCGGCGTCCTCATCGCCGTGCAGGCGCAGGACACCTACACCCGGCTGCTGGCCGGCAGCCTTGCCATGACGTTCTTCGTCTACGTCATCGTCAACACCGGCATGGTGACCGGGCTGCTGCCGGTGGTCGGCCTGCCGCTGCCGATGATCAGCTACGGCGGCACATCGATCGTGACCTTGATGGCCGGCTTCGGTATCCTCATGTCCATCCAGACGCACCGTAAGCTGTTACCGACCTGACATACCGGACCGCTCCACACACAGAGGAACACACCACATGCTGCGAAGGTTTCTGAAAACCGGCCTGTTTCTCGGCGCGCTGTTCTGCACGCTGCCCGCCTGCACCAAAACGATCGCCGCCACGGATGCCAGGGGGTATTCCACCAATCCCGACGTGCAGGTCTTCATCGACGAGATGGTCGCCGAGCACGCCTTCGACCGGGAGCAGCTGACCGGAATCTTCAGCCAGGCGGAACGCCGCGATGACATCATCGAGTTGATGAGCCGGCCCGCGGAAAAGCGCCTCGAGTGGGGCGAGTACCGGAAAATATTCCTGACGCAGAGCCGGATCGACGGCGGTGTCGCCTTCTGGGATGCCAATGAAAAGATCCTGCAGCAGGCCGAGGAGAAATTCGGCGTCGATCCGCAGGTGATTGTTGCCATCATCGGCGTCGAGACACGCTATGGCGGCAATACCGGATCGCACCGCGTGATCGACGCCCTCTCCACGCTGGCCTTCGACTACCCGCCGCGCAGCAAGTTCTTTCGCGGTGAACTGGAGCAGTACCTGATACTCGCGCGCGAGGAAAACATCGACCTGCTGTCGGCCACGGGCTCCTACGCCGGCGCCATGGGCTACGGGCAGTTCATCCCGAGCAGCTACCGCAACTTCGCCGTTGACTTCGATGGCGACGGCGTACGCGACCTGTGGGGCAGCCCGATGGACATCATCGGCAGCGTCGCCAACTACATGCACGTGCACGGCTGGGACCTGGGGGCCACGGTAACCACGCCCGCCACCGTGACAGGTAACCGCTACAGCAAGCTGCTGGAGCAGGGC
>Ga0209536_100005479_pt1 | contig 19697 bp, 19 predicted proteins | sample DeeMarSeWOR28_12_FD_187461 | JGI IMG/M metagenome (GOLD analysis project Ga0209536, IMG submission 187461) | Marine sediment microbial communities from White Oak River estuary, North Carolina - WOR-2-8_12 (SPAdes) (version 2) | ecosystem: Environmental > Aquatic > Marine > Intertidal zone >...
TGGCTACCGGGTAATGCGCACCCCGGCCTAAAAACAAGGCGTTGTGTTTGTCAGCGAACTGTTCGGCCAGCACGCTGATTTGTTGGTCTAGTTGCAGGATTTTTTCTATCTTTCCTGGCAAGCTTTCTAGCTCAGCAACCAGCAATGCTTCCTTGTCTTCGCCCATGCCGTTACGGCGGCCTAAAGCGATCACCAATAACATCAGTGCGGTCAATTGTGTGGTGAATGCCTTAGTTGAGGCGACGCCAATTTCCGGACCGGCGCGGGTCATGAGAACCAAGTCGGATTCGCGCACCAAAGAGCTTTCCGGTACGTTGCAGATGGCCAGGGAATGGCCGAAGCCCAGGCGTTTGGCTTCCAGCAAACCGGCGATGGTATCAGCGGTTTCACCGGATTGGGAGATAGTGACGATTAGCGAGTTCTTACGCACTACCGGCTTTCGGTAGCGGAATTCGCTGGCCACTTCCACACTGCAGGGTACGCCGGCAATGGACTCCAGCCAATGACGACCGATCAAACCTGCGTGGTAGCTGGTACCGCAGGCGATGATGTGTACGCCTTGCACTTGGTCGAATACCTGCGGTGCGCTGGCGCCAAAAGCCTGCTCGAATATTTTATGGCCGTGGATTCGGCCTTCTAACGTATCGGCGATGGCGCGGGTTTGCTCATGAATTTCTTTGAGCATGAAGTGGCGGTATTCTCCCCGGTCGGTGGCTTCGGCGGTGAGGGCGCTTTCCTGGATGGGCCGGTTGACCACTTCGCCGTTACGGTTGTAGATGGTCAGTTGCTCTTTGGTTATGTCCACCACATCGCCTTCTTCCAAGAAGATAAACCGTTGAGTGACAGGTAAAAGCGCCGCCACATCGGAGGCGATGAAGTGCTCGCCAATGCCCACACCAACAACCAACGGACTGCCCAGGCGCGCGGCAACCACCCGACCAGGCTCGTGCTTGCTGATCACACCAAGCGCGTAAGCGCCTTCCAAATGGGTTACGGCTTCTTGTACGGCTTTGAGCAAGTCTTTATTTTCGTTGATGTGGTGGTGGTAGACTTGATGGGCCACCACTTCGGTATCGGTTTGCGAGGTGAACAGGAAGCCTTGTTGTTTTTGCAATTCCCGTAATTGTTCGTGGTTTTCGATAATGCCGTTGTGTACCACGGCGACGGTTTTGTTGCATACGTGCGGATGGGCGTTGGTTTCGCTGGGTTCACCGTGAGTGGCCCAACGCGTGTGGGCGATGCCGATGCGCCCTGTCATTTTGTTCTCAGCTTGTTCGGCCAAGGCGGCCACTTTGCCTTTGGAACGCACCCGGTGTAACTGGCCTTCGTCGTTGACCACGGCTATACCGGCCGAATCGTAACCCCGGTATTCCAAGCGGCGTAAACCTTCGATGAGTATGGGGACTACGTTTCTATCTGCTGCAGCGCCAACTATTCCGCACATAATGAATCCTGTTGATGATTGTTTTAGTTTCTAGAATGTATTTTTCGCACACCCAACCCGTGGAGAACGCTATTTGTTTTTCTGCGGCCGTTTCCAACCTTTACGGGTTTTTTGCATGGCACGGCTTAAAGTCAATTGGCCGGCCGGCGCGTCGTGGGTAATGGTCGAACCGGCGCCGATGGTGGCGCCTTCACCCACTTCCACCGGTGCCACTAACTGGGTGTCGGAGCCAATAAACACATCATCTCGAATGACGGTTTGGTGTTTGAAGGCACCGTCGTAGTTGCAAGTGATGGTGCCTGCGCCAACGTTGACCCGTTTGCCCATAGTGGTGTCACCTACGTAGCTCAAGTGATTGATCTTGCTGTTTTCGTCCACTGTGGATTTTTTAATTTCCACAAAGTTGCCCACTTTAACCTTGTTGTTTAGATGTGTTTCGGGTCGCAGGCGCGCGAATGGGCCCAGCTCACAACCGTCTCCAATGCGTGATTTTTCCACGATAGTGTTGGGATGAATCACTACATCGTTACCGATTTGGGTGTCTTTGATCACACAGTTGGGCGCTATGTAGACGCGGTCTCCCAAGCTCACTTTGCCTTCAAATACCACGTTCACATCGATGACCACGTCTTTACCGATGCTCAACTCGCCCCTGAGATCGAACCGGGCCGGATCTTTGAGAGTGACGCCGTCAGTCATCAATTGCTCGGCTTGTTGGCGCTGGTAAACCCGCTCCAGTTCCGCCAGGTGGATTTTGTTGTTTACCCCTTCGATTTCACTGAGTGCGGCGGGTTTGGCGGTTTTAATGGCAATGCCTTCTTTGGCGGCGATGGCGATGATATCGGTCAAGTAAAATTCGCCTTGGGCATTGTTGTTTTCTAGCATTTTTAACCAGCGGCGCAGCAAATCGGATTTCACGGCCAATATGCCGGTGTTGATTTCCTTGATGGCTTTTTGCTCCGGCTTGGCGTCTTTTTGCTCCACAATACCGACCACGCTGCCGCTGACATCGCGGATGATGCGGCCATAACCGGTAGGGTCATGCGTCATGGCCGTGAGCAATGCCATGGTATTGTCGTCCACTTCGCTTAACAAATGCGCCAACGTGTGCTGGGAGATCAGCGGCACATCTCCGTATAAAATCAGCACGGGTTTGTTGCCGGTAATCGCCGGTATGGCCTGTTCTACGGCATGCCCCGTACCGAGTTGCTGTTCCTGCAATACCCAATTGACATCCAAATGGGCAAGGGTTTCTTTGACCGTCTCGCCTCCATGGCCGTACACCACGTGAGTGGCAGCAGCACCCAACTGACTTGCGGTCAAAATAACGTGTTCCAAAAGCGGCTTATCGCCAAGCACATGCAAAACTTTGGGCAAGTCCGATTTCATCCGGGTGCCCTGGCCTGCGGCTAAGATAATGACGTTAAGATCGTTATTCATTTGTTGTTATACCAGATCGAGAGACAATAGAGATTCGCATATTATGGCAGAGTTTTGTAAAAGAAAGGTGACGGTTCGAGCGCAATACTGGAAAAATGCCTTAGTAGGTACTCTGACTGCAAGGCGGCGAAAAGTTTTGTGTTGCGCGTTATGAAAGTAAGCATACCACCAACAAAATGGCTAATTTTATCTTATTCAATGCACCAATAAAAAAGGGCGAGTTCCTCCCCGCCCTAGTCGTAGTAAATTTATTGTTGTTTTTATGCTGTTGGCTGCGTTTGAGCAGGTGTAACTTGTTGAAAAGTTACGCTTTGCCCAGTTTCTTTTTGATGTTTTTAATGGTTTGAATTTTTGCGATAGCTTCAGCCAATTCGGCTTCTGCTCTAGCGTAATCAATATCATCCTTGTGGTCCGCCAGTTCTTTTTCGGCCCGTTCTTTCGCTTTTAAGGCCTCGGCTTCGTCAATGTCCGTGGCGCGTAACGCGGTATCGGATAACACTGTAACACCTTGGGGAAGAATTTCCAACATGCCGCTGGAGACGTAAAAATACTCTTCCTCGTTATCCGGTTTCACCACCCTAACTTCGCCAGGCTTGAGCTTGGTCAGCAGTGGGGCGTGACGCGGCAATACACCCACCTCACCCATCACCGCCGGAGCGAACACCATAATCGCTGGGCCGGAAAATATTTCCGCTTCCGCGCTTACGATGTCTACATGCATGGTCATTGCCATTGGTTTTCTCCGTTACTTTCTTATTCGCTAAGGGCTTGCAGCGTTACATTTTCTTGGCTTTTTCAAGCGCTTCGTCGATGGAACCGACCATGTAAAACGCCTGTTCGGGAATGTGGTCGTATTCACCGTCCACCAAGCCTTTGAAACCGGCGATGGTGTCTTTGAGCGATACGTATTTGCCGGGAGAGCCGGTAAATACTTCCGCCACGAAGAACGGTTGTGACAGAAAACGTTGAATTTTCCGCGCCCGGGCCACGATCAGCTTGTCTTCTTCGGACAGCTCATCCATACCCAAAATAGCGATAATGTCTTTTAATTCTTTATAACGTTGTAACGTACCTTGTACAGCACGGGCGACGTCGTAGTGCTCTTGGCCGATAACCAGCGGGTCCAACTGACGGGAGGTGGAGTCCAGCGGATCCACCGCGGGATAAATACCCAACTCGGCGATGGAACGGGACAATACCACGGTCGCGTCCAAGTGGGCGAAGGTGGTGGCCGGTGATGGGTCGGTCAAGTCGTCCGCCGGCACGTATACCGCCTGGATCGAGGTGATGGAACCGGTCTTGGTGGAAGTGATGCGCTCTTGCAAAGCACCCATTTCTTCCGCCAAGGTGGGCTGATATCCTACCGCCGATGGCATCCGGCCTAACAACGCCGATACTTCGGTACCGGCCAAGGTGTAACGATAGATGTTGTCGATAAATAGTAACACGTCGCGGCCTTCGTCACGGAAGAATTCCGCCATGGTCAAGCCAGTCAGCGCCACCCGCAAACGGTTGCCCGGGGGTTCGTTCATCTGACCGTATACCAGGGATACTTTATCTAATACGTTGGATTCTTTCATTTCGTGGTAGAAGTCGTTACCTTCACGGGTACGCTCACCCACACCGGCGAACACGGAATAACCGCTGTGCTCAATAGCAATGTTACGGATCAACTCCATCATGTTTACGGTCTTGCCTACACCGGCACCACCGAACAATCCCACTTTACCACCCTTGGCAAACGGGCAGACTAAGTCGATAACTTTAATACCGGTTTCCAACAATTCTGTACTGGCGGCCAATTCTTCGAAGGTGGGCGCCGCACGGTGAATAGCCCAGCTTTCTTCCGCGCCCACGGGGCCGGCTTCGTCTACGGGATCACCTAATACGTCCATAATCCGGCCCAGGGTTTTCTTGCCCACGGGAACGGAGATCGGCGCGCCGGTGTTGCTGACTTTCATGCCGCGTTTCAAGCCGTCAGAGCTGCCCATGGCAATGGATCGCACCACGCCGTCACCCAACTGTTGCTGCACTTCCAGGGTCAGGCCGACATCATCCAGCCGTAACGCGTCGTATACTTTGGGCATCGCTTCGCGTGGAAATTCCACGTCCACTACCGCGCCGATAATTTGCACTATTTTTCCAGAACTCATTCTCAGTCCCCTTAAATGTCTTTAATAAAATCCTGTTTGCGTTGCTTCAACACCGAAAAGCGTATTAAACCGCGGCCGCGCCGCTCACGATCTCCGACAACTCCTGGGTAATGGCCGCCTGGCGGGCTTTGTTGTACGCCAAGGCCAGGTCGTCGATCATGTTGCCGGCGTTGTCCGATGCGGCTTTCATGGCCACCATACGGGCGGCTTGTTCGCACGCGGTATTTTCCACGGCGGCCTGGTACACCAATGATTCGATATAACGGGTCAATAAATCCGTTAACACCTCTTTGGCTTCGGGCTCATACATATAATCCCAATGATGTTCCAGCTCGGCGTTTTCATCTTTTTCGATGGGCAGCAACTGTACTGTTTGCGGATCTTGAGTCATGGTGTTGACGAATTTGTTGTACACCACGTACAGACGGTCGATTTTGCCTTCGTCGAAAGCTTCTAACATCACTTTTACAGTGCCGATCAAATCTTCCACCCGCGGCTCATCACCCAAGTGACTGGTGTGCGCTACGATATTGCTGCCCAGGCGTTTGAAAAAGGAATAACCTTTGGAGCCGATGGTGCATAGATCAATACCCGCGCCTTGCTCGCTCCACTCCCGTAAGGTGCGCAACGTACGGCGGAACATATTAGCGTTCAAACCGCCGCACAAACCCCGGTCAGTGGACACGATGATAAAACCGACGCGCTTGACTTCCCGGTCGTTCATGTAGGAATGCCGGTATTCTGGATGGGCATGCGCCAGGTGGGCGATCACATTGCGGATCTTTTCGGAATAAGGTCTTGAGGCGGCCATGCGGTCTTGCGCTTTACGCATTTTGCTGGCCGCGACCATTTCCATGGCTCGCGTGATCTTCTGCGTGTTTTTGACGCTTTTGATCTGATTTCGTATCTCTTTACCAACTGCCATGGTTTACCCCTTCCTTTACCAGGTGCTGCTGGACTTGAACTTATCCAACGCTTCTTTCATTTTCGCCGCAATCTCGTCGTTGTAATCGCCGCTTTCGTTGATTTGCTTCAACAAGTCAGCGTAGTTTGAACGTACGAAGGAATGCATGGCCGATTCGAAATCCACCACTTTGTTCACGGCCACATCGTCCAGATAACCTTCGTTGGCGGCAAACAAGGTGAAGCCCATTTCAGCAACGGTCAGTGGTTGATACTGTTTCTGCTTCATTAACTCGGTAACCCGCTGGCCACGTTCGATTTGTTTACGAGTGGATTCGTCCAAATCAGAAGCGAACTGAGCGAAAGCCGCCAATTCACGGTACTGGGCCAAGTCCAAACGTACGCCACCACCGAGTTTCTTGATGATCTTGGTTTGCGCCGCGCCCCCTACCCGGGATACGGACAAACCGGCGTTGATGGCAGGACGGATGCCGGCGTTGAATAAGTCGGTTTCCAGGAAGATCTGACCGTCGGTAATGGAAATTACGTTAGTGGGTACGAACGCCGATACGTCACCGGCCTGGGTTTCGATAATCGGCAATGCCGTTAGGGAACCGGTTTGACCTTTGACTTTACCGTTAGTGAGTTTTTCCACATAGTCAGCGTTAACCCGAGCGGCACGCTCCAACAAGCGAGAGTGTAAATAGAACACGTCACCAGGATAAGCTTCACGACCCGGTGGACGACGTAACAACAAGGATACCTGACGATACGCCCAAGCTTGTTTGGTCAAATCATCGTATACGATCAAAGCATCTTGGCCGTTGTCGCGGAAATATTCGCCCATGGCACAACCGGCGTAGGGTGCGATAAATTGCATGGCCGCCGCATCGGAGGCACTGGCCGCCACGATGATGGTGTGCTCCAACGCACCGTGTTCTTCCAACTTATGCACTACGTTGGCGATACTGGAGGCTTTCTGGCCCACTGCCACGTAGATACATTTCACACCGGTGCCTTTTTGGTTGATGATGGCATCCACAGCTACGGCGGTTTTACCGGTTTGGCGGTCACCGATGATCAGCTCGCGCTGACCACGGCCAATTGGCACCATCGCGTCGATAGCCTTCAAGCCGGTTTGCACCGGTTGGGATACCGACTGGCGACTGATTACCCCAGGAGCCACTTTTTCGATGGGTGATGAGGCCTTGGCGTTGACAGGACCTTTGCCGTCGATGGGATTACCCAAAGAGTTCACTACACGGCCAACCAGCTCTTCGCCTACGGGCACTTCCAAAATGCGGCCGGTACAATACACCTTATCGCCTTCGGTGATGTGTTTGTAATCACCCAATACCACGGCACCGACCGAATCGCGCTCCAGGTTCAACGCCATACCAAAGGTGTTGCCCGGAAACTCGATCATCTCGCCGTACATTACGTCAGACAAGCCGTGGATACGCACGATACCGTCGGTGATACTTACCACCGTGCCTTCGTTGCGTGCTTCGGTCGTCGCTTCGAATTGCTTGATTTTTTCTTTGATCAGACCACTGATTTCAGATGGATTTAGTTGCATCTCTTATTCCCCTTGCTCGCCGTATGCGGCTGAATTAGTCGCCGTCGCTTAACCGGCCAATTGAATCGATAATTTGCGGATCTGGCCCAAGGTCGAGCCGTCAATCACGGTGTCACCGGCTTTGATAACGGCGCCACCCAGCAAAGACTCATCCACACGGCACGTCAAACTGACTTCCCGCCCTAAACGCTTTTTCAATTGCTGTTGCAACAGTGTTTGGTGCTCGGCGGAGACTTCGAAGGCCGAAATGATTTCGGCTTCAATGGTTTTTTCCGCTTCGGCTTTTAATGTTTCAAACTGTTGCGCAATTTCGGGCAGGACGCTCAAGCGGCGGTTCTCCACTAACAGCTTGATTAAGTTTACGCCTTCGTCCGTAAGGTTCTTGCCGCACACGCCTAAAAACAATTCCGTTAACTGTGCTTTGTTCACGCTGGTGTTGCCCATAATGGCCTGCATGTTTTCGTCGCTAGCCACTTGGGAAGTCAGTTGCAACATATCGGACCAAGCTTGCAGTTTGGATTGCTCTTGCGCCAATTCGAAAATGGCCTGGGCGTAGGGTCGTGCGATGGTTGATAACTCTGCCATAATCGATCGCCTTATATGCTAGCCGCTACGTCTTTGATGATTTTTTCATGCGCTCTGGCATCGATTTCGCGCTTCAACACTTGGCCTGCTGCCGTCATAACCAGCTCGGATACTTGCTCACGCAGATGCTCTTTAGCTTGGTTGATCTCAGTTGCAATTTCGGCGTTGGCCGCTGCAATAATTCGATCCGCTTCGCCTCGGGCATTTTCTTTAGCTTCCTCAACAATCTCAGAAGCGCGTTTTTGTGCTTGAGCTATGATGTCCGCCGCTTGTGACTTGGACTCTTTAAGTGTCTCTTTTGCGCGTTTCTCTGCCAATTCCTGTTCGTGTTTACCTTTCTCGGCTGCCGCCAAACCATCGGCAATTCGCTTTTGCCGGGCTTCCAGCAGACCGGAAACCGGTCCCCACAGAAATTTGTTGACCAGCCATATCATAATGATGAAGGCGGCCATTTGCGCGATGAGTGTTACGGTAATGTTCACTGTGTTCGCTCCTTTATGGGCTGGATCTACTGATTAAGTCTGGAATAGTAGATCGAAACCTTAACCCAAAACAGAGATGGCGGCTTCCAGAGCGCCTACGAATGGGTTAGCGAACAAGAACCACATGGCGAACGCTAAGATGATGAACGGGAAAGATTCCATCAAACCAGCGAAAATAAACATGTTGGTCATTAAGGCCGGACGCATTTCAGGCTGACGCGCGATACCTTCTAGAGTTTTCGCACAGATCAAGCCCCAACCAATGGCCGAACCTAAACCGGCTGCGGCTAATATCACGCCAACACCAACCGCTGTATAGGCGTAAATGGTCGCAATCATATCAGGTGTCATTGTTTTTCTCCTTAAGATGTAAAAGTAATAAAAGTTAAAAGCGTAAATCGTTGCGTTAAAAACGTTACCATTATTTTAGTGATCCGAGGTATGCGCCATACCCAAATACACAATGGTCAATACCATAAAGATAAAAGCCTGCAAGGTAATAATCAGAATATGGAACAGCAACCAGCCCAAATCCAATACCACTTGCAACGGGAACCAAATTAATAACGCCGCACCGAGTGCAGCACCGCCACTGAGCAGCGCGATCAACAAGAACACTAGCTCGCCGGCGAATAAGTTTCCGAACAAACGTAAACCGAGACTCAAGGGTTTAGCCAACTCTTCGATAGCAGTCATCACAATGTTGACTGGCACTAAGAACTTACCGAAGGGATGAAATAAGAACATTTTTAAGTAGCCTACCGGACCTTTAATCTTGATGCTGTAAAACACAATCAACATAAACACCGTCAGCGACATGGCCATGGTGGTATTGAGGTCGGTGGTGGGCACGACTTTCAGATAATGAATGCCGAACCAGGAGGAAGCAATTAACGGCAGCAAGTCCACGGGAATCAAATCCATAAAGTTCATCAACCATACCCAGATAAAGATGGTTAATGCCAACGGCGCGATTATTGGATTGTGGCCGGGAAAGGTGTCCCGAACCTGGGTTTGCACGAAATCGATGATGGATTCTACGAAATTTTGGAAACCGCCAGGCACGCCATCGGTCAACCGTTTACCCAGGCGATAACTGACAAACACCATTAACGCGCCTAACAGCACACTAAAGAAAACGGTATCAACGTGCAGCGCCCAAAAACCGGCCGCCTGGTGGGTTACTGGGTCACAATCGCCAACACATAAATTGGTCAAATGGTGCTGGATGTACTGAACACTACCGCCACCGGAAGAACCTTCTGTTGCAGCTTGACTCAAGACTCTCTCCCTTTTTGATATGCTTTGTTAATGTTTTCTTTGTATGTTGTTGGGGGTTTTTATCGTTTTCTCAGGTTCTGGCTATTTTTCGTGAACCCATTACAAAACTCAATTGTGCCACGGCGAACCCCACACACATGGCTATCGGCGGCAGTTTGAACGCGGCTAAACCCACTGCCAGCAAACCGGCCACCAATAAAAATCTCTGCACAGCGCCAAAATATAAGATCTGCAGACTTCGCTTGGGATTGCGTAATACGGCTTCTTCGGCCCGTTTTACCCCGCGACTTAACCACAACACGGTCAACACACTGGCAAAGCCACCGTAGAGAGCGGATGCCGCCTCCCACGCGCCTTGCATCAGAAACAATCCCGCCACCACTATACTGCTTATTATTTGCAAACTGGCAACGCTGCGTGCTTTAACGGCCAGTTGAGAATCAGCGGGGCTCAATATAACTCCGGATCACTTAAGAGTTTGTAAACTTTCAGGAAACCGCCAATGAAACCCAGAGCGCCAAAGGAAATCAGAAAAATTGGCCGAGTATTCAACCACATATCGGCTAAATACCCCAATATAAATCCCGCGGCTATCATCGACGTCAAGACGGAACCGACACCAATTAACAATAACCCGGGACCTTTGGTTTTTTTCATGCAGCTGCGCTACTAAACAAGCAATTTTGCCGTCAAGTCATCCCGAAAATTAGGGCGCAAAGTATACCCGCCAACCGATCATACAGCAAGCGGCGCGTCCACATTGTGTTAAATTTTTGACTGCGATCAGGATAATGGAAGAAAAGCCCCAAAATTCGGTCAGCCAGCGCCGATGGAGGCCTAGAGGCCTGATCAATCATGGCGAGCCTGCGGTCACCTGGCCGCTGGGAAATATCGCGGGGTACTGCAATACCCTTATCTTGCTTAGCGCACAAAAGGCATCTGGCCAACCCCTTATTAACGAAAACAATAAGCCGCAAACAGAGCAATCCGGGCAGGTGCTAACAGTATGTGAGAAATTCACAATCCAGCTTTGACGCGTGGATATTGCCAGGGATTGTTACTATACTGGCTCAATCCATAATTCTAATGCATAAATCCAACAAAGGAGCTTCACATGCCCACCCTCGCCAGCCAGCCGCAAACCATAGGCAAGGTTTTAGATGATGCATTTAAGTTTTACGTGAAAAACCTGGTAAGCATTTTGCCGCTATCCATATTGACAGTAGTTACACCGGTGGCCGCCATCATTTCGTTTGTCGGTGTCGAAAGTTATTTTAGCCTTAGCAGTGGCCAAATCGATCCCGCCACAATCGATTTTACTAACCTCGGCAGTGGCGGATTGATTGCGACATTGTTGTTCGTGTTTTTCTATGCCGCCATGTTCTACAAAATGACAGCCGCGGCTCAAGATCATCCTATGGGCATCGGCGCGTCCTTGGGACTGGGGGTAAAAGCAACCATTCCGCTTCTTATCACCTATATACTCTTTGTCGTAGCAGTCACGTTGGGTATGATATTACTTGTCATCCCGGGCATCATTGTCATGGTATCGCTGATTTTATTCCTGCCCGCCTACACCATGGATAATGCCGGCATTATCGGCAGCCTGAAAAAGAGCCATAACTTGGTGTGGGGCAACTGGTGGCGCACGCTACTTATTTTATCCGTGCCAGTGATTATATTGTCGGTGATCGTGGCTGGCGTGATAATGGTTGTGGGAATCGTCTTTGGCATCAGCGCAGTCGAGGGCGAAGGGGATTTACTGCAATTGCAGATCATGATGGAGGTGGCCCAACAGATTGTTAACATCTTCATATACCCACTGTTTCCGGCGCTGATGATCATTTTGTATAACGATTTGAAACTGCGCAAAGAAGGCGCTGATTTAGACGCTAAGATCAGCGGCACCGCATCGATATAAACCCGGCATTGCCTTTACCCATGCGCTTGTTTTTATTGGTATGCTTTTGTAGCGTTTTCGGATGCAAGAGCGTTGGCGCGGATATTGCCCCGTTGACGCAAACATTCTCCAGCGCGCTGCACAATGCGCTGGAGCGCTGCCTGCAGCGCGTCGAGCACGCTTACCTCGATGATCCTGAATTCGAATTCAACCTACAAACACACTGCCAAGCGCTGGCACAACAGCTGGCAACAAAGGATTTGTCACCTTATATACAACAGCCACTGGATAGAAACTTGACGCTTGAACAAGTCATGGACTTGCAAAGCATTAGTGCGACCATCAACACCCGCCATACCACCTCGACCTATGGATTCGATTTTCAAGGTTTGCATTCGATCCTGGATAGCACCTTGGTTCTGGAGCAAGAGCGAGACTTAAGCATGTGGAGGCGGTTTTTAAATTGGTTAGCTGGCCTTTTCGATAAAACCGAAAACCAGCAACCGGACTGGCTAAAAGAATGGTTGGCCAAACTGTCCATACCCGAGGGGATGACGCAAGCTTTGTATACGGCAATGGTGATCCTGCTGAGCATTTTATTCTTAGCCATTGTTGTTGCCGAATTGCGGGCGGCCGGCATACGCAATTGGTTGAAACGCCGCTCACAACGCTACCAACTTGGGGATACCAAGCCCCCCGACTCCCCTGACGCCATGCTTACCTGGGACGCCATTTTGCGATTGCCCGCCAGGGAAAAAATTCTCGGCAGTTATAACAAACTGCTGCATTTGCTGGCCAATAAGAACTTAATTCCCAAAGATGAAAGCTTAACCAACCACGAACTACAAACCTGCCTGGAAAAATCTTTGGGGGGCGAGCAAGCGGTTTTCCGTCAATTGATTCGCGGCGTTGAAGCCACATTATACGGTGATATACCCCCGGACCAAAACAGTATAGACCAAATCAGCCGCCAAACTTCGCGATATGCCGAATCACTGGATTCACGATAGGGAACAACGCGGGTTTTCATGAAAGATCGCTTAACAACTTTATTCGGCGCATTGGTAGCACTTGTGGTAGTGATTATATTGTTATCGCCGCCACCTCAACCACCGGCCGAACCGGTGTCGCTACCCACCAGCACCAACAGCGGCCGCTATGGCTTGCTGGGCTTAAAACGTTGGCTGGATGAATCCGGTGTGGCCAACATGAGTTTGCAATCCCGTTACAATAACTTATTTTCCGACACCGCGATCGCCGCCAGTGGCAACTTACTCATCACCTCAGCTCCCGCCACCTCCCCGGCCCGGGAGCAGGAGCTGGAATTCTTGTTCTTTTGGTTATCCCAAGGTAACGATATATTGTTGTTAAGCGCCCATAGCGATACGCCGCCATGGGCTTTAGCTATGCCGCTGAACGACGATAGCAGCGTATTAGCACAACTAGGATTTCAATTGCTGACAGAGGATGCCGATGAACCACCAAGCGAAGAGGAACCAAGCCCTACCTCCGAAGAGAACCAGACCTCGTTCGCCGAGGAACTGCGCGACCTGAGCGCGCAAATTGACAACCCTTACCAATCCATCACATTAACACCGCTCAGTTGGCATCCACTGGTAAACCAAGTGGGCACCGTCAGCGCTCGGCTTCATGAAGCTTCGCGGCCGCCCACCCGCTTGCAAGGTTTTGACTGGCCTCGCTCGGCGATGGTGATATTGCGCGATACCGAAGGCCAGGCCGCCATGTGGGAAGCGCGCGTCGGTGAAGGCCGGCTTTGGGTCAGCCGGTTTGCCGACTTGTTCGGTAATGTCTCTTTAGGCGAACAAGACAATGCGCGACTAATCGCCAACATCATCCGTTCGTCGTTAAAACCGGGCGGGCAAGTGATATTTGATGATATGCATTTTGGGATTTCCAACTTATATGACCCCGAGGCGTTTTTTGGGGACAGCCGCTTACATAATACCTTGTGGTTTATCTTCGGCTTTTGGCTATTGTATGTGGTAGGGTACGGCAACCGTTTCATGCCGCTAAGCCAAAAACCTCAAGCGGTGCAAAGTGTGGATTTTACCTACGCCGTTGGCGGCTACTTTGCGAGGCGCTTGACGCAACAAAGCGCGGCAATGGCTTTGTTCCAGCATTTTTTTAACGATATGCGGGCGTATTACAAACAACCCTTAAACGGCGAACCGGTTTGGGATTTGTTGCAGCACAATCCGCGGATCGCCCCCAAAGCCATTACCCGGCTGCAAGCGCTATATAATGCACTCAATCGCAAAAAGCGCTTTAACTTAATTAAGCTCAGGAACCAACTACTCACCGTGAGGAAACAAATCATATTATGAAACCGGCAGAGCAATTAAAACAACAACTCAACCACGCCATAGGCCAGGTGGTGTTTGGCGCCGAAGAATTGATTCACGGCCTGTGTTTGGCCTTGATCAGCGGCGGCCATGTTTTATTAGAAGGGGTGCCCGGAGTAGGCAAAACCCTGTTAGCCAAAACCTTAGCGTCTCAGTTGGGCGGAGTGTTCAAGCGTATTCAATGTACCGCTGACCTAATGCCTTCGGATATGACCGGGGTGCATGTTTTTAACGAACAAAGCCGCAACTTTGAACTGGTTCAAGGCCCGCTGTTTGCCAATGTGGTGCTAGTGGATGAAATCAACCGCACCGGCCCCAAGACCCAGTCGGCGTTGTTGCAAGCGATGGAGGAAGGCTTTATCACCATAGATCGCGACAGCTATGCGCTGCCGCAAAATTTCCTGGTCATCGCTTCGCAAAATCCGCACGAGTTCGAAGGCACCTATCCGCTTCCCGAATCCCAGCTGGACCGGTTTTTATTGCGCATGATTATCTGCTATCCGGCCGCGGAACATGAAATGCAAGTGCTACAAACCTACGACAAACCCGGTGGCGGCCATGCGGCGAGCGCTAGTGCAACCAGTGCCACAGCCGCCAGTGCCTTGATCGAACCAGCCCGCGAACAAGTGGCCAGCGTGCACGTTTCCGAGCTGTTATACCAATACGTGATTAACATCGCCCATGCCAGTCGCGCCCACCAATCCATTAGCTTGGGATTATCCACCCGCGGGGCGTTGGGCTTGATGCGTTGCGCCAGAGTAGAAGCGGCGTTGCGCGGCGCGGAGTTTGTCACGCCGGATGATGTAAAAACCGTCGCGCCAGCGGTAATGGCGCATAGATTGATTCTCACCCCGGAGGCCACTCTGGAGAACATCGATACCCGAGAGCTGGTGGAGTCGGTATTCTCGCAAGTGGAAGTACCCCGCGAGCAACGCGCACCAGCCGCCCAACCTATCCCCGGTGGCGAACCGGCTTAAACCGCCATGCATATTTCGCTACGCGGCTACTTATTGATATTACTAGTAGTAATACTGGGTATTATCGGCCAATGGAGCGGCGATGCCTTACAACATTTGTGGCGTTATCCGGCCGCGGCGGTGATATTGGCTCTGGTATACGAGGCCTTTTATGTCAAACGCTCCACACTCGCCCTGCAACGGGAGTTACCGCCACGGGCTGCCTTAGGCCGCAAGACCAAAGGCAAACTCATTATTTATAATCACAACGCACTGCCGTTGAAATTAAAATTACATCAACCCATACCGCAAGGCGCCGCCGGTGATTCCCCGGTTTATGACATGTCCATCCGCGGCCATAGCGCCCACAGCCAATGGTTTAGCTTGTTTCCGCAAACCCTGGGCGAGTTGCACTGGAGTACGGTATACACCCGGGTGCAAGGCTTTTTCGGCCTGGCTTGGTGGAACCGCAAACTGGACCTCGCCAGTCAACTCAACGTTGATCCCGATTATTTGCACCGCGACGAACGTAATATCGGCATTAAAAAGTCCGGCGATTATAACAAGTTGCGCGCAGGCAGCGGTTCGGAATTACTGTTTTTACGCGACTACCGCCCCGGTGACTCCATTCGCGCCATTGACTGGAAAGCCACCGCCCGCAGCGGCAAACACATGGTGCGGGTATTTACCGAAGAGCAGCATTTGACGGTGGTGCTGGCCATAGACGCGGGACGCACCAGCCGAATTCAAGCAGGGCGCCTGAACCGCTATCATCATTATGTGAATATTTGCGCGCGCCTGGCGGAAAAAGCTATCACGCATAACGATTTGATCGGCTTGGTAGTGTTTGCCGATAAACCGCTGATATCGCTGCCTCCGGCGCGCGGCAATCCCGCCTTGGTAAAGCTGCGCCAGGCCTTGTTATCCACCCAGCCTTCCACCCAGGAGTCTAATCCCTTGGCGGCCGTCAGTGAAATACAGCGCTGGCTGCGCCATCGTAGCTTAGTGGTTTTGCTAAGCGACTTAGACATCAGTGATGTAGGCAGCCAAATCATTAACACGGTGAAACTATTAAGCCCTAAACACCTGCCATTGCTCGCCACGTTGGAAGACGAACAGATTACCACCCTGACCGAAACCCCCGCTGAGCACTCCATTGACCCTTACAACGCACTGGCAGCCATGGAAATGTCACACATCGTCCACAGCACTATTTTGCGCTTACAACGCCTGGGGGCGTGCGTCGTGCGAGACCGCGCCGACCGGCTGGACGACTCGGTTTTGCGTTTTTACGAGCAACTTAGACAGCGCCGGCGAGTCTAACCGGCGGCCCTATGCCGGCCACCTGGACGAACTACCGGCAACCGCAACCCTACGTCCCAGCGGATTGGATCAGTTGTTGCATTGCCTCTTGACAATTCCCATCATTGTGAAAAAAAATCGCGGGGAACTGTGTACCGATCTTGGAAATCCTATTCCATTTTATATGGTTTGTTTTATAAGTCGCATTATGTATTTGTTTATTGTGAGGAACGCGCAAAAATGAACGAAATGAACGACATTTGGTATGGCTACCTGGAAGCAGGTGAAAAAAGTAGCCCGGTGCTTATCGATCCCCAGTTGGAAACCGGCGATGCTAAAACGCTTTATATGTACAACCTCAACTCCAAACGAATTATCGAATACAAACGGGAGATCGCCGAACCAAAACTGCGCGTATTGAACGAGCAAGAGTCGGCTTTTATCCAAGATTTAAAACAAGGTTATGAGGCGGTGCGCAAAGAGTTTACTCCACGCAATAACAGCGCGATGCCTCTTGCGGCAACCGCGGCCACTGCCAGCGCCAAACCGGCGCCCCGTAAAGCCTCCAATATTGATGACGGCGACACCATGGATGAATTTGATATAGACGATACGGATATCGATCTGGATGAAGACATGGAGGAAGATCTGGACTCGGATGAGGAGTAATCACCGCTAACGATGTGCCGGCAAGCGGTGAATCAGGTAGACACCTTAACCGCTTGCTTGCGCCATAAGCTTCCCGTCACCACCGCATATAACAACAAGCCATAACCCAATCCGATGATCACCCGGGTATACAAGGGAAAACTGGCATCCGGGGATACGTAACCTTCGATGATCCCGGCCCCCACTAAAAACAGCACACATAACAACAACAACTTGCCGCCTTTTTGCACCGCTTTTTGAAACGCTTTGCTACGGCTTTGGTTTCCGGGGCGCATCAGCGCCTCGCCGAGACTCACGCCCGCCGCACCCGCCAAACAAATAACGCTTAACTCCACCACCCCGTGGGCCACCACAAAGCTAAACAACTCGTCGGCCATGCCATACTCATGAGTAAACGCGAATATGCCTCCCAACATTAATCCGTTTAAGCTGATAATGTAGATCGTGCCCAGACCGTAGAATACGCCCAACACAAACGCTGTCACGGCCACCACAATGTTATTGGTCATTATGGAGGCCGACAGCAAAGAAGAAGGCATGACGTTCAATAAATCATCGGTCCACAACTTGCCGCCTTGCACCGTGTTAATCATGGCCTCGGAGGCAAACAAACTGGCCAGCGGTGGATAGCTGAATACCAATAACCAGCCGCAAAAAGCACTGACGATGAACAAAACAAAGGTGGCGACAATGACCGCCCGTATATCATGCACGATTTGCGGAATCTCCACGCGAAACAGTTCGGCTATGTGCTGCCTAAAGAAAAACGGTTTGCGATAAATGATTTCGTGAGTTTTTAGAAATAGCGTACGCAGGAGCAACGCTAATTGGCTATTGGGTATTACGTTCATCGCCAAGGAAAGATCCCTGGCTAAATTACGGTATTGCACCACCAAAGACATGGCCTCTTCGACATCCAGGTCACGCCGTTCGGCTTGCCGCTGTAAGCGATCGTGTATGCCTTGCCATTGGGAAGTGCGCTGCTCCAGCCAGTGCGCCAACGAATCTGAATCGCTGTTGTGATCCGCCACGGTCAGCCTTTTACAATCCGCTTTAGTTGCTGGCGTAAGCGGATATCCAGTTCGCGCTCATTTTGGTCTTGCGGTACGCTTTCGCCGAGGTTTTGAAACAGCTGCAACGCCAATTGAGTACGCTTTGGCCGCTCCAGACTGCGCCAGCGGCTTAACAATTCATTGGCAATTTCCCACTGACGGGCATCGATATGGGGTTTGGTCGCCATGTTCTGTAAATTTTGCAACAGGCTTTTTTGCACTTTGTCTTCGTAGATCAATAAGGTACCGGCCGCGATATCGCCAATGCGCACGGCGTTTTTCGTGGACATCGCCACGATCAGACCCAGCACATAGCCGCTGGGAAGCGAATCCACAATTCGAAACACATTGCGGATGATGATGGCGCCCACACTGGGGGTATGCCCTTCCAAAGTTACAATGCGCACCCCCGCCATGCGTTTACCCGGTGTTCGCCCTTTCATTACCAGTTCCAACACCGGATGGTAGAACAAGTACACCACCACCGGGGGACCTATCACCATCAGTATGAACCACCAGGCGCTTTCGAAGACCTCATTAAAAAACTCGTCCATTTTAAGCAATTGGCCAAACAACAGCGGGATGGCGATAAACCACAATAACACGAATAAAAAGCGGATATGCCAATCGATCAGAAACGCGTAACTTCTACCACCCACGCCGGCGATAGGCAACTGCAACTCCATGGCGTCAGCGGTTTGTATATCAAGTTGTTGTTCCATAGGCTTAAATATTTCGTTAGAGGCTAGCTCCCGGCAATAGTACTCGGTAGCGGCCATTGATTTCCATAGCGCCAGTGACCAACGGCAATATTACCGCAGCGAGCGCGACATTAGGGTCATGGGAGTTATCGTCACTGTGGCTGAGGTTTTTAGTGCGTGAGTTAAAATCTCAGATATTCGCATCGGCGCTTATCTGCTTTTTATATAACGATGTAAGGTTAACGAAATTTCAGCTTGTTAATATTCACACAGGCCAGCATTGTAGTTTTTCCATGCCTGCGGATCGTTTAAAATAGAGCAACTGCAACAGGATTTGCGCTACTATGTAACACAGGTGGTAACACATCCGAAAACACGCCGTCACGTACCATACGGTAATAAAACATGAATAAAATTATAATTAATCGGGGATCGTTCAGGTTAGACGAAGTTGTGTTTGAGCAAGGCACAACCACTATTGGCCGCGCCAGCGATAATACCATCTCGCTGGATGATTCGGCTGTGAGCAGCCATCACGCCAAAATTGTGACATTGTTTCATACCTCTTATATCGAGGACCTCGGCAGCACCAATGGGACCTTGGTCAACGGCAAACCCATCTACAAACATACCTTGCATTCCGGTGACGTGATCGCCGTGGGCAACCATCAATTATTATTTCAATCGGACAAGGGTGCTCAGAAACCAACAGAAACCTCTGAAACGGTGATGTTAAGAGGTAATGAGATCAAACAAAAACTCAGCGAATTCATGCAAGCCCAATTGGATCTGGAGCAACGCCAAGGCAGCGCTGTGGTGGAATCCCAAAAAGCCAGGCCATCGCCAAGCGCGACAGCTGCTGAAAGTACCGATGACAGTTCGGCACA
>Ga0209536_100005481_pt1 | contig 19695 bp, 18 predicted proteins | sample DeeMarSeWOR28_12_FD_187461 | JGI IMG/M metagenome (GOLD analysis project Ga0209536, IMG submission 187461) | Marine sediment microbial communities from White Oak River estuary, North Carolina - WOR-2-8_12 (SPAdes) (version 2) | ecosystem: Environmental > Aquatic > Marine > Intertidal zone >...
CCCGGGGCAATCGCGTGTGCGCGTCGCATGACCTGCTCGATCTCGATCATGGCGACGGTCATCGAGTCGGGATGCATGACCTGGACGGTGATCGAGTTGACCCGGTCGCTGCCGAAGATGCGGTATTGCGCCGTCTCGAGCGGAATGAGGATCTGCTCGTCGGGATTGAACCACGGACTGGTGGAGCCCTTCTTCGCCAAGATACCGATGATCTCGAAGGGGATGCCTCGGATCATGATCTGCTGACCGATCATCGCAGCGCCGTTGGCGCCGAGTTGTTCGGGGACTTCGTTGCCGAGCACGGCGACGCGCTTGCGGGAACTGCCGTCGCCCGCCGTGAACATCCGGCCGTGTTCGACCTGGTACTTGTTCACCGTCACGTACTCCGGCACGGTCCCGTTCACGTTCACGTTGATGTTCTGGTTGAGATACTCGACCTGTTGGCCGCGCCGGATCTCGGGCACGACGGCTTCTAGGGCCCCCGCATCGCGCCGGAGCGCATCCGCATCGTCCGTCGTGAGGCTCACCCGGTCCGCGCTGGCAACTCCTCGGTGCATGGACTGCCCTGCGTAGATCGTCAGCAGGTTCGTTCCGAGTGACTCGATCTGGTCCTGGACCGCTTTCTGGGCGCCGCTCCCGAGGGCCACCATGGTGATGACTGCTCCGACACCGATCACGATACCCAGGGCGGTGAGGAACGACCGCAGCTTGTTCGCCCGGATGGCGCCGAGGGCGACCTGTATGATTTCACCGAAGAGCATGCTGACTCCGTCTCGAGGTTCGATGCATCGGCCTCAGTTGCGGGACACTCCCGGAATGCCACCGGCGCGTCGGGCCACTCTCTCTTGAAACTCCTGCTGACTGGCGATGAGGCTCGCGCTGGGCAAGACGAGGACCGTATCCTGTGCCGTGAGTCCACTCACTACCTCGGAATAGTCGAGATCGGTGAGCCCGGTGCGGATGGGTACCGGCGTTGGCTCGCCATTCCGCATGGCGAACACGATGTAGTTGCCGCCAAACAGGGCCGCGTCGTCGGCCTGCTGCTGGCGCCGGCCGGATCCACCGCCGGCGTCGCGCATCTTCTGTAGCATCGCACGCTCACCCGCGTCGAGGGCCTGCGGGCCGCCCCCCTCCCGCATCTTCCGGAACACCGCCCGCACCTGATCTGCGGTGTAGCCCTCGGGGACCGGCACCTCCCGGCCCATCATGCTGACCGTCTCGACCTTCGGCCCGTCACCATTGGCGGTGGCGGGTGCCTCACCGGGCTGACTTGCTGCTTGTCGTGCTTCGCTCACCTGTTCCATGACGGCCTCGGGGTCCATCCCGAGCACCATCGCCGCCGAGGCGACGTCCTGGTCGGTGCGCAGCGCCGCTGCAGGTACCGCCACGACTCCCTGGCGCTCGCCAATGTGCACCTCGACTTCGGCGTTCATGCCGGGCTTGAGCATGTCATTCTCGTTGGCAATCCGCACGAGCACCGGGAACATCGTGACGTTCTGCTGCACGAGCGCCTGCGGCTCGATCTTGAGGACACGCCCGCGGAAGGGCCGGTTCGGATAGGCCTCCACGGTGATCGTGACGTCCATGCCCGGCTTGATCTTGCCGATATCGGTCTCATCGACCAGCGTGCGCACCTGCACCGTGTCGAGGTTGGCCATCTGGAACAAGACAGCGCCGCCTCCCACATTCGAGGTCGCCGACTGAATGACGGTGCCCACCTCGACGTTCTTCTGGATGATGACGCCCCGGCTGGGCGCCCGCACATCGGTGTCGTCGAACGCGATCTGGGTGTCCTCGACGTTGCGTTCCGCCCGAATCAACTGGGCACGTGCGTTGGCCGACGACAGGACCGCGTCCTCGTACTCCGTCTCGGTGATCGACTGCGTCTTGTACAGCTCTTCGGCGCGTTCGAGCTGCGCTTCCGCATTCTTCACGGACGCTTTGGCCACGTCGAGATCGGCCTGGGCCTGCCGAAGCGCGTTGCTCGGCACGCGCGGATCGACTTTGACGAGCAATTGGCCCGGCTCGACCACGTCGCCGACATCCACACGCACCTCGAGCAGCTCGCCCGACGCTTTCGACTTGATGTCGACCGTCAGGATCGGTTCGATGGTCCCTGCCGCGCTCGCCGACACCGTGATGTCCCGCGTCGACACGGGCACCATCTGGTAGACCGGTGCCTCCGTCTCCTCGCCGCATCCGGCGAGGGAGAATACCGCCGCCGTGAGAACTGCCATGTATCGTCGCATCTGTCCGTTCTCGTTCATGCCGTCTTCGTGGTGATCTCGTCACGCTCGATCAGCCCGTCGAGCAGGTGGACCTGCCGGTTCGCGTGCGCGGCGATGTCGTGCTCGTGCGTGATGAGGAGGATCGTCTGCCCCTGGTCGTGCAGCCCTTCGAGCACCTCCATGATCTCGGCACTCGTGTGACTGTCCAGGTTCCCGGTCGGCTCGTCGGCGAGGAGGATGCTCGGCTGGTTGACCAGGGCGCGCGCCATCGCGACGCGTTGCCGCTGTCCGCCGGACAACTCGTTGGGGCGGTGCTCCATGCGATCCGCGAGGCCCACCCGGTCCAGCGCGTCGGCTGCCAACTCACGCCGCTTCTTGGACGACACGCCGGCGTAGATCAGCGGCAGCTCGACGTTGTGCAGCGCGCTCGCCCGCGGCAGCAGGTTGAACGTCTGGAACACGAACCCAATCTCCTTGTTGCGGATCCGTGCCAACTCGTCGTCATCCAGCTCGCTCACCTTCTGATGGTTGAGCCAGTACTCGCCAGCCGTAGGCGTGTCGAGGCACCCGAGCAGGTTCATCAGTGTGGACTTGCCGGATCCGGACGGGCCCATGATGGCCGTGAACTCGTTCCGTCGGACCTGGAGATCGACGCCCTGGAGCGCGCGCACGATCTCAGTCCCGACTTGGTAGTCGCGCTTCAGCTTGTACGTCAGGATGATGATATCCGCCTGCGGGATGTCACCGGTCCGGAAGTCCATGTGGCGGATGCTGCTCATAGCTCTCTCCCGATCAGTGCTTCGATTTGTGCCTTGGCGACGAGGTAGTCGAGTCGCGACCGCACGATATCGACCTCCGCCTGCTCGAGGCTGATCTGCGAGGCAAGGACGTCGATGATGGTTGCCATGCCCAGACGGTAGCGCTCCTGCACGACCCGCAGCTCCTCGTCCGCCGCCGCGCGGCTCGCCTCGGCGATCGCGAGGCTCTGCTCCGCCGACATGAGTGACGCCACGTATTGCGTGAACTGTGCGCTTGCCTGGCGACGTGCGTCCTCCGCCTGGGCCCGGGCGGCATCGCGACTCGCCCGCGAGCGGGTCACGTTGCTCTCGCGCGCGAACCCATTGAAGATCGGCCAGCTGAGGCTCACGCGCGCGGACCAACTGTCGTTGAGGCCGCTGATCTCCTGGCCGGACCACGACCGCGAGTACGACGCGCTCACCGTCGGAAAGTACTGTGCCCGGGCCACGGCCACAGACGCACCCGCGGCCTCGACTTCCGCGTCCGCCTGCACGACGCCGGGCGACTGACTCACTGCCTCGACGCGCAGCTGAGCCGTATCCAGCGCTGCCGGCGTGAAGAGCGCCTCGTCGGGAATGGGTCGCACGGATTCGTCGAGTCCCATGAGCCGCGCCAGTTCGGCCTCGGCCGTGGCTCGCTGGGTCTGGGCGTTCAGCAGCTGCAACCGCGCGTTACCCAACTCCACCTGTCCGCGTAGGGTATCGGAGCGAATGGCCGTACCCGCGGCGAGCTTGTCCTTCGAGATCCGCAATTGCTCCTCCGCCCGCTCGATGCTCCGCTCGGCAACGCCCACCAGCTCATTCGCCGCCAGCGCATTGAAGAACGCCTGTTTGGTCTGTAGGACCACCTGAAATTCCTGATTGACGAGCGCGGCGTCGGCGCTCGCCACGTCGGCGTTCGCCGCGCGGTTCTCCGCTAGCCGGCTGAAGCCGTCGAATAGCTGAATCGATGCGCTCAGCCCCGCGGAATACGAGCTGTTTGCCCCCGAGATGAAGGTCTGTGTTCGTTCGTCGAACCGCTCCGTGGAGTTGGTGCTGTAGCCCGAATTGGCGCTGAGTGACGGCAGCCAGTTCCCGATTGCCTGTCTCCTGCCTGCCTCGGCGATCGATACCTGCCCCCGTGCCTGCACCATGGCCGGATTCGCGTCGAGTGCGAACTCCAGGGCCTCGTCGAGTCTGACGGCCCGCATCTCCTGGCCTGTCGCGGGCGCCGCAGCGGCGAGCGTCACGCCAACCGCGACGATGCCCACATAGCCGATCCTACCTCGTCCGTTCATGTCCCCCTCTGCTATCCCGCCGCCGCCGGGCACTGTCGGCCTTGGCGAGCATTGCTTCGAAGCCGGCCTGCTGCTCGTCGTCGAGCACGGCCAAGATCTCCTGGTTGATGACACCGCGCAGGCTGTCGAACCGGGGTTCCATCTCGCGCCAGACCTCGCGCATGGCATCGTCGCGCCGATCGACGATCGTGGCAATCGAATCGCGCTGCCCCTCCGTCAGCTCGAGGTCACGGGCGAGCCGCTCCACGAAGCTCAACCGCTCCGGTGGATCGCGCCGCGGGCGGTCGCGCTCGTGGTCCGTCCACAGGGCCACGCCAACCGCACCAGCCGCCGCGCCCAGAATGAACGTGGCGCCCAGGAGGGCGGCCGCCAGGGCCTTCGATCGATTCAGCATCCGTCACTCACCTGCATGGTCGCTCCGTCCCTCATCTACCCAATGCTACGGCCAGCACGTAGTCGACGTTGGGCGCCTCGGATCCGGCCATGATCGCCGGCACCGCGACCTGCCCGCTGTCCGGATTGAGTGGGTCGGTCACGAGCGTCGTCGCCATCGGCTGAACGCTACTCCGCCCGATCTGGACCCCGAGCGTGAACGCCGCCGCAGCGGTCAACAGCATGGCCGCCACGAGTCCGGGGCGGGCCCAGCCAGTGAGCACCGCCCACCACTGCCCCGGCGCTGCGCCGGCGTGCAAGCCGTCGAACGCCACGAGGACCTCACGCACGAAAGCCGCGTCGTCCCCCGAATCCAGGGCCCGCCGCAATGCGGAGCCCAGTTCTGCATCCGGTCGATGGTCAAACGGAGACGTGTCCGGCATCAGTCCTCCCGCTTCCAGTCCTTCCAATCCTCGAGTACCTCTCGTAGCGTGCGTCGTCCGTGAAACACGTCAGACCGCACCGTTCCCTCCGGAATGTCGAGGATCTCGCCGATCTCGCGGTGCGAGTAGCCCTCGACGTCGAACAACACCACCGCCGCTCGCTGCCGCTCCGGGAGTGTCGCGAGCGCTTCGCGCAGCGCCCGGTTGAGCCCTCGGATGTCGGTCACCCGGTCGGGTAGGGGACCCGCGGCCACGGTTTGCGGCTCCAGGGGCTGCGTTTCCCGCACCCGCCGCCGTCGTCGCCGGTCGGCAGCAGCATTTGCCATGATTCGGAGCAGCCACGGCCCGAATGGCCGGCTGGGGTCGTACCGCCCCATGTGCTTGAGGGCCGCGAGAAACCCGTCCTGCGCCGCATCGTCGGCATCATCGTCGTCGCGGAGCATGGCCCTGGTGATCCGCCTGGCCTGGCCGGCAAAACGGCGGACCAACTCCCCAAACGCGTCCCGATCTCCGGCATGCGCCAGGGCTGCCAGTTCCGCGTCCTCCATATCACTCGTACGCATGAGTTGGGAGCAGCGTTGAGATCAGTCCGTCCAGTGGCGCCGCCGCTGCAGATACTGCCACGCGGCGGTCATGCCCAGAGTAAAGCTAAGGATCGCAAGCACGTACGCCATCAGGCGGGGCAGCGTCAGGAACAGCACCCCCGTCCCGATGCTGGCAAAGGTAACCGCCCCGGCCACGGAACGGCGGGCGCCGTCGGCGACCTTGCGCAGGGTCATGACGGCACGGCGGGAGCGCTCTCCGGGAGCCCGGACGGCAGGCAATGAGCTCGACGGCGTCTCCGCGCTGACGACGGCCGGTGGGATTCGCGCTTGCAGCATTTCGGGCGCCCGGACGGGCCGGAGCACGATTTCCGTGGCCTGGCTCAGATCCAGCCGGAACTGAGCCGCCGCATCCAGGGCGGTGGTTGCGTCGTCGAGCAGCACGTCCAGCTCGTAGTTCGCGAGGAAGCTGGAAGGATTGAGGTTGCTCGATCCCACCTTATAGGCGTGGTCGTCCACCACCACTGTCTTGGCATGCAGCATGGGACCATGCCACTCCCATATTCTGGCGCCCGCATGCAGCAGCTCACGGTACCCAACGCGCGTGAGCGCTCTGACTGCCGGGATGTCGGTGTGTCCCGGTACGAGCAGACGGACGTCCACCCCATCCCGCGCCGCCGACCGGATGCTCGCAAACAGCGGAGTGGCGACGACGAGATAGGCATCGGTCACCCAGAGACGCTCTGCCGCGCTCGCCGCGAGCAACTCGATCGCGCGGTACAGCCGCAGCCGGCCGGGTAGGCCCTCGACCATCCGCACGCCCGCGGTGCCGGTGACATCGACCCTCGACGGGACGGCATACGTCGGTGTGCGCCCTCCGGCCATCTCCCACATGCGGAGGAACGACCACTCCAGTGCCGGAACTGCAGGTCCCGAGATCCGCACCGCCGTATCCCGCCAGGGAGGGGCGTCGCGCCGCGCGTCTCCTGCCCACTCATCGCCGATGCAGATCCCCCCGACAACGGCCTCCGTGCCGTCGACGCCGAGGTACTTGCGATGATTCCGGCGCAGGGAATCGATAGGCCGGAACAGGCTCGCGGCGTTGAACCCGCGGGCCAGTATGCCGGCGGCGGAGAGTCCCCGCCAGTAGGCTTCTCTCGTGCGGCGCGAACCCAGCCAGTCGTAGAGCACCCGCACCTCCACCCCCCGCCCCGACGCACGGCGCAGCCGCTCGGCAAATGCCTGACCGGTCCGGTCGTCACGGATGATGTAGTTCTCGAGGTGGATCCAGTGCCTCGCGCCGTCGATGCGGTCGAGCATGTCATCGAGCGCAGCGGCATCGGTGAGGTGCGTGACGGCATTCCCCGGGATGAGCCGACCGTGGCAGGTCCGGTCGAGGGCCCGACCAAGCGGGTCGTCCAGGGGCGGTGTGACAGGTGGCCCGTGGGGGGCGCTCACCCCTCCCCGAGCCCCAGGTCCCGCTCGACGGGGCGGAGCGATTCGAGGACGAACTGGACATGCTCGTCGAGCGGTACGCCAAGCTCCTCGGCTCCCTGCCGAACCTCCTCTCGGTTCACGCCGCGCGCAAAGGCCTTGTCCTTGAGCTTCTTCTTGACGCTCTTCACCTCGAGGTCCTGCAGGCTCTTCGACGGACGCACCAGGGCGCAGGCGACGAGAAATCCACACAACTCGTCGACGGCGAAGAGGGTACGGGCGAGCAGCGAGGTCCGAGGAACACCGGTGTACGACGCATGCCCGAGGATCGCGTCGAGGAGCGGCTGCGGCACCCCGCGCTCCCTCAGGAGGCGGACCCCGAACGACGGGTGCTCCTCGTCCGACTTGTGCTCGGGATTCGGATACCGTTCGTAATCGAAGTCGTGCAGCAGACCCACCAGTCCCCAGGTGTCCTCGTCCTCGCCATAGTGGCGCGCATAGGCGCGCATCGCCGCTTCCACCGCATACATGTGCTTGCGCAGGGCGTCGGACTCGGTGTACTCGTGCATCAAGGCAAGCGCATCGTCTCGATTCATCTTCACGCTCCCATCCAGCGTTCCCGCCAGCGCTCGAACACGATCAGGGGCCACAGGGCTCTCGCGTGATTGGCGCGTCCGGCACGATGGTCGGTGAGAAGTTGGCCTACCTGCACGGGATCGAACAAGCCCACCTGCTCGAGCCGATCGCGTCCGAGAAGGCGATCCACCGTCGCCCGCAGCCCGTCGTTGATCCACCCGGCGATTGGCACGCTTAGGCCACGCTTGCGTCGCTCCACTACCCCGGCTGGCAGATGGCGAGCCGCAACTCGCTTCAGCAGCCACTTGGTCTGGAGACCACGTACACGGAACTGCGTGGGCAGTCCGAGCGCGAAGGTGGTCAGATCCCGGTCGAGGTAGGGCGACCGGGCTTCCAGGGAGACGAGCATCGTAGCTCGGTCGACCTTCGTCAGGAGGTCGTCGGGCAGGTACGTCAGGTAATCGAACAGCATGGCACCGCGCAGCGGGTCGCCCACGGCTGGCAGGTGAAACGGCAGCGTGCCGTCGGGGGTCCTTTTCAGCACGTCCGTCGGCAAGCCGGTGCCGAACCACGAGACGTGCCGTTCCGATAGCGGGACGAGTGCCTGCCCGACCAGGCGCCTCAGGAGGAACTCCGGCGTCACCTTCCCGTGCGATACGGGAAGCGCTGCGATCAACGCCTCGATCAGCTTGCGCATCGAAGCGGGGAGTGCCGCATAGGCTGGAGCAATGCGGTGACCGAGATACGTCGGGTAGCCGCCGAACAGCTCGTCCGCCCCCTCGCCGCTCAGCACGACGCCCACATGCTGCCGTGCCTCACGTGCCAACAGGTAAGTCGGGAGGACGGCAGGGTCCGCGACCGGCTCGGCAACTCGCTCGATGATCAGCTCAAATGCGCGGTGCAGCCTGTCCGAGTCGGCCAGGGCCGTGACGTGTCGGCTACCCAGCAATCCTGCGAGTGTTGCCGCAGGGGACCGTTCGTCGTACCCCGGGTCGGAAAAGCCGATCGTGAACGTATGAACGGGGCGCGGCTTGGTCGCGCGGCCCGCGAGGACGGCGATGAGAGCCGAGTCGAGACCGCCGCTTGTCAGCACGCCGACCGGGACGTCGGCGACGAGTTGCTTCTCGACGGCGGCCGGCAGCAGGCGGTCGAGCTCGGCCTCGGCTGCTTCGGCCGTGAGGTCCGAGACCTGGATCGCCTCAGGACGCCAGTACGGATAGACGCTCGGTGTGATGGATTCGAACACCAAGGCCGTACCGGCCGGGACCTTACATATCCCCTCGAACATGGTGCGTGGGGCTCGTGTGTAGCCAAGCCGGACGTAGTCGGCGAGTGCGATGTGGTCGAGTGTCGGACGCCCGCTGCCCAGGAGTGCCTGGACCTCGGATGCGAACCATATCTCGCTTTCTCGCCGGCACCAGAAGAGCGGCTTCTCGCCGGCACGGTCGCGGGTCAGGACGAGACGCTGCCTGCGCGCGTCCCATATCACGATCGCGAACATCCCGTCGAGTGCGCTGAAGGCGTCGAGTCCGACGTCCAGGTAGAGTGGCAGGATTGGCTCGACGTCGGAGCGCGACCGGTATGGCCAGGCGGCATACCGCTGCCGGAGGTTGGCGGCGTTGTACACCGCACCGTTACACGCCAGCCATGTCTCCCCGTCCGGGGCCGTGAACGGCTGTGCCGCCTCGGGGCGCGGATCGGTGATCCGTAGCCGTTCGACACCCAGCAGCGCGCGCTCCGCAGTGAGGCATGCTGCGTCGTCCGGGCCGCGGTGCCTCAGATGCGTGCTCATGCTACCGCGGCAGTCCCGCCACCTCAGCTGGCCGCCGAAGCTGACCATCCCGTAGAGGCCGCACATCCTGGTCTCAGGTGTCGGGCCGACGGACGTGTCGGACGGCTGCCTCGGGTGATCGGGCAGCCAGCAGCCCGCCTCCACACGGCCCGTACGCGGCGTACTTGCGGGTGACGGCCAGCAGCGGCAACTCGGACGCAAGGGCGGCGGCGACACGTGTCTCGCCTGCACCGGTGACGAACACGGTGGGTCGGTGGCACTCCGCGGCCGCCGCGCGCCACCAGGTGGCATCGCGAAGCGGTGAGCCTGGCAGCGCCCGCATGCGCTCGATGTTGCGGGTGACGTAGTTGCTGGTCAGCTCCGAGCCGTCCGACGTGCTCACGATGATCGTCCGTCTCAGGTAGAACGGGAGGGACGGCGGGTATGCTGCGACGCCGACGACAGTCCCGCTCGCGCCGATCGCATCACCGATCGCCACGGCGAGGCTCTGCGCGGAGCGATCCTCACCGATCGCCTGCATCAGGCGGAGGCTCACCAGTGGGATGCTGCTCACCGGGAGCGTGAGCAGCAGGAGTGTCGGCCACTGCCGCGCCCTCGTCAGCCAGGTGCCGGTAGCGACGGCGATGCAGAGGGCGCCGAGGAGGCCCGCGGTCATGGGGATGGCGGAGGCTACGCCACCCTGGGCGGCCGGTATCCACGAGGCGATCAGTCCGCGTGCCACCACCAGAAAGACGCCCATCGCACCGAGCATCGTCGCCGCAGTCCGGACTCCGGGCAGTGCTCCCGTGCTGCTACGCCACAGTCCTGCAACGGCGAGACCGACGGCAGGAATGAGCGGCAGAATGTACTGCGGCCGTTTGGACTGCGAGAACGTGAAGAACAGGAGCGGAAGCACGATCCACATCGTGAGGAACACGGCCCTGTGGTCGATCGGCTGCGGGACGCTCCGGCGTCGACTCCACAAGCCCCCCGCGAGCACGGCACTCCACGGGACCGCCGCCGCCGGGAAGATCACGATGAAGTACCAGATGGGACCGGTCCGCCCCAATTCGGTGGTGGTGAGGCGCCGAGCCGTCTCGGTGACCAATGCGTACTCCAGGAATCCGGGCACGTCCTGGGACACGGATGCGACCCACGGAAGCACGATGGCTGCAAATACCAGCACGGCAACAGGGTCGAAGAGCGCTCGAGCGGCGCGACGCCAGAGTGCATAGGGGACGGCGACCATCAGCGGCAGTGCGAGCGCGACAGGGCCCTTGGTGAGCACCCCCAGCCCCATGGCTGCCCACGCAAGCGCAGCCCACCAGACTGCCAGCGACCCGCCCTGCGAGGCACCAGCGGTGGTCCGGTCGTCGATGGAATCGGGTGCCCGAGACTCGACCGCGCGATACGCACCCAAGAGTGCGAGCGTGACCCACAACGTGACGGCACTGTCGAAGATCACTGTCCGCGCGTATGCCAGTACAAAGGGCGTCGTCGCCGTGGCCAGTACCGCGACGCTGCGAGAGCCTGCCCCGAAGAGGATACCGGCGAACCAGGCGACGACGATCAGTGCCACGACGGTGAAGCCGAGCGGGACGAGCCGCGCGGCCAGCACTGTCGGGCCCGTCGTCTCCATCACGAGGGCCGTGACAGCAAAGAACAACGCTGGCTTGTCTGGGTACGGCAGGCCGTTTAGGCGGGGCAGCACGTAGTCGTTCGAGGCGGCCATCTCCCGTGCCACCTCGGCATTCCGCCCCTCGTCGGGATCGAGCAGCGCGTACCCGTCGATCTGGTAACAAAACCCTACGGCCACGACGACAGCCGTCGCGACGAGCCACGGCAGCGGTCGGAGTGTGGTTCCGCTCTGGCTCAAGATGCGTCGCTGGCCTTGGGCGGATGTGGTGTGGGGCTCTGTGCGACGGTAACGGGGATCTCGGCCCGAAGGTCCTCGTCGACCACCACCTCGAAGGTGTAGAGGCCAGCATGCGCAAAGGGGGCGTCGAAGACGAGCACGGTACCCGCAGCTATCTCGAGCACACCGGCCGGTGGCTCGTTGAAGGTGACCGTGCCATCGCCGCTGATCAGCTGGTTCCCGTGCTCGTCCACCATGCGAATCCGAACCGAGTGCTCGCCGATCTCCGTCCGGCGCCCCTTGAGGTGGAGCACGAGGTGGAGGCGGGGATGAATCGTGGGAAACTTGGCGACCCAGATGTGCGAGAAGATGCCAAGGATCGACAGCTTGCCGTACCGATCGATGATGGCGTAGTCGCTGACGGTTGCGAGATCGATCTTCATCAGGGTGTCGTCCCGGGAGCGGATGCGGTGCCCGCCGGGCGTCCGAACGATCGGAGCAGTGATGTCAGATCTCCCGGCGTGGCGGCGGGCGCGGCGCACTGCACCCCTGCACAAACGTAGGCACGCGGTGCCGTTCCGTCGAGCATCGCCGCCAGCGCAGGGGGCAGTCCGTCCGGCGCCGAGCCAGGAGCCAGGCGCCGAATGACTTTGCGCGGCCGGTAGGTGGCGCGGGCCGCACCCAGGAGATCCTGCGTTGCCGCATCATCATCGCCAACAACCACGACGTGCGTCACCGGCATGACGGACCAATCGATACCACGGAGCAAGGTGGCTCCATAGATCGACAGCTCCGCCGCCCCACCTGAGAGCGCGCCGAGGAGCTCGTCGCGCCGAGCGTGCCAGACGGCCTCGCCGGTGAGCTCTGCAAGCCGGGTCAGGACGATCACCGCCGTCCCGTTGGGTGACGGCGTCGGAGTATCCTGGACCGGAATCAGTTCCTGCGAGAGGAGCCCCTCACCATGGTGGTCCCGTCGCATGTCGCGCAGGCCACCACGCTCGTCCGAGCGGTAGGCGTTCCAGACATGTGCCATGAGGGCCGTTGCCCGCTCGAGCCAGAGGGAGTTGCCGGTCGCCTCGAACGCGTCCAACGCCGCCTGCGCCATCTGGACCTGGTCATCCAGGATACCGCTGACCTCGCTGCCGATCGCGTGTGGGAGCTCGATGCCGTGGCTCGTAGCCTCGGCCGCTGCGAAGAAGCGCTCGAGGGCGCGGAGCGCGTACGACTGGAGTGCCGGACGATCGAGCAGGACTGCCGCGCTCAGTACTGCGGAGATCATCATGCCGTTCCAGCCGGTGTACAGCGTGGAGTCGATGAAGGGAGCCGTCCGTGCTGTGCGGGCTTCGAGGAGGCGCAGCCGACCTGCGTCGAGCAGTTCCCACACACGGCATTCTGTGAGACTGAGGCCTCGAGCGATATCCGTCACGGATTCCGCATTCCACAAGACGTTCCGGCGAGGGTCGTGATGCATCTCGCCCCGCTCGGCGATATCGTAGTAACGTGACAGGACCGCGAACTCATCCGCGGAGAGCACTGTTCTCGTCTCGTCCACCGTCCACGTGAAGTAGTCACCGTCATCGCCGGCACCGACGTCAGCGTCCTGCGAAGCGCGATAGCCACCCTCGGGATCAGCGAGGTCGGCGGCGAGCCAGCCGAGGAGACCCTCGATGACCTCATGGTACAGCGCCGCCGTTCCCCCTCGCTCGGACGGGGAGTGAGCGGGTATCGCACCTGCAGCGCTCACGTATGCCTTGAGCAGCTCTGCGTTATCGTACAGCATCTTCTCGAAGTGGGGCACGATCCACTTCGCATCGACAGCGTAACGGTGAAATCCCCCGCCGAGGTGGTCGCGGATGCCACCGCGAGCCATAGCGGTCAGCGTACGTTCGACCATCTCCCTGAGTGCGGGCTCCCCGGTGTCGAACCAGCGCGCGAGCAGGAACTCGCAGGTGGCCGGGTGAGGGAACTTTGGCTGAGAGCCGAAGCCCCCGTGCCGAAAGTCGAAGAGCCTTGACATGCCGTCGGTGGCGGCCGAGAGGACATCCGCCGATGGTCTGCCGGCCTTCGCTTCCACCGAGCTGGATGCAAGGTGCGTCACGATCTGCGCCGCCTGCTGCCGCAGCTGATCACGCTGCTCGCGGTAGGCACGTACGAGACTCAACAACACGCTGCGGAATCCGGGACGCCCGAACCGGTCGTCAGGGGGGAAGTACGTGCCGGCGTAGAACACGTCGCCATCCGGAGTCAGAAACGCCGTGAGTGGCCACCCGCCCTGACCGGTCAGTGCCTGGACGGCACGCTGGTAGCGAGCATCCACATCCGGCCGCTCGTCCCGGTCGACCTTGACGCAGATCCACTGCTCGTTGAGCAAGGCGGCAATGGTGGGATCCTCGTAGGACTCGTGATCCATCACGTGGCACCAGTGGCACCACACGGCGCCGATATCGAGCAATACCGGCTTGTCTTCGTCGCGAGCGCGCTCGAATGCCTCGGTGCACCATGGGTACCAGTCCACCGGTTGGCCCTGCGCGGACAGGAGGTAGGCAGATCGCTCGGATGCGAGTCGATTCGACATGGCGTCTGTGGAGTGGGGGTGTGAGGGCGTCTACCGTCGTTCGAGCAACCGGACGGCCGTTTGGCTGAGCAGCTCCACCGCGAGCGGCAGGGCGTCCTCGTCCAGGTCAAAATGCGGTGAGTGGTGCGGGTGAGTCGTCTGCTTGTCGGCATCGCCGCAGCCCACGAACGCGTAGCACCCCGGAATCCGCTCCAGGAAGAACGCCATGTCCTCGCCGGCCATCGTGCGATGGTCGGATCGGACGTGCTCGGCGCCGACGATCGTTGCCGCGACGTCGGCCATGAGGCTGCTGATGTCGGAATCGTTCACGGTCATCGGATAGACGTGCTCGTAGCGCAGCTCGGCTCGTGCGCCGAAGCTACGCGCCGTGCCCTCCACGACGGACCGCATGACGTCAGGGATGTGTTCGCAAAACGATCCCCCGAACGTACGGACCGTCCCCTCGAGTACCGCTGTCTCCGGGATCACGTTGTGTGTCGTGCCGGAGTGGAGGGAGGTGACGCTGAGGACCACGGGCTCGGCCGGATTGCGGCGTCGCGCCACCAGCGTCTGCAACGCCGTCACGAGGTGGGCGGCGACGACCACCGGATCAATGGTCTCATGGGGAGCCGCGGCATGACCGCCGCGTCCCGTCACGGTAATGGCGAAGTTGTCGACCGATGCGAAGACCGGACCTGGGGTCACGGCGATGGTGCCGGTCGGAAGGCCGGACCAGAGATGCATCCCAAGCGCTGCGTCGATCGGATGCAGGTCGAGCAGGCCGTCCTCGATCATTGCCCGCGCGCCCGCTCCGCCCTCTTCCGCGGGCTGGAATGCGAGCATGACCGTGCCGTGCAGGTCCGTGGCAGCGAGGCGATCCGCAACAGCAAGAGCCACGGCCATGTGACCATCGTGACCGCACGCATGCATGACGCCAGGCCTGATGGACTGGAAGTCGTGACGCGTTGCCTCTTGCACCGGTAGGGCGTCCATGTCGGCCCGGATCAGGACCGCCGGTCTGCGGCTCCCGACCGACCGCACACCAACCACACCGGTCTGCCCGAGACCGGTCGTGACCGTGTAGCCGGCCATCTCGAGACGCTCGGCGATGAACTCGGCGGTACGGTGCTCCTGATAGCCGAGCTCCGGATACCGGTGAAAGTGTCGGCGATCGGCGACGAGTCGCTCGGCATCGATCGGTGACAGGCGCACGCTCACGATACGGTCAGTCTGCCACCGGGCACAGGTTGCTCACCGGGCAGGTCTCGCACTTGGGCGAACGTGCCTGGCAGATCTGGCGTCCGTGGTGGATCAGCAGATGGGAAAACGGAGTCCACTTGCCGCGGGGCACGATCTTCATGAGATCGCGCTCGATCTTTTCCGGATCCGCCTTGTTCGTGAGCTTGAGTCGATTGGAGATGCGTTTCACGTGCGTGTCGACGACGATGCCCTCGTCGATTCCGAAGGCGTTGCCCAGGACGACGTTTGCCGTCTTGCGCCCTACGCCTGGGAGGGCAGTGAGCTGCTTCATGGTCGAGGGGACCTGGCCACCGTGCAGCTCGACCAGGGCCTGAGCCATCCCGATGATCGACTTCGTCTTGTTGCGAAAGAAACCGGTGGACCGGATCTCGTCTTCGAGCTCATCCGGATTCGCATTCGCATACTCGGGTGCGGAGCGGTACTTCTCGAACAGGCTCCGGGTCACGATGTTCACTCGCGCATCGGTACACTGAGCGCTCAGAATGGTTGCCACCAACAGCTCGAGCGCATTGCCGTGCTCGAGTGCGCACACGGCGGGGTACTGTCGTTCGAGCCGTTCGATGATCGGTCCAACCCGCTGTTTCGCGTTCCGGAGTGTCGGTCGATCGGCACGGCGCGTCGCGGCCACGAGGTGAGTCCTTCCCGGCGTCGCTCAGTCAGGATGCCGCAGTCGCCTCGTGCAGCGCCAGGTGCACGAGGTGTAGCAACTCCGCGGCGGTGGTAATGGAAAGAAGGCCAGCCGCTTCTCCGCCGTCGAGGGTGCTGGCGAACCGCGGTGTGCGCGCACCCTCGTGAGCAAGCGGGAGATCGTCCGGCTGTGCGCTGACAGTCACCTGGCTGAAGCCTGGGCGGTCTTCCCGAAGTCCCAGGACGGCTAGGACGAGGACTTCGTGAGCCGGCCCGCCGCTGACCACGAAGCACCCGTCGAGAGGCTCGTGCGGTACGGCCAGGTCGATCTGCGCCCACAGCCAACGCTCCGGCAACCGAAGGTAACAGGCGCCGCGCGGAATCTCCGCGACATCACGGGGAACGGGCCGCCGCATCGCCGCATCGAGACGTGCGCGGGGGACCGGAATGACGTGGCATCCCTCGCTCCAAAAGCGGTAGGCGACGTACAGCGCGTTGAGGTACTCCGCACCGGCGTCGGGGTGTTCGTCCAGCACCTCGGGGCTCTCGACCTCGCCGAGTACGTGCTGCACCGTGCGCAGGCTCGCGAACTGCGGGCGGTCCGAGAGATCCCGGTGCTCCGCGATGGCCTCATCCCTGATCTCCGGGAAGCGCGATGTCGCCAACGCTCCGAACGCATGGACGAACGGATCCAGCCGCGTCATCGGCTCTTCGGCAGGAAATCGTCGAGGACGCGTCGGAACGTCTCGAACTCCTCGACGTGCGGAACGTGTCCCGACTGCTCGAGGACCTCGAGTCGTGCATCACAGAGCAGCTCGGCCACGCGCTCAGCGGCTTCCAGAGGGATCGCATCGTGTCGTCCGTGGAGCACCAAGGCGGGAATGCACAACTCGGCCAGCTCGTCCAGCTCTGCCCTGAGATCGGTGGCGGCGACGCTCTCCCACACGGCGTCCTGGGTGCGGCCGGTGACGCGGAACGGTGTCAGATCACGGGCCAGATCGGGATCCCTGAAGTACCCGGCAACCGCCAGCTCGAATGCCCGCCGCTGGTATGTCCCGGGGTCCTGGTCCTTGAGCCCGGATCGCTGCAGCTCCCGGCGAGCCTGGGCAATCTCGGGGCGACGCTGTCGCTCAACCAGGCGGCGCTGAAACTCCGCCCGTTGCTCCGGATCGAGCGGCGCGGGCGCCACGAGCGCGAGCCGGCCGATCCGCTCGGGGTAGCTCGCCGCGAAGAGCAGTGCGAGGGCACCGCCCCACGAGTATCCAAGAAGCGTGACGCGCTGGAGTCCCCAGTGGGCAATCAGGCCATCCAGGTCCGCCACATGCTCGCGCCAGCCAACTGCAACGTTCCGTGGCACCGGTGAGCGCCCACCGCCCCGCTGGTCGTAGTAGCGAAGCCGTCGGCCGTCGGCGAGGGCGTCGAACTGGGGGAGCAGATAGTCGTGATGGGCACCTGGTCCCCCGTGCAGGACGATGACATCCGGGCCCTCTCCAACCGTGCGCACGTAGAGCGGCACCCCGTTCACGCTGACGGTACCCTCGGAGATCGAAAGGGCGCCGCGGCGCACGCTCACAGCAGTGCAGCCAGCGCGTCGGCGACCTGCCGTACGGCGGCTTCCTCTGCCGCGTCGAAACCGTCGGGCACGTCGCTGTCGATGTCGATCTGCCCCAGGATCTCTTCGTGCCTGCGAATCAGCACCACCAGCTCTGACTTCGTCTCGATGCTGCACGCCAGGTACCCGTCCGCCCGCGAGACATCCGGGATGTTGAGATCGCGCCGCTCCAGAACGGCACGTCCGCAGATTCCGGTTCCCACCGGGATCTCCGTGTGGTCAGTCGGATGCCCGTCGAAGGCGTCGAGCCGCAGCACGTTCCCGTACAGCATGTAGAGATACACCCCGGTGTACGGCGACCCGGCCTCTCGGATTCTCGTCGCGGCGAGCTGCAGCAACTCCTGCCGCGACGCATCGCGGCAGAACGCTCCTTGGAGCGCGCGAATGATCGGCTCGGAGTTGAGGACGCTCGGCGGCATCGTCAGTTCAGCGTTGCCGTGGTCTCCATCCGCTCGCCATCGCGGAGGAAGACGATCACCACGGCCTCCCCGGACTTGTAGGTCGTGAGGGCGTTCTGCAGGCCGTAAATATCCTTGACCTCGACATCACCGATCTGGAGGATCACGTCGCCAGCGACCAGGCCGGCCTCGTCGGCCGCGGTGCCTGCCCGTACCGCCTGGATACGCATGCCTTCGCCGGCCGTCACCATGTCCGGCACGGTGCCGAGCGAGGCACGCGGCCCGCCCCGCACGGGCTCGGGACGCTCGAAGGCGAGCAGGGTGAGGTCTCCCGGCTGCGTCGCGAGCTCCCAGGCGACGTCCGCCGCGAATGACACAATTCGGGCGATCCCTGCCGTATTCAGCAACTGCCAGTCGTCGGACGGTGTGTGATAGTCCTGGTGGATGCTGGTGTAGAAATGGAGGACCGGCACGTCCTTCCCGTAGAACACCGCGTGGTCGCTGTTGCCCCACGGATCTGCCTGCTTGCCGATGTGGAAGCCGTAGTGGTGGTTCAGCCGGTCGAGGGTGGCCTCCAACTCTGTCGCCGATCCGGTACCGCCCACGACGAGCGTGTCGCCGGAAAGCCGGCCGACCATGTCGAAGTTCAGCATTGCCAGGGTGGAGTCGTGTGGTGACACCGGATGTTCCACGTAATAGCTGGAGCCGATCGTGCCGAGTTCCTCCGCCGTGAAGGCGACGAAGATGACCGTCCGGTGGCTCTCTGCCTCTCGGATCGCCAGCGTCCGCGCCGTTTCGAGCAACGCTGCGGTGCCGGACGCATTGTCGTCAGCGCCGTTGTGGATCTGATTGGCGGCAGCGCTGTCACGGCTCATCTGGGCGTACCCGCGGGTGCCGAGCCCGAGGTGGTCGTAGTGCGCCCCGATCACGAGGGCCTCACGCGCTAGCGCTCCACGGCCGGGCAGGACGCCGATGATGTTCTTGACGGGTTCGCCACCGAGCTGGGTGTGCGCCAACACCGGCGATCGCGGGTCCAACTCGAAGGGCTGGAAGTAGCCGTCGGTGCCACCAGGCTCGAGACCGATCTCCCGGAACGCGTCGGCGATGAAGGCTGCGGCAGCCTCGAGTCCCGCGGTGCCGACGCCGCGCCCCTCACGGGCGTCGTCCGCAAGCCAGGCGACATCACGGGTGATGCGATCGATGGACTCAGATGCGGGAGCTGCACTCTGGGCATGTCCCAGGGGAGCGGCGAGGACGGAAACGGTGACGAGCACCGACAATGTGCGTGCGAGGTGAGTCATGTGATCCGTTTGAGCGCGTTGATGTTGGGAGAGCGGATGCTGGAGTGGCCAAGCGGGGCTACCGTCGTGCTCCCCAGCACACGTCGCGTTGTCGTTCTCTCCTGCGACCCCAAACATAACAGGATGATCCCGGGCGCCGGGGCAGCCGGAAGCGGGACGCAAGTGCCACGAAGCTCCGATGCACCGCGGGGTCGGGCGCAGGAGGGCCCCGGGTACGTTGCCCGGGGGGATCGTGACCCGTATCTTGGGCCGGTATATGGGCGACGAAATCAAGTTTGCCATGCTTTTCGGCCGACTCGTCGAGTTGGTGCGGTCCGGTGGAGCGTTGGCCGAAGATGAGAAGTCATGGACGGAGGCGCTCGAACGGGTGGTAGCGAAGCGCAGCCTGACCATGCACGTCGACGACGGACTCCTCTACGTCGACGGCGCACCGGTCGGTGCCGACACGCCGTTCGCCGCACTGATCATGCAGCGACTGGCGGCCCACGATCTCTCGGCGATCTGCGTCGCCTACCGTGCGCCGGCACTGGATCTGCTGCAGGCGATCGAGGCGTTGGCCGATGATCCGCCCGACGATCTGCACTCGCCCCGGATCGCTGCGCGTGTCGCAGCGGCGGGCGCCGTGACGGTGTTCTTCGTCTCCACCGA
>Ga0209536_100005482_pt1 | contig 19695 bp, 14 predicted proteins | sample DeeMarSeWOR28_12_FD_187461 | JGI IMG/M metagenome (GOLD analysis project Ga0209536, IMG submission 187461) | Marine sediment microbial communities from White Oak River estuary, North Carolina - WOR-2-8_12 (SPAdes) (version 2) | ecosystem: Environmental > Aquatic > Marine > Intertidal zone >...
ATCTCAGCCAAATCTGGTGTTTCCAGTTTAAAATGAGCAGCCACTTGATGGGAGAAAACATCATAATCGCCGTTCATCTCAAACCTCGACTCGCCTGAACCGGCGGTCAGATTCCCAATGGTCACCCGTCCCTTTTTCATTTCTGCCTGTGCGCTCACATGGACATTACGGGACGAATTGCCGTCTTTAGAAGACAGTTTGTTTATATAAATTTCAAGCGCGGTTTTTGCCCAAAGCGTGCTTGGATAAACACCTTTGCCTTCAAGTTCAATGTGAGCGTTTGCAACGCCTTTAAAACCGGATATCCCTGATGGTAAATTGGAAAGCTGCGACTCTTTCTGATGGATCGAAAATTGGTAGGAGATGGTATCTAAATCAGGGTTTGAAGTTAACACGCCCTCGGTAAAGGACTTCCTAAAGTCCACATCACCTCTCATATGGAATTTTCCCAAGGGAGTATAAACATATGTGTTGTCGATGTTCAGAATTTTTTCCTTTAAACGGCCATTCAGATGAAGCTGGCCGAAACTGTTTCCGGCAAGCTTTCCTCCTTCGTAGTTTAATATAAAATCGATATCGGGATTGTCTAGCGTCCCCTTTAGAATCGAGTTCAACTGGACGGTTCCTGAAAAATCAGATCCAAGCGCCATCAAATCTATGACTTTGGAAAGAGAGGCCCGGCTTTTTAAACGAAGATCCAAAATAGGTTTTTCTGTAAAAGGATTTTCGATAGTTCCGGTAACGTTGGCATAAATATCGTCCGCATCCACATCAATGACGAATTCATCAATTCGGTTTTTTTGAACATCTGCTTTTAAGGATAGTTGATCGATGGTCGTTTGATGACCTTCGCGTTGAATCTTTCCATTGATAATTTGACAAACAAGCCGACCGCTCTGCTTTAATAGATTCCCATTTGTGATCGTCAGGTTTACATTTTGAAACACCGCCTGATCTGTTTCGGTTTCGGTAATCTCTTGGGCTGTATTGTATTGAAAGAAACCATTTATGACCCTTAGCTCACCGAGAAGAATATTAAACGGAAGGCCGCCATTTTGGGCGGATTGCGGTGGCTTATCCCCTGGCGTGTAAAGTGCCTGAATGAGATTGAGGTTTCCGGAGCGTTCTTTAACCAAAAATACGTTTGGATTTTTCAGAAACAGGTGATCAATGTATAACGCCCCTTTCAAAAGCCCGGTCCAGGATACGTTGATTGAAAGTTGTTCCAATTCGATCAACGTATCCTTTTCAGGCCCCGTTAGCAGCACATGGTTCAATTCCGCTTTTCCGCTTAAAACGGAAAATCTGTTTCGATTCCATGTTATTGTGCCGGGAATCGCCTGGTTCACCTTTGCCAGAATCTGTTGCTGAAACTGTTCGGTATTCAGGTAAAACTGAATGCCCAGAACCGCCAGGAAAACAACGGCCATTAACGAACCGATGACGATTGAGACCCATTTAAAATATTTCATAATAACCGTTCACCGATGACTCCATGGATTAAATTGTGCATAATCTATACATCTTTTCGCAGACAGAGCCAAGTATCAAGTCTGTTTTAATGGATTTGAATAGATAAGAAATACAGAATAAAAAAGGTCAAGAAAAAAAGCGTCCTGTCCTGTAATTTAATGCCTGGATGCTTTTCTATTGACTTTGTAAGATGGAATTGATGAATTTTAGTGTGTCTTGACAGAAAAATGGTGACCTTGATGAGCACACCCCGTGAACACAAATAAGTATGTTCTGTATTGGTAAAATGATTTTTTCATGTTATGGTTACGAATATGAAAGGCAACACAAATTGTTTTAATGGAATTGGCATGGATACAATTTGGATGTTTCCAACCGAAACGTCCGGTTTTCGCCGGGAAATATCCTTAGAAAGGCGGTCCATATGAGAACTTTTATCAAAATTGTTTTTATTTTAATGTTTGTTTTTACACTCACTATGGCAACAGGATGTGCACCGACACTGGTTTCCATCAGCACCCCTGAAATTCAAACCGTCGAGAATCCTCTTTATGGCGCCCAGTTTGAACCTTTGGCAGAAGGTAAAAATTATTTCGACCGGTTTCGTCTCAGGGTAACAAACAGGACCCAAAAAGATTTGGAAATTGATTGGAACAAAACCCGTTATATTTATAATGGACGCGATATAGGGGTATTTGTGTTTGAAGGAATCAAACCTGAAAACATTAAAAACTTGACCATACCAGCGGATATCATTCCTGCAGGGGAATCCTTTACAAAAGACATAACGCCCTTAAAACTCTTGGCCAGAGAGCCTATCACCGGCAAGGGTGCTAAGGCCGGTCAAATTACAACCGGCCCAATTCCAACCGGTGAAAGTGGCATTTTTTTATTTATCAGACAAAATGGCAACACGATCAAAGAAAAAATGGCCGTCAAAATATCGGAAAAGAAACTCCAATAGCAAATATTTTAACCCATCGAAGATCCCGCCATCTATAAGTGACATGTATCAATGGCTCGACTCAAAAAAATATCTCTCTGGATAACCGCCTGTTTTATCGTCTGTTTTGTTCTTATTTTCATTTTGATTTTATCTTCAGATAAAATCATCAATCAAAAACAGATTTCAGATAAAATCCAGGCGGGTCTTTCTGAAGCGATCAACGGTCAAGTAGCGTTTCAACGCATTGATGTGTCTTTTTTTCCGCGACCTCAACTCGTTGTTCAACAGTGCCGTTTTTCAATTCCCGAAACAGTTAAAGGAACTGTCGTATCCCTTTCCATCACCCCGAAACTATTCCCCCTCATGATGGGAGCGTTTCAAAACTCCAGAATGACGTTAAACACACCTGACATTGAAATTTATCTCAACAAAAATCCTAAACCGGGAGACAAATCTCTTCATTTATTCTCGCTGGAAACCGTTGAAGAAAATGTGGGAGTCGTTTTGAACGTTTTGTTATCAAAAGCAGCAGGACTTAAGGTTCGGCTGAAAAACGCACGCTTGAATTTTATTAAAGAAAAAAGGTCTGTTTTTTGGTTAAAAGATACCAACGCCAGTATCAATGTATTAAAAAAACATATCAGCTTGGACATGCATTGCGACACCAGCCTTTGTAAAAATATGTCCCTAAAGGGTACTGTTTATTTGTATAAAGACAAACTGTCGTTTTCCCTCGCAAATCTCAAATTAAACCATCCTCGACTTATTTTATCCGGCAAATTGGATGTTCATCGCCGCTTGCCATCGACATCTTCAAAGGTCCATCTGGAACTGATGGGAAAAGATGTGGATGTCGGTTCAACCCGGAAAGCGGTTCTGGATCTTGCAAGAGAAGTTCCCGTGGTTAAAGATATATTTAATACTGTAAAAGGTGGAACAGTTCCCCTCATTCAGTTGACTTCCCACGGAAACTCGATGGAGGAACTGGGGGAATTGGAAAATATCACCATCAACGGCGAATTAACCCATGGTGAGATTTTTGTTCCCTTCGTCGATTTGAATTTAACGGATGTCAAAGGAGATGTGACGATTTCAAAAGGTATTCTAAAAGGCAAAAACCTTAAAGCACATATGGGGGCCTCAAAGTGTTTTGACGGACGTTTGGAACTAGGACTTGAAGGCGAAGATGCGCTGTTTCACCTTGATCTAACCCTTGAGGCTGACCTGGCACAACTGCCTCCCATATTGAAACGCGTGGTTCATAATGAGGCATTTATCAAAGAGAATTCCCTTGTAGACAACGTTAAAGGAAGGGCAACCGGAAGGCTTGTTTTGGGAGAAAGCATTGCGTCAATCAATGTATTCGTGGACATATCTCAATTCAACCTGTCTGCAACTTACCGGAGATTACCGCATCCTCTGACAATTAACAGCGGTCAATATTTTTGGAAAGGGAACACAACCTTTGTAAAAAATGCGAGCGGCAGTATAGGAAGATCTACGTTTACAGAAATTTCCGTACAAACGGATTGGGATAATATACCTCACCTGAAAATCGCATCGGGACGGGCAAAAATTACTTTGGAAGAGATATATCCGTGGTTGTTGTCCTCTAACATAATTTCTGGAAAGCTCCGGGATCTGAAAAATGTCAAAGGTATTCTGGAATTGTCTTCAATGAGTTTGGACGGCCCGTTTTTAGAACCGAAAAATTATCAGTTTGAAATGGCCGGGGAGATTCGGAATTTGACTTTAGACGCACCGTTCTTGCCGGGAACGCTTGCGGCTAATAAAGGAAATTTTAGTATCACTTCTGACAATATTTCAATGACGGATGTTCAAACCCGAATCCATTCTACCTCTTTGAAAGCCTCCGGAACCCTAAAAGATTATCTGAAAGGGTTAAGCCGTATTGACATGACATTCCAGGGGTCAATAGGGCCGGATGTAACTCGATGGGCTCAAGATGCTTTTAACATTTCGCCACTTTTCCGATTAAAACCACAGATATCGGTTTCAACGGCACATCTGAGTTGGAACAATCAACAACAAACCGCTTTTTCAGGAGATCTGGTCATACAAAAAGGGCCAAAGATAACTACAATTTTTTCAGTAAATCCCGAAAAGTTGACCATCGAAAAACTGATCATCCAGGACCAAGCGTCCAACGCATCCATTAGACTGGGGCAAAAAAACCGGATCATGGATGTTTTATTTACCGGTAATTTAGAAAAAGATACCCTTGATAATATTCTAGAAAAAAATGAGCATCTTAAAGGACAAATGAAAGGAGATGTTTATGCCCGCGTGCTTTTGGATCAACCCTTGAACTCAACGGTTCAGGGTGAGTTTGCAGTAAAAGATTTTATCTTTCCAAGAAGAATGAAACCGCCATTTGTCATACACGACCTTTCTCTGAGAGCAAAAGAGGATATTCTTCGGGTACAATCAGCCAGGTTGACATTGGCTGACAACTCTTTGGATCTAAAAGGGAATGTAAAATTGTCAGCCTCCGCACCCAACTTGGATATGGAACTTTTTGCGGATCGTTTAAATTTGGATCAACTCATACAGGATCTGGATGACAACGGTCAAAAAGGGTTTAATCAAACGGCTGAAAAATCATGGCCATATCCGGTTCTGGGCATGATAAAAACAAAAATTAACCACTTAACTTATGCGGGTTTAACGTGGACACCTTTTGAGGCCGATATTCGTTTTAACGACAAGGCCGCGGAAGTTTCAATAACCGATGCCAATGTATGTGGTATAACCACTTTAGGCGTTATAGAGGTAACCCCCTATGAATTAACCATTGATATAAAACCGTCCGCCCAAAATCAAGAGCTGAATCCCAGTGTCCTATGCCTTTCAGATAGATCAGCAAAAATTGTCGGAGACTTTAACCTTGAAGGAAACATCAAAGCAAAGGGGACTGCAGAAACATTGATGCAGAATAGCACTGGTGACTTAAAATTATATGCCTCAAAAGGCCGTTTCCAAGCCGGCAGAAGTTTCAGAATATTGATAAAAATCTTCAGCATTCTTAATGTCACCGAAATATTCAAAGGAAAACTGTCAAATCCCGAAACCGATGGATTTGCCTTTAACACCATCCGTGCTGAAGCTGATATCCAAAATGGAAAGTTGGTGCTCAATGAATTGATCATCGACGGCACCTCTATGAACATCGTATGCCAGGGATATGTTGATCTGGTCAATAAGCGAATGGATGTGACCGCCCTGGTCGCTCCTTTAAAAACCATTGACTTTTTCATTAAAAGAACCCCTCTCATAAAAGACATCCTGGGGGATTCTCTTATTTCTGTCCCTGTTGGAATATATGGCCTTCTGGAAAATCCCATTGTTACACCGCTTCCGCCGTCCGAAGTGGGATCGGGATTGCTGGGAATTGTTAAAAGAACGCTCCAGCTTCCAGTTAAAATCATTCAACCCATTCCCCCTGGTAAAGGAGATTATTAGCATTTTTGTATGTGCTCACGAATGCTTTTATATAAAATAAATTCAAAAAAGTCGTTTTCTGGACTTTTTACAAAATTATAAAATTTAAATTGAAAAACTTAATAAACTTTTTTATTGTATTTTAACCATTTAATATGAGATTTGTTATGGATGAAAGGAGATTTAAAAAATGAAGAGGCGATTCATCGTTATTTTGAGCTGCATAATCATTATCGTACCCCTTGTCACCCCTATAAATGCGGAAGAACCTATTAAACAGCAACTACTTGTCGACCAGGCGAGGATTACTTTTAAAAGTTTCATGATCGACAAGAACATGGCCTGGTTTCGTGAACATATGCATAAAGCCAAAGGATTTTTGATCATTCCGGAATTACTGCAAGGTGCGTGGTTTATCGGTGGCTCTGGAGGTCGGGGCGTACTTGTTGTTAAGGATAAAAAAACAGGAGACTGGAGCCAACCCGCATTCTATACCATTGGATCGTTGAGTTTTGGTATTCAGTTCGGAGGTGAAAAGTCGGAAATTATCATGGTGGTCTTCTCCCAAAAAGGATTGGACAGGCTGTATTCGTCCTCTTTTAAGTTCGGCGGCGACGCCTCCATCGCTGTAGGACCTGTTGGTGGCGGTGCCAAAGCTGATGTCATGACGGACTTTGTTTCTTTCATGCGTTCCAAGGGCGCTTTTGCCGGTATTTCCCTTGAAGGTGCCATTGTAAAAGCGAATTATGATTGGAACGAGGCTTATTATGGGAAAAAGGTCAGCCCTCTTGGCATTGTTGAAAAAAAACTGGTCAGCAACCCTGGATCGGCTGAATTGTTAAATACCGTTCAAAGTTCGGTTAAATAACTTTATATTTTCAGCATTCCAAGATAGGAGTATCCTGTGATCAGAACCGAAATATCATTGTTTTTGAAAAATATACCCGGTGAACTTGGAAGGCTGGCATCGTTGATTTCCAATGAAAGCATCAATATCGACGCTCTCACCATACAAGATGCTTCCAGTTATGTTCAGAATCTTTTTGAGGCCAGGGGAAAATCACTCAAGCGGATCGCTTCGGTTGCCAGCTATAATTCCATGCGAAAAGACTCGGCACAGTTCGCCCTCATTCGGATGATCGTTGACCAGACCGATAGGGCCATCGATCTGTTGTCAAAAAACGATTATATTTTCGATATTATGCCGGTAATGACACTCGAGCTTGATAATAAACCGGGTTCTCTTGCCGAAATTGCCAATAAGTTCGGAGAGGAAGGCATCAATATTAACTACGTTTACGGCACGGTTTCGTCTCCCGATGAAAAATGTCTTTTTGTCTTCTGCCCGGAAGATATTGACCTGGCATCCAAAATTTTTAAAGACCGATAATGCCCTGTAATGATTATATAAAAATCTCGTCCCGCTGGATGCGGGACGGAATTTAATCAGTGATAGGTTTACCCGCCTTCAGTCGAGCTAAAATTCTTACCCTTGAAACAAGGAAAAGGTGTCAGCGGCTTCAAGGCTTCACCACCTTTCCATCTCCTGAACAGAGATCGGCAAGCCCTTTACCATATGGGATTGCTCTGTCCGTTTTTTTGGTCCGGCTATGGTTTTGTTGCGGATTTATAACCAACGCCTTCTGTCATCGTCATCATACGGATCGTCCTCATCGTATCGATCGTCCTCATCGTCGTCATAGAATATATCGTCCTCATCGTCGTCAAAATCGAGGATATCAAATTTTGTAACGGTGATTCGCTTTGTTCCGTCGCTATTTTTTGTGACATATCCGGTTACTTCGACATCCGTATCGATCTCTTGAGAAAGTCTTTTGCCTTGTTTATTAAGTTCCACCACATAGTCGTCGTCGTCCGTGGCGATGACGATTCCGATGCGCCCTTCTTCTTCATACTCTTCAACAACACCGACGATGGTAACTTCTTTTCCTGTATGTTTTGCTTTTTTCATAGGGTCTCCTTTTGTTCTAAATAAAGCCGTTAAACATCCTGACAAGATTATTGAACAGGATTGAATCCGTATCTATTAGCATGCATCATGCCACAAACATAACTGTTTGTAATTATTGTTTTAAAAAAATATCCAATCACGAATAAAGAACTTACTGTTCTCAATTTGGAACAATAAAATGAAGCGCTTTATCGAATGCTTTGATGTAAGTAGGCTTTAACTAATTGAAAGGGCATGAAAAGTGAAAGGAAAAGAAGCCTTGTGTCCCATTTTGATGATGATCTGAACTCCGGGTTCTCAATTCAACATAGATAGGTATTTATTTGAAAGCGACACAAATTTTGTCACCCAATGAGTGAGATATACCTCACGATCATAGCATTGGCGATTTACAAAAGTCTTAAATCAGCGAACAGGAAATTTTGAAACAGCTATTAAAAAGATGTCGGATTTTCACGATCCGTGATGCGGACGGCGTTTGTCTTTGAGAATATGATTCGAAATCACCACCCGCTGTATCTCGGAAGTTCCTTCATATATGGTAAACACCCGGGCATCTCTGTAAAAACGTTCAACCGGATAATCCTTAATAAATCCGTATCCACCGTGAATTTGAAGCGCTTTGGACGTTACCCGGTTGACCATCTCAGAAGCAAACAGTTTCGCCATAGACGCCTGAGCGGTAAATTTTTCACCCCTGTCCTTCATGGCCGCAGCGGAAAGCATCAACTGTTGAGCCGCCTCAATTTCGGTAGCCATATCCGCAATGATCCATCTCAAACCCTGGAATTTTGATATCGGCTGTCCGAACTGCTCTCGATTTTTCGCATACTTAACAGCCGCATCGAATGCCGCCCGTGCAACCCCTATCGATTGGGCTGCAATACCAATACGTCCGCCGTCCAGGGCTTTCATGGCAATTTTGAATCCGTCCCCTTCGTTTCCCAGCATGTTTTCAGCGGAAACACGGCAATTTTTAAAGATAAGATCCGTTGTATCGGAAGCCCGAAGCCCCATTTTATCTTCTTCGTTGCCCACGGCAAATCCAGGCATGCCCTTCTCAACCAAAAACGCACTGATGCCATGGTGACGTTTTGTTTCATCCGTAACGGCGGTTACAATTACCAGACCGGCATTCCGACCCGATGTAATAAAACGTTTTGTGCCATTGATAATATATTCATCACCATTTCGAACAGCCGTGGTCAACTGTCTCACCGGATCGGATCCCGCATGGGGTTCGGTCATGGCAAAGGCACCGATAATATTCCCTGCGGCAAGGGGTTTTAAATATCTTTCCTTTTGATCCTCGGTTCCCAACCGGTAAATGCTTTCACATACTATGGAATTATGAACCGACATAACCACTGCGGTTGAAGCACAGGAGTAAGCAATCTCTGAAAGGGCCAGTACATAGCTCACCGTATCGGCTCCTGAGCCTTCATACTCAAACGGGACCATCATTCCCATGAGTCCCAATTCTCCCATCTTTTTTAAATTTTCAGACGGAAATTCCTTGGTTCGATCCCGTTCCGCAGCGGTAAGGGCCACAACTTTTCTTGAAAACTCTCGGGCCATGGCTTGGATCATGATCTGCTCATCGGTCAGCTTAAAAAACATGGACGACTCCTTTAACAACCGTATTCCGAGTTAGTTATGGGCCGTAAATCACCACCAACAACTCGGCTTTTTCTTCTCCGATGTTCCTCAACTTATGCCGTATCGCTGAATTAAAGTGGAGCGAATCCCCAACGTCGAGTATATTGATATGATCTCCTACAATTACTTCAATTTTTCCAGTGAGTACGTATACAAATTCTTCACCTTCGTGTTGGTATCCCACCCCTTTATGATCCGTCATGGCGTCGATTGAGACTTTAAAAGCCTTTAAATGTTTATTCTCGGCACCGGGGGTTAGGGTCGTATAAGCATAATTTTCCGTACGTTTTGTATAGGCTTTAATACGACGCCTTAAGCTCGTTTCCTGTTCTTTAAGGAAAAAACCGGAGTCTATTTCCATCGCCCTTGCAATCTGCAAAAGGGCGCCCACCGGTGGAATTTTTTTCCCGCTTTCCACCGCTTTGAGATAATCGATGGAAAAACCGGTTTCATTGGCAACACGATCTAAGGACATCTTCTTTTTTAACCGTTCCTTTCTTATCTTCTTCCCCACCGGAACAACGGCCTCTGACTTCTTTTTGGCCATATCGCCTCCTTATTTAGCAACTATCCACAACTTAAAAATATGGTTCAAATTCCAAATACAGATACTATGTATATTCATAAAATCCTTGCCCTGTCTTTTTACCCAACCAACCGGCCTCAACATATTGTTTGAGCAGTGGACAGGGCCGGTACTTTGAATCTTTAAATCCATCGAAAAGCGTATCCATAATTGCCAGGCAGGTATCCAATCCGATGAGATCCGCCAATGCCAGAGGGCCCATGGGGTGATTCGCACCCAGCTTCATGACAGCGTCGATGTCTTCACGGGAACCCACACCATGATACAGACAGTATACCGCTTCATTGATCATGGGCATGAGGATTCGATTGATGATAAAACCAGGGTAATCCTTCGCTTCGGCCGGCGTTTTACCAAGCTTTACAGCCAAGTTCCATGTGGTGTTAAAGGTGTCATCCGTTGTTCGCAGTCCTCGGATGATCTCAATCAGTTTCATTACCGGAACGGGATTCATAAAATGCATCCCGATGATTTTATCTGGTCGTGCGGTATGGGATGCAATCCGTCCGATGGGAATGGACGATGTATTGGTTGCCAGAATCACATGAGACTCACAGATTTGATCCAGATCTTTAAATATCTGAAACTTGATCGTTTCATTTTCTGTGGCAGCCTCCACAACAAAATCGACAGACGCCATATCTTTGATATCTACGCTGGTTCTAATCCGATGAAGAACAGCATTCATCTCTTCTTTGGCCATTTTGCCTTTATCGACACTTCGCATTAAATTTTTCTTTATGCTTTCAACGCCTTTTTCCACCAATTCGCGCTTGATGTCGCTCATGATTACCTCAAAGCCGCTCACAGCAGCAACCTGAGCAATACCGTTTCCCATCTGACCTGCACCAATAACACCGAATGTTGTTATGTCCATTTTTTTCTCCTTATCTTTTAACCACCATGGCAACACCTTCCCCACCCCCGAGACATAGCGAAGCAACTCCGATCTTTTTGTCCTGTCGAATCATTTCATGCAAAAGGGATACCAGCACTCGACATCCGCTGGCACCGATGGGATGCCCCAAAGCGACACTTCCGCCGTTTACATTCACTTTTGCATGATCCAGCCCAAGCTCCTTCAGCACTGCCGCCGCAGAACCGCTGAACGCCTCGTTGATCTCAAAAAGATCGACATCCGAAAGGGATATCCCCTCCTTCTTCAAACATTTGGGAATGGCCCAAATGGGTGACACGAGAAGGTATTTCATATCCATACCAAAAGATGCCTGGGCGCCAATGGTCGCCATGATTCGGCATCCCAGAGTTTCGGCTTTGTCCTTTGACATAACCACCACGGCTGCAGCACCGTCACTGATGATGGATGCATTGCCGGCTGTTCCCCTTCCGTCCTTTTTAAACGCCGGTTTCATTTTTGAAAGGGCTTCAAAGGTCGTTTCACGGGGGCATTCATCCTGGTCAAAAATAATAGGATCACCTTTTCTCTGGGGAATTTCAACAGGAACGATTTCCTCTTTAAATCGACTGTTTCTGATGGCATCGAGGGTACGAATATACGATTCTGCGGCATAACGATCCTGGTCTTCGCGGCTCACGTTGTACTTTTCTGAACATAGTTCATTAGAAATTCCCATGTGAAAATCGTTGACAATATCCCAGAGACCGTCATGAACCATGTGATCTTCCAGAGTCCCCGGTCCCATGCGATATCCAAAACGCGCTTTTTCAAGATAATAGGGGGCCATACTCATGCTTTCCATTCCGCCTGCAACCACAACATCCGCATCACCCACTTGAATCGCCTGGGCAGCCAGCATAACCGCTTTTAATGCTGAACCGCAAACCTTGTTCACGGTAATACATTCAACCCCAAAAGGCATATCAGCCTTAACAGCAGCTTGTCTGGCTGGATTCTGTCCGTAGCCGCAAGGAAGCACCATCCCCATAATCACCTCATTGACATCATCTTTCTGAATACCTGCCCGTTCAACCGCTGCATCGATCACCACGGCACCCAATTGGGTTGCGCCGATATTCCCCAATGAACCATTGAAACTTCCCAATGGTGTTCTTACTGCACTTACGATCACTGCTTCTTTCATGTTTATCTCCTTTTATTCTCTTTCCATTATATAGTTCAAAAACTTCTAAGAGATGATTTTCAAATATATTTTAAGATGATCTTATGTCGTTAGTTTTTAAATGCATTAATTGATGGGCGGGATAATTTTATTCGTTGCATCGCTCCATGGATAATGTTTTTTAAATCAGATACGAAATCCCGTTTGTTTTTAACGGGAGTCGCACAAGAGTTTACATCCAATATGAAAAGTGAAAGATCATCGCCATGTGTTTTTAAAAAGGCGATATGTTTATCTTTAAAAACAATGTGTCACAGTGACACAATATTTTGGATGTCTCGCACTGTTTATTCGTTTGACCTCAAATATTTCACACATCCTAAAATATTGGGTCACACTGCTATGTTATGGTTCATATCGCCTTTTTAAAAAATATATGGCGATGGACCGAACTCATTGAAATTCACTACATATTTCTCCGATACTTCCCCCCTACATCATACAACGCCTGGGTGATCTGACCCAGAGTGCAAACCTTAACTGTCTCCATCAGTTCTTCAAAAATGTTCTCCCCTGAGAGGGCAACCTTCTGAAGGCGCCGCAATGCGTTATTTGATTCTTTTTTATGTCGTTTCTTGAATGCCTCCAGTCGTTTAAGTTGAGATTTCTTTTCAACTTCCGTGGCTCTGGACAATTCAAGGTACTCGCTCAATTGTTCCAAATCGGTATCCGGATCACGAAAAGTATTGACACCGATGATGGGCAGCTCACCGGTGTGCTTTAAATTCTCATAATACATCGATTCCTCTTGAATCTTGCTTCTCTGATAACCGGTCTCCATGGCTCCCAGGACACCTCCGCGTTCGGTGATCCTGTCGAATTCTGCAAGGACCGCTTCCTCCACCAACCGCGTCAACTCCCCGACAACAAAGCTGCCTTGGTTCAAATTCTCACTTTTTGCAAGGCCCCATTCCTGATTTATAATGAGCTGAATCGCCAAAGCACGCCGGACCGATTCATGGCTTGGCGTTGTAATGGCTTCATCAAAGGCATTGGTGTGCAAACTGTTGCAGTTGTCATAAATCGCACAGAGTGCTTGGAGTGTTGTCCGAATGTCGTTAAGCTGAATGTCCTGACTGTGCAGGGAGCGGCCGGAGGTCTGCACATGATATTTCAACATCTGAGACCGGTCAGAACCTCTGTATTTATGTTTCATGGCGATAGACCAAATACGTCTTGCCACTCTCCCGATGACCGTATATTCCGGATCCATGCCATTGGAAAAGAAAAAGGATAAATTGGGTGCAAAGCTGTCGATGGGCATACCCCTGGACAGATAATATTCGACATAGGTAAATCCGTTTGCCAGTGTCAGGGCCAATTGGGTGATCGGATTGGCACCGGCCTCGGCAATATGGTATCCTGAAATAGACACCGAATAAAAATTTCGGACGTTGTTTTCGATAAAGTACTTCTGGATATCTCCCATCATTTTCAGCGCAAACTCAATGGAAAAAATACAGGTGTTTTGGCCTTGATCTTCTTTTAAAATATCCGCTTGAACCGTTCCGCGAACATCAGAAAGGGCCTTAGATCGAATGTCGTTATATTCTTTCTTCGAAGGTTCTCTTCCATTTCGGGCTCGAAACAAATCAATCTGTTGATCAACGGCGGTATTTAAAAACATGGCAAGTATGATGGGAGCAGGCCCGTTGATGGTCATGGAAACAGATGTATTGGGTGCGCATAAATTAAAACCGTCATAAAGCACCTTCATATCGTCGAGGGTACATATGCTGACGCCGGAAGTGCCGACTTTGCCGTAGATATCCGGCCTTGTGTCGGGATCGTAGCCGTATAATGTGACAGAATCAAATGCCGTGGACAGGCGTTTGGCCTTGGCATCCGCAGATAAAAGCTTGAATCGTCTGTTGGTTCTTGCAGGGTCCCCTTCTCCTGCAAACATACGGGTGGGATCTTCGTCAACCCGTTTTAACGGAAAAACACCCGAGGTAAACGGAAACCGACCGGGAATATTTTCTTCTCTCAGCCAGGTGTAGATTTCTCCGGGATCCTTATACTTGGGAAGCACAATCTTCGGAATTTTGGTATGCGCCAATGACATTGTGTAAAGGGGCACCCGAATCTCCCGGTTCCGAACACGGTATGTCAGCTCGTCTTTTGTGTACGTCTCTCTGATATCTTCCCATTCATCAAGCAGACGGGTCGTCTCTGACTGTAATCTGTTTTCGGCCTTTTCAATTTCCATTTTGAGCCGATTTAAAACCTGTGACGTATCGGCTGCACGACTATCCCCGGCCACGTCCGATGCGACCTCCTTAAGGTGCCAGACCTTTCGGACAACATCTGCCTGATTTTTGGTTGTCTGATGATAAATTCTAATGGTGTCAGAAATTTCAGCAAGGTAACGGGTTCGCTCCGGAAGAATAATAATGGTTTTCGATGTCGATGTTTTTGATGGTGGTCTGAAAAGACTCGATTCCAAAACGATCCCTTTTTTTTCTGACAATGCATCGATAATTCCGTGATACAAAGCTGTAACACCATCATCGTTGAATTTGGAAGCAATGGTTCCGTAAACAGGCATTTCCTCCGTAGATTTGTCCCATGCTTTCCGGTTGCGCTGTACCTGTTTTCGCACATCCCGTACCGCATCCTCGCCGCCTCGTTTCTCATATTTGTTCACGACGATAAGATGGGCAAAATCGAGCATGTCTATTTTTTCGAGCTGGGTAGCAGCCCCGAATTCACTGGTCATCACATAAATCGACACATCAACAAGCTCGACGATACTCGAATCTCCCTGCCCGATGCCCGCTGTTTCCGCAATGATAAGATCAAAGCCCGCGGCTTTCGCAACTTCTATGGTTTCTGCCAGGGCATGGGGGATTTCCGTCTGTGATCCTCGGGTAGCAAGGCTTCGCATATAGACCCGTGGATTTTCGATGGCATTCATACGTATTCTGTCACCTAAAAGCGCACCGCCGGTTTTGCGACGGGACGGATCGCTGCTGATGATCGCCAGATGAATATGTTTAAGATCATTTAAAATTCTTAAGATAATTTCATCTGTCAGAGACGATTTCCCGGCCCCACCGGTTCCGGTAATACCGATAACCGGTATGTTTCGCTTCCCGATCTTTTTTTGAATTCGAGATCTGAGTGGGGCAAGATGGCCGTCTCCCTGCGCCTTTGCCTGCTCAACGGCCGTAATCAAGTTTGCAACCATGAATGGGTTTTCCGGAGACAGCGCCGAAAAGTCAAAATCGGTCTTGTTAACCGTAGAAAAATCCATCATTTTAATCATATGATTGATCATACCCTGAAGCCCCATTTTGGCACCGTCTTCAGGAGAATATATTTTGGTGACGCCATATGATTCCAGCTCTCTTATCTCCTCAGGGATGATAACACCGCCACCACCGCCAAACACCTTGATGTGCGGAACATCTCTTTCTTTCAATAGATCGACGATGTATTTAAAAAATTCCATGTGACCGCCCTGATAACTCGACACCGCCACCCCTTGAACATCTTCTTGGATAGCAGCATCAACAATTTCATGGACAGAGCGGTTATGTCCCAAGTGAATGACCTCAATACCGGTATCCTGAAGCAAGCGACGCATGATGTTTATGGATGCATCATGGCCATCAAAAAGGGATGTAGCGGTAACGACCCTGATGGGGTGTTTGGGTTTGTAAACTTCAACCTCTGTCGTCATGCATCCTCCTTAATCGATTGAAGATTGTAGATTTAATATTGAAAATTGACGATATTTTCTCAATTTCATTGATACATAGATTGAGTAAAGCGATTCCAAAAATCGTCCATAGCCAATATTCAACAATCAATTTAAACAGCGAAACAACATCAACAAATCGTCAATTGCTAATGTTCTAAAGAGTTCCCACTTATCCGGTTTAGGTTCGAGATATTCCAAGAATAAATTCGGTTTGGAGCCCGATATAATCTTCAATGCTGTAATGTCGGGCAAGAAACCAGCGCCGAAACGTCCACATATGGCCCAGAACAGAAATATTGTGTGCAATAAGTTCCATGGAGCGCTCACTTAAATGGGGTAAATCGCCGGATGAAATCAAACGCTCAAGCACCTCCATAAAAATACCGGTAATGCGCACTTCATTCTCGAGTACCTTTTTGCGCCATTGGGGTGGGAGAGATTGAGTTTCCTGATAAATCAAAAGGATATGGTCGCTCATTCGGTTGCAGACTAAAAAATATTCACGAATCACCTCAGCCACTGAACTTCGACCCCCTGACGCCCTTGTCATCGCTTCAGAAACGCCCCGCTCGACCTCGGCGTGGATGGCATCACAAACCAGATACAAAATATCCTCCTTGGAAGCGATATATTCATACAATGAACCAATGGAAATACCTGCTGAACGGGCGATCTGCCGAGTCGTGGTCTTATGAAACCCCTGATTTATGAACAACTGAACCGCAGCATCTACAATCTGGCGATGACGCTGTTCCACAAGTTCCGGATTTTTTATTTGCGTGGGGATTTCTTTTGTCGCATGCCCTTGTTTCATAACAACTCCAAAACATTATTTGATAGACCTTGAACGATGGACAATTCTGACCGAGCGCTCGTTCAAGATTGATACCATGGCCTCATCTGATCTGTCAAGAGGTTTCCTATCAGAAAGAGAATCATATAATTTAATAAATTCATTATAAATCAAATAGTAAGAAAGATATTGACAAATCAGCCCATCAAAGATACAAATACCCAAAGCCTTGTGACCGAGCGCTCGCTCATTATTGTAACCAAAAACCGTGCGGATCATCTGGACGATTCTTGGTGGTTTCAAAAAAAGTAACATACGAAAAACCACCTATCCATTAATTTCGACTTTTTATGAATTCATCAATTTTAACCCTTCAATATTTATGCTATGATGTCTCGTGATATGTTGACCTAAACCGATATTAGGCTTTAACAAAAAGGAGAGTATATCATGGAAAAAAAACTCGTATTGACCGAAAAGCAGGACATGATCGGTATCATTACACTAAACCGTCCGGAAGAGATGAACACGTTTAATGTCCCTTTTGCCAGAGCACTCAATGATACCCTTATGGATATGGACCAAGATGACGAAGTCCGCGTCGTGGTGATCCGTGCGGCGGGAAAGCATTTTTCCACCGGCATCTCTCTCCCGGAATTTCAAGGGAAAAATCCCAAAGAACTTCGGGAGTTTCTGAATTTAATGGATGAATTTTATCACACCCTTCCCAGAATGAAAAAACCCGTAATTGCCTCGGTTAAAGGCGCTGCAGTGGCCAATGGCGCCGGCCTTGTGTTTGCTTGTGACCTGGCGGTAGCCGCCGAAAATGCCAGGTTTGGAACCACTGCCATTAACGTGGGACTCATCTGTCTAGGCCCTGCGGTACCCCTGGCACGTCACGTCGGTCGAAAGAAAGCCCTTGAAATGATCCTGACCGGAGATATTATTTCCGCGTCCGAAGCCCAACAATTCGGTTTGATAAACAAAGTGGTCCCTCCGGACGATCTTGAATCTGAAACCATGAAACTTGCCGCAAAGATTGCTAAAAAAAGCCCCCAGGCGATACAGATTGGAAAAACCGGTGTCTACGCCATGTCGGAAATTCCGTATCACCAGGCCATCGACTATATGGATGAACTGTTTGCGTCTCTGTGCGCCACGGAAGACGCCATAGAGGGAATTAACGCTTTTATTGAAAAACGGGAACCCGTCTGGAAAAACAAATAACCAGGAGAGATGCCGTGGATTTCGATCTCACCAAAGAACAGGAAATGATTCGCAAAGAAGTCCGAAAATTTGCACAGAGTGAAATTGCACCGGTGGCTTTGGAACTCGATGAAAGAGAAGAATTTTCTGCCGAACTAACATTGAAAATGGGAGAAATCGGCCTTTTCGGCATGTTTGTCTCAGAGGAATATGATGGCCAAGACATGGACTATTTGTCCTACATTATTGCTGTCGAAGAGATTGCAAGGGTGGATGGATCTCAGGCAGCCACCGTTGCCGCCGGAAACTCGCTGGGAATCGGTCCCATATACTATTTTGGTACAAAGGAACAAAAGAAAAAGTATCTTCCAAAACTTTGCTCCGGTGAGGGGCTGTGGGGGTTTGGCCTGACCGAACCTACTGCCGGTTCCGATGCCGGCGGCAGCAAAACTACCGCCGTAAAAGATGGTAGCAAATGGGTTCTCAACGGATCAAAAATTTTCATCACCAATGCATCATGCGATCTGAGCATGGGGGTGACGGTTCAGGCGGTTACCGGTAACCGACCCAGTGGAAAACCCGAATATACGTGCTTTTTGGTGGAACACGGAACGCCGGGTTTTAAAGCCGTTCCCATGCATCAAAAGATGATGTGGCGGGCTTCAGACACCGCTGAACTTTATTTTGATGATGTCAGAATTCCTGAAAATAATATTTTAGGTTGTCCAGGGGACGGTTTTCACCAAATGCTGGCAACCCTTGACGGCGGCAGGCTTTCCATTGCTGCTATGGGACTCGGGGGGGCACAGGGGGCTTATGATGCCGCACTCAAATATGCCAAAAACAGGGTTCAGTTCGGACAACCCATTTGTAAGTTCCAGGCCGTGGCTTTTAAACTGGCAGACTGCGCCCTTGAAATTGAATGTGCCCGCAATCTCCTCTATAAGGCCTGCTGGCTGAAAGATCATAAAAGGCCTTTTGAAAAGGAAGCCGCCATGGCCAAACTCTACTGTTCTGAACTTATGGGCCGAGTTGCGAACCATGCTGTTCAGATCCACGGCGGATATGGTTTGATGAAGGAATACAACGTGGAAAGATTCTACCGAGACCAGAAACTTCTCGACATTGGAGAAGGAACTTCCGAGGTTCAGAGAATCGTCATTTCTCGGTATATCGGATGTTAGGGTTGTTGATCAAAAGCAAAATCCTCGTCCATAAGACTCGGCCTGGTTATCTCAAGAGGGAATTTGAAATCTATTTGTATTTGTATTTTTAGACATAAAACTCTTGTAGCGTTTGCTAAATAATCATTAACCCATGATGGTTGAAAAAGGATACATACCATGGAAGAAAAAGTCCTTCTGACAGAAGAACGCGACGGCATTTCGATTCTGACGCTAAACCGGTCCGAGGTAATGAATTCTTTTAATTTTGCAATGCTTAACGCTTTAAAAGAACAGATTGAAGCCCTTAAATTCAATGATAAGATTCGTGTGGTCATCATCACCGGATCCGGGCAAAAAGCCTTTTGTGCCGGAGCGGATTTAAAAGAAAGGACCACGTTTAGCGAATCTCAAGTAAAAGAATTCATTTTTACCATCAGAAATCTTTTTACTTCCATTGAACACCTCAACAAGCCGGTGATTGCCGCTATAAATGGTGTCGCGCTGGGTGGTGGAACTGAGCTTGCCCTTGCCTGTGATATTCGGATCGCATCCATGAATGCTTTAATGGGACTTACAGAAACCCGTCTTGCTATCATCCCCGGAGCCGGCGGCACCCAGAGACTT
>Ga0209536_100005483_pt1 | contig 19692 bp, 13 predicted proteins | sample DeeMarSeWOR28_12_FD_187461 | JGI IMG/M metagenome (GOLD analysis project Ga0209536, IMG submission 187461) | Marine sediment microbial communities from White Oak River estuary, North Carolina - WOR-2-8_12 (SPAdes) (version 2) | ecosystem: Environmental > Aquatic > Marine > Intertidal zone >...
GCGCGAGGGGGTGATCTTCATCCCGCCGCACCTGCTGGAGCAGGTGGTGATCAGCTCGGAGTTCATCGCGCTGCGGGACGCCTTCGGGCACCAGCGGCTCAGGGAAGGCGTCTACACGCCCGGCCAGATCGACGGCCGGTGGAGCGAGGAGATCAAGGCAGACTTCCTGAGGTGGATCGACCGGCATCCTGAGCTCCTGCCCATGTCACGTCAAGAGCTTGACGAATACCTGAAGGGCCGGACATGGTGATCCTGACACCCGACCCCAAGAGAGTCGCATCATGAACACGTTCACCCGCCGTGAATTCGTCTCCGCCCTGTCGCTCGGCACGGGGTACCTCGCGTTCGGCAACCCGCTCACGAGGTTCGGCACCGGGCGCTCGGCCGATCCCTTCCAGTTGGTGCGCCTGGGCGATTCGGGGCTGGAGACCACACTCCTCGGCATCGGCACAGGGTTCCACGGCAACTACCGCTCCTCCGCCCTCACTCGGCAGGACCGCACCAAGGCGCTGGGCGTGCTCCAACACGCATACGACGTCGGCATCCGGTTCTTCGATGCCGCGGACTCCTACGGTACGCACGGCCTCATGCAGGAGGCGCTCGAGACCATCCCGCGTGAGGACGTCACCATCACGTCCAAGATCTGGACGCGGGAGGGCGGGATTCCCGAGCCCGAGCGTCCCGCTGCGGACATCGTCGTCGATCGCTTCCGCAAGGAGCTGAACACGGACTACATCGATCTCGTCCAACTACACTGCATGGTCGCGCCAAATTGGACCGAGATCGAGCAGCGGCAGATGGACACGCTCTCAAACCTGAAGGCGCGGGGCGTCATCAAGGCGCACGGGGTCTCGGTCCACTCGTGGGAGGCCATGAAGGCGGCGGTCAAGAGCCCCTGGGTGGATGTCCTGCACGCCCGGATCAACCCGTACGGGATCGCGATGGACAAGCCCGAGCCGCAGGAGGTGATCGCCCTCATCCACCAACTGCACGATTCGGGCAAGGGCGTGATCGGCATGAAGCTCGTGGGCGGGGGGGACTACCCCCAGAACGACGAGAAGATCGATACGGCGCTCCGCTTCGTACTGGGGCTCGGCTCGGTCGACATGATCATCGTCGGCTTCGAGCACACCGAGCAGATCGACGACTACGCTGGGAGAGTCCAGCAGACGCTGACGCAGATGCGGCCCGGCTGAGGGCCAGCGGGTCCCAGGCGGGACACGCGACCGGGGGCTTCTCTTCGGCCAGGTCTCTTGCCCGCGCTACGGGTGCGAGCGGATCGAACGGTGCGGCGGAGCCGTGGTTTCGCTCGAGCGCGGGCTGAACTCCGGCGCGATCGGCGGGTCGGCAACCTTGAGTAGCTGCTTGCCGAAGTTCTTGCCCTCGAAGAGCCGCCTGAGCGTTGCTGGACAGTTCTCGAGGCCTTCCTGAATGTCTTCGCGGAAGCGGACACTGCCCGCCTCGACGAGTCCGGCCAGCCGCTGGATGGCGAGCGGAAAGCGATCCTGGTAGTTGAGGACGATGAAGCCCTCCATCCGTAGGGAGCGGATCACGAGCTGCATGTAGTGCTTCGGCCCGGGCGGCAGGTCGAGCCCGTATCCACTCGAGATGCCGCCGCAGAGCACGATGCGCCCGAACCGCGCCATGTTGACGAGCGCGTCGTCGAGGATCTGGCCGCCGACGTTGTCGAAGAAGAGGTCGATGCGATCGTTGGCGATCGTCTCGAGCCGCTCAAGCGTATTCTCGTTCTTGTAGTCGATCACCTCTTCGAGGCCGGCCGACCGCTCGAGCCACTCGCACTTCTCGGGCCCTCCTGCAACGCCAATGACGCGGGCGCCGGCCAGCTTCGCCAGCTGTGCCGCGACCGAGCCGGTCGCGCCGGCCGCGCCGGAGACGAGCACGGTCTCCCCCGGCGATGGCTTGCCGAGCTCCAGCATGCCGAAGTAGGCGGTGATCCCGGTGATACCGAAGATGCCGAGCGGATAGGTCAACGGAACGCCGGGCGGGATCTTGCTGAGCGGCATACCGTTCGACGTGCCGTCGGACAGAATGTAGTCCTGCCAGCTCAGCCAGCCGCTGACGAAGTCGCCGACCTTGTACTCGGGGTGTCGGGAGGCGACGACCTGCGCGACGCCGCCCGCACGCATCGGCTCGCCGAGCTGTACGGGCGGCACATAGCTGGGGACGTCGTTCAACCACCCGCGCTGGGTGGGATCGAAGGAGAAGTAGAGCGTACGCAAGAGCACGTGTCCCTCACCGACCTCCGGCACCGGCTCCCGGCGCAGCTCGAAGTCTTCATCCTGCACCAAGCCCGTCGGGCGCCGGACCAGCACGAGCTGACGATTGATGTCGTCAGGCACTTGTTCGCCTCCTTCCATCTGCTGCACAAACTCTCGCCCTTGCCGCCATGAAGTATGCCGGCCAGAGATGGCGCTCGCGAGGGCGGACCGTGCAACGCGCACCCGTTCTCCTCCTCGCTCGGATCACCCCCGTCGCCAGCCTTCGCATCCGAATCAGGCCGGGTCACCCCGAGCCGCGAGCCAACGCCATTCATCGGGAGGAAGCGCGATCGTATCTTTAGCCCCTCACACGCCTTCCCGCCGTGGGCGGGCGGCCCACTCGACGCGGGAGAGGCTCGAGGTCTTCGTGCCAGGCTGGGACACTGCATTCCACGTCGCCCTTGCCGCTGTGCGGCTCGGGATTGTCGTCGCCGCCATCGTGCCGGCTTCGGCCTTCGCCCAGGAAACCGGCGCGACCGTGCGTGTTGACGTCGAGATCGAGGGCATCGAAGGCGAGCTGCGGGCCAACGCGGAGGCCGTCCTCAGCCTGAAGCTCCAAGAGCGCGCGGACCTGAGTCCCGCCCGGGCCCGAGCGCTGCACCGGCGGGCGACGGACGAGCTCGCGATGGCCCTGGCTCCATTCGGCCGGTACGACGTACGCGTCGATTCGGAGCTCCGGGACGAAGGCACCGCCTGGACCGCGCGGTACGTCGTGGAGCCGGGCCCGCCAACACTCGTGGAGCGCGTCGCCATCACGCTGACCGGGGACGGGGCCTCGGACTCGGGGCTCGTAGCGATCGTCGAGTCGCTACCGTTCGCGGAAGGCGACACGCTCCGGCACGCGCTGTACGAGGCGCTCAAGGCGCAGCTGCAGCGTCGGGCAACGAACCACGGCTACTTCGACGCCCGGTTCGACACTGCGCAGATCCGGGTCGATCGGCCGCGGCACACCGCCGAGATCGTTGTCCACTTCGACACGGGAACCCGGTACCGGTTCGGCCCGATCACCGTGGAGCAGGACGTACTCGACCCTCGGTATGTCGATGGCTACGTCACCGCCCGCCAGGGCGACCCGTTCGACGCCGCGCTGCTCCGGAAGGCACAGGTCGACCTGACCACCGGGCCGTGGTTCGGTCGCGCCGACATCAAGCTGGACCTGCAGGCGGTTGACGAGCGCCGCGAGGTCCCGGTCCGGTTCGAGCTCACCCCAACCCGACCGCAGCGTTATGAGGTCGCGGCTGGCTACGGGACCGACACGGGGTTCCGGGGCAGCGTCGGTGCGAAGTTCCGGCGGCTCAACCGGTACGCGCACAACGCAGAGGGCAAACTCAGGGTCTCGCAGATCGAGATTGGCGTCGGCGCTCGCTACAACATCCCCCGGCCATTCCCGTCGACTTCCGTCTACAGCCTGTTCGGCAGCTACGAGGACGTGAGCCCGAGCTGGAGCTCGACACGCCTCGGTCGCCTGGGGGCGAGCTGGTCACACCTCCGGGGGCCGTTCCGCGAGACGGTCAGCCTGGCCGGCGAGCAATCCTCCTACGAGACGGCTGCGGACACCGGCACCGCCACGCTGATCGGTCCGGAGATCTCGTGGAGCTGGGTCGAGGCGAACGACCGTATCGTGGCGACGCGGGGCCATCGGCTAAACGTGACGCTGGACGGCGCCCTCGACGGCGTCCTCTCGACTGCGAGCTTCCTCTCCGTTCAGCTCGACGCGAAGGCGATCCGTCCGGTGACCGGACGGATGCGGGCGATCGCGCGGGCTCGGGTCGGCTACGTGTTCACGGAGGACATCCGTGATCTCCCGCCGACGCGCCGCTGGGTGACGGGCGGCGACCAGACCGTGCGCGGCTACTCCTTCGAGTCTCTGGGCCCCGCGCTTCCGGGCGAGACGGATGAGGGCGACCCGCTGCTGATCGGGGGCAAGGCCGTCCTCGTGGGGAGCCTCGAGGCAGACTACGAAGTGATCCCGCGGTGGCGCGTCGCCGCCTTCGGGGACGCGGGGAACGCGCTCGCGGACTTCTCCGACGTGACCCTCGAGCTCGGGGTCGGCGCAGGGATCCGCTGGGTCTCCCCGATCGGCATGATCCGCCTCGACGGCGCGTTCGCCGTCTCCGAGCCGGGGAACCCGTTCAAGGTCCACCTCGTGATCGGGCCGGATCTGTGAGCGCCGCGTCGAAGGCCCGGCGGGTAGGCCGTTGGCTGCTGCTCGGACTCGCTGGGCTCGCTGTCCTGCTCGTCTTCGCGCTCGGGCTCCTGATGGGAACGCCGGCCGGGGCACGCTGGGCGGTGTCGACGGGCCTCGCCCTTTCACCCATCGCCGCAACGGTCGGGTCAGTGGAGGGGACCCTGCGTGGCCCGCTTGTCCTACACGACCTCGCGATCGAGCAGGACGGCCTCACCGCACGGATCGAGCACATCGTCTTCGACTGGCGCCCGCTCCACCTCCTACGGAAGCGCGTCGTGATCGACAGCCTGCACGTCGAGGGCGTCGAGGCGTTCGTCCCCTCGGGTTGGGGCAGCGATCGGCCTTCGCCGGCAGCGACGCCGGCCACGGCCAATGGCCCGCCGGCGGTGCCCGACCTCCCGGTGGACGTCGAGTTGCGTGACCTGCAGGTGGGGATCGCGCGGGTCACCGTCGAGCAGAAGGCAGAGATCACCGCATCCACGCTCGTGGGGCGAGGGTCTCTCGACGCCTTCGAAGCGACGCTCACACTGCGCGGTCGAACGAACCCCGCCTCGGAGTTTGAGACGACGGCGTCCGTCGAGGGATCGCCGGACGACTGGCTGCTGGGGGGTGCCCTCTCCTTCACGAGTGGAGAGCTTCCCCCGGTCTCGGGGACCATCTCGCTCGCCGGCTCGCTCGTGGGGCTCCGGGTGGAGGAAGCGAGCCTCCGGACGGCATCCGGTCGGGCGGACGTTGAGGCGACGGTTCACTGGTATCCGGAAGTCGCGTGGGACGTGGCGGCGACAGCCGACCGGCTCGACGTCGGCCCGTTCTCGCCCTCGCCGGAGCAGTGGCCCGGCACGATCTCCTTCCACGCCCGCAGCGAGGGACGCCTCGAGGGCGAGGGGCCGACCGCCACCGTCACCGTGGACGGGATCGACGGGGAGCTGCGGGGACTGCCGCTCGCCGGCGGGCTCGATGTGCGCCTGACGTCAGGCCGGCTGGTGCTCGACACGCTGGGCCTCACCTGGGGTTCGGCCCACGTCGAGGCATCCGGCGCACTGCTGGAGGAGTTCGACCTCACGTTCGAACTCGAGGTGCCGGACCTCGGCGGTGCGGTCCCGGCGGCGGCGGGGTCCGCCCGAGCCTCCGGGGCGGTTGCCGGTACGCGGGACGCGCCGCGGTTCGAGGCGACGTTTGAGGCTTCCGGGGTACGGACCGAGTCGGCCGGGATCGCCAGCGCCCGGGGCCAGCTCGCGCTGGATCTCGCTCCAGGAACGATGAGCACCCTGCAGTTTCGGGCCGAAGGCGTCTCCGCCGGCGAGCGAGTCGTCGACAGTCTCGTCGTGGAGGGGGACGGCACCCGAGAGGCACACGCGCTTCGTCTCCTGGCTCACGCGGGGGACGCCCGGCTCGCGGTCGGCGTCTCCGGCGGATTCGCCGCGAGCGAGGCGACGGCCTCAGACACCGTGCGTTCGGCCTCGTCGTGGCAGGGGTCGATCGACTCGGTAGTCGCCTTCGCCGCCGCGGCGGGTGCGTGGCGGCTCCGCGAGCCGGCGGCGATCCGAATCGCCAAGGAGATGGCCAGCCTCCAGACCGCGTGCCTGGCCCAGGACGCGGCGGAAGTCTGCGTCACGGGCTCGTGGGAGCGGAACGGGCCGACCCAGGGCGAGGTGCGGATGGTGGAGCTTCCGCTGGCGCTCGCACAAGGCACCCTGCCGGAGACGGTGGCGATCGAGGGAGGGCTCGAGGGCGAGGGACGGTTCGCCGCGACACCCGGCGGTACCCTCTCGGGCGACGGGGTCCTACGTGCCAGCGGGACGCTCGCCACGACGGTGGGCGACGTCGAGCGCCGGTTCCGGATCGGCGGCGATGGCGCACGTTTCCGACTCGACCAGGCGGGGGCGAGCGCGGAGTTCCACGCTGCGCTCACGCCAGAGACGGGCGACGGGGACCTTCGCCTCGAGGGACGCCTCGCGCTTCCAGGCTACACGTCGACGTCGATCGCGCTCGAGGAGCAGCCGGTCGAGGGTCGACTCACGGTCCGCGCCGACGACCTCGGCTTCGTCGCGGCCTTCAGCCCGCGGGTGGCCAATGCGGGCGGGCGGCTCCTCCTGGAGTCCGAGATTTCCGGGATGGCGGCAGCGCCCGACGTACTCGGCTCCTTCTCCCTGGAGGACGGCCGATTCGATCTCCCCGAGATCGGCCTGGAACTGCGGGACCTGTGGCTCCAAGCGTCGGGGGAACCCGACGCCGGTGTGGAGATCGCCGGGGGCGCGAGGTCCGGTGAGGGCCTGCTCGAGCTGCAGGGGCGCACCCCGATCGACCCAACCCCTGCAGCGCCGGCCGAGCTGACCCTGCGGGGCGAGCGGTTCCGCGCGGCGAACACGCCCGAGATCCAGGTGCAGATCGCGCCGGACCTCTCCATTTCGTACGACGGGGCCCTGACGGCCGTGGAGGGCCAGGTGAGCGTGCCGTGGGCACGGGTCGAGCTGGTCGAGGTGCCGCCGATGGCCGTGCCGCCGTCGCGCGACGTCGTGTTCGTCGATGAGGATACCCCCGCAGCGCCCGAGGTCTACGCCCGGATCGAGGTGGTGATCGGCCCCGACGTCCACTTCGAGGGGTTCGGATTCGCTTCCGACGTCGAGGGAGAGCTTCGGGTTCGCCAGGAGCCCCGCGCACAACCGACCGTGCTCGGCGAGCTCCGGTTCGTGGACGGTCGCTTCGCCGCCTACGGGCAGAACCTGGAGATCGACCCCGGGCGGGTCGTGTTCTCAGGACCGGTCGCCGATGCCTCGCTCGACGTGACGGCCCTTCGAACGGCATCGGACGGCACGGTCGCGGGATTCCTCGTCAGCGGCAACATCATGAGCCCGGAGATCGAGATCACTTCGGACCCCGCAATGGCGGATGCGGATGCCCTCTCTTACATCATGTACGGAAAGAACCTCACGGAGAACGATCCCTCGCAGCAGGAGCAAGTGGTTGGGGCGGTGGCGGCGCTCGGAGCGAACGTGGTGACGACGCGGCTGGCCGGGAAGATCGGTCTCGACGAAGCACGGATCGAGGGAGCAACGAAGGACCAGGCCGAGCTCATCGCGGGGAAGTACCTGTCGCCCAGCCTCTACGTCTCGTATGGGCTGGGCCTGTTCAAGCCCTCGAACACGTTCCGCATCAAGTACCTGCTGAGCTCCCACTGGGCGGTGCAGGCGGAAAGCGGGGATGCGAACGGTGGGGACGTGCTCTATCAGATCGAACGCGGCCGCTGAGCGAGATGTTCGGTCGTCTCAGGACCAGGAGCTGATCGCACGGCAGAGCCTCGCGCTCACGATGCCGCACTCGGACCGGGGCAGCTCGAGCGGGTCGGCGCCACGCGGGGCTCGGGCGGGAACGTTCCGTTCCGGCCCCGAGGTAGGGCCCGGCCTGTCTCTCGGATTCGTGCGCGAGCACCTGGAAGCCGGACGGCGAGTCGAGGGCACCGACACCCGGCACGGCGGGATGGTCTCTCTATTTCTGTGGAGGAGAAGGCCGTGGCAGTGAGCCGAGGGACCGCTCACCGGATTATCCGACCCGCTCCACTCCCCACCATCAGTGCCTCGATCTCGGCGATCGACACGACGGCGACGTCACCGAGCATGGTCTGCTTGAGGCACGACGCGGCCACCCCGAACTCCAACGCCTCGGCGTGACTCATCCCGACCAACAGGCCGCGCATCAGTCCGGCGGCAAACGCGTCACCGCCACCCACCCGATCGACCAGCTGGACCCGATAGGACGTGCTGCGCAGAAACTCCTTGCCGTCCCACAGACACGCCGACCAGGTGTTCACCGACGCCGAGTGACTCTCGCGCAGCGTGATGGCGGCAAGCTGGAGGCTGAACCGGTCGACCAGCTGCCGCGCCACGTCTTCGTACGATGCAACGTCGAGCTCGCCGCGCTCGACGTCGGACTTCGCCGCCGTGATGCCGAACACGTTGGCGGCATCCTCCTCGTTGGCGACGAGCACGTCGGCCTGCTCCACGAGCGGCGTCATCACCGCCCTGGCGCGATCCGTGGACCAAAGTCTGCTGCGGTAGTTGAGATCGACGCTCACGGCAATGCCGAGCCGTCTGGCCGCGGCCATCGCTTCGGTCGTGACGGCGGCCATGCTCTCGCTCAGCGCCGGCGTGATGCCGGTCCAGTGAAACCACGTGGCGCCCGCGAACACCGCATCCCAGTCGATGCGACTGGGCCTGAGATCGGTAATCGCCGCGCGCGCCCGGTCGTAGATCACGCGGGACGGCCGCTGCGAGGCCCCGTGCTCCAGGTAGTACACGCCGATGCGATCGCCCTCGCGCACGATGTGATCCGTGTCCACGCCGAAGCCGCGCAGGAAATCGATGGCTCCCTGCCCCAGCTCGTTCGCGGGCAGCGCGGTGACGTGGCGTGAGTCGACGCCCCACTGGGCGAGCGCCACGGCGACGTTCGCCTCGGCGCCGCCGTACGTCGCGTCGTAGCTCGTGGCGGTGCGGATCCGACGGCCCGGCGGGGGTGATAACCGCAGCATGATCTCACCGAGCGTCACGACACGCGGAGGCGGCTGGGTCGTCCGCTCCGCACGGGCGTCCCTCGCCTCGCTCACCTGCTCCTGTCGGATAGCCGCGAGCCACCGCTCCGCATCGGCGCGGAGCCGGGCAGGATCGTCGGCGTGCTTCACGACCGCCGAGCCGCAGAAGATCCCGCTCGAGTCGGCGCGGGCCAGCCGGCCCACGTTTTCGAGCGTGATGCCGCCGGTGTAGACCAGCGTGAGTCCCGGGTACACCGAGCGCCACGCGCGCGTCGTCTCCCGCACGGCACTCTCGTCGGCCATCGCCGGGAATACCTTGTACACCCACTGCCAGGGCCGTCGCTCCCGTAACTCGGGGAGCGTGCACCCGTACAGCTCCGCCTTCTGCACCAGCTGCTTCCCGGCGTCGGCGAGCCCGCCCGGGACGCACATCACGTCGTGCGCGACGCACGCGTCGACGACGGCGGGCACGTAGTCCGCCGACACCACCCCGGCCACGCCGGCCGCGATCACCTGTTCCGCTTGTGTCCGGGTCATGACGGTGCCGGCGAGCAGCAGCGCGTCGGGGTGCCGCTCGAGCACCGCCTCGAGACTCGGCAGCGCAGCGTCGCCGCGCATGGCCACCTCGAGCACCACGCCGAGCGGCGCCAGCGCTTCGTACGCCCGGATGCACTGCTCGGGGCTCTCTGGATTGAGCAGCGCGATCAGACGGTGCTCGTGCAGGAGTTTCCAGACCTCTGCCGACTTGCTCACGTCATCCTCCCGTCGCTCGTACTGCCAGGCGACCGATGTGCCTGCCCGCGCTCGTGCAAACATGCCATCGGTTGCCCCGGCGAGACAGCCCTCCGCGGCGAGCCGGGCCCGCCATCTCAATGGCGAGCGGGACGCCGACCCTCACTGCGCTCCGAACAGCCGCGGCAGCCACAGCGCAAGGCCTGGTACGTAGGTGACGACCAGAAGTGCCGCAACCATCGCGAGGTAGAGCGGCAGGAGCGGTCGCAGGACTCGCGTGATGGTCGTTCCCGCGACGCCGACACCGACGAACAGCACGGTGCCCACCGGCGGCGTGCAAATGCCGATGCACAGGTTGAGCACCATGATGATGCCGAAGTGGGTGGGATCGACACCGAGCTGGGCGGTGATCGGCAGGAAGATGGGCGTGAAGATCAGGATGGCGGGGGTGATGTCCATGAACACACCGACCGCCAGCAGGATCACGTTGATGATGAGCAGGATCAGGATCTTGCTGTCGGTGAGGCCGACGAGCGCCAGGCTCACGGTCTGGGGGATGTTTTCGTATGCCAGGATCCACGACATGCCGATCGACGTGCCCACGAGCAGCAGCACGACCGCCGTCGTGGCCGACGTACCCAGCAGTATCTGGGGGAGGTCGTCCAGCGTGATCTCCCGGTAGACCAGGGCGAGGATGAGCGCGTAGAGCACCGCGACCGCCGCGGCTTCCGTCGCGGTGAAGATGCCCGACACGATCCCGCCCATGACCACGACCAGCATGAACAGGCTGGGCAGCGCCGCGAGAAACCGCCGCACGATCTCCCGTCCACTCGTGCGCTCCCCCACTGGGTACTTCCGCCGCACGGCGATGACGGCGGCGACCACCATCAGCGAGAGCCCGACGAGTATCCCGGGCACATAGCCTGCCAGGAACAGCGCGGTGATCGACACGCCGCCGCTCGCTAGCGAGAACACGATCAGGACGTTGCTCGGCGGGATGATGAGTCCCGTCGTCGCTGCCGTGATGTTGACCGCCGCGCCGAAGCTCCGCTCGTAGCCCTCCTCTTCCATGCGCGGGCCCATGATGCTGCCCACCGCCGACGCGGTGGCGACGGACGACCCGGAGATCGCGGCGAACAGCATGGCCGCAAGGATGTTGACGTGCGCCAGCCCGCCCGGGAGCCCGCCCAGCAGCGCCTTGGCGAACTCGATCAGCCGGCGGGCGATCCCGCCGCGGTTCATCAGCTGCCCCGCGAGAATGAAGAACGGGATGGCCAGCAGCGTGAACGAGTCGAGGCCCGTGGCGATCCGCTGCGCCATGGTGGTGACCGCCGGTCCCATCTTGATGCTGGTGAGCATGGTCAGGACCGTCGAGATGCCGATCGAGAATGCCACGGGCACGCCCAGGGCCAGCAGCACGGCGATCGACCCGCCCAGCACGACCACGCCGAGCCACTCCATCAGTGCGGCTCCGTCGATCGCCCTGCGATCGCATCCGAGCCGCGCCACTCGGCGTGATGCCGGAACACGGCGGCGACGGCAAAGAACATCATCAGCACTCCGCTCAGCGGCAGCACCAGATAGACGTAGCCCAACGGCACGTGCAGCGCGGCGGAGGTCTGGCCCAGGGTCAGCGTGAGCCTCACCAGGTTGATCCCGCCCACGACGAGCACCGCCAACGCGAACAGGAACACGCTGGCCTCGATCACGAGGTTCAGATACCACCGGCTGCGCCCGGTCAGCTTCGCCGGGAGCAGATCGATGGCGAGATGCATGTTCCTGCCCGCCGCGTAGCTGGCACCGAGGAGGCCGATCCAGATCAGGAGATATCGCGCCAGCTCGTCGGTGAACCCGCTGGGGTTGGCGAGCACGAACCGCGTGAACACCTGCCAGAGGACGTTGAGCACCGCGATGCCCATCAGCACCACGAGCAGCCAGCCCACGGCGCGATCGACGGCCCGCGTCAGCCCGGTCATCGTCGAGGCCGCATCATCATCGCGAGTCGCCTGCCGCGGGATCCGCCGCCCGGATCCGCGCGATCAGCGCGTACACGGCCGGCTCGTCCAGGTACATCTCGTACATCGGCGCCAGCATCTCGACGAACGGCGTCTTGTCCGGCCGGATCACCTCGACGCCGTCCGCTTCGACCATGCGCAGTGCCTCAGCCGTCGCCTCCTGCCACAACCGCTTCTGGTACCGGGCCGACTCGAGCGCGGCGTCCTCGAGCCACTGCCGCTCCCGGTCGGTCAGGTCGTCCCACACCACCGTGCTGACGAGCAGCACGTCCGGCACGGCCGTGTGCTCGTTCAGGGAGTAGTGGCGCGCCACCTCGTAGTGACGCGACAGGTAGAACGACGGCGGGTTGTTCTCTGCCCCGTCGACGACGCCCTGCTGCAGGGCCGTGTACAGCTCGCCCCAGGCGATGGGCGTCGGGGACCCGCCGAGCAGCGTCACCATGCGCGTGGCCGTCGCACTCTCCTGCGTGCGGATCTTGAGTCCGTGGAGATCCTGCGGGGTCACGATGGGGCGGTCCTTGGCGTAGAAGCTCCGTCTCCCCGCATCGTAGAAGCAGAGCCCGTGCAGGCGGAACCGGGCCGCCAGGTCCAGCATCTCGCGGCCGATGGGGCCCTCCAGCACGGCCCACTGGTGCGCCTCGTCGCGGAAGATGTACGGCAGGCTCAGAACTTTGAACGGCGCCGCGAAGTTCTCCAGCACGGCCGCCGACACCTTCGTCATCCCGAGACTCCCGATCTGGAGCAGCTCGAGCGTCTGGCGCTCCGTGCCGAGCTGTTCGCTGGGATAGATATCGAGGCGCATCCGACCGCCCGACTCGTCACGGACGCGCTCTGCCATGAACACCATTGCGCGGTGGACGGAGTGTGACGGATCGAGGCCGTGCGCCAGCTTGACGACGGTGACGTCGTCGGGGCCGCCGCACGCGGCGGCCGCGAGCGACACCACGAGGACGTAACGGCCAGGCCGGTTCATCGGGCGGGCGGGACGCTACCAGCTGTGCATGGTGCCGTCGAGCTTGCGATTGACCGGCAGGTATGCCCGTTCGTAGGGGTACGTCGCGGCCAGCCCCTCGTCGAGGTCCACCCCCAAGCCCGGTGCATCACCGGGATGCAGCGTGCCCCGCTCGAACGTGTACGCGTGCGGAAAGACGCGGTCGGTCTCCTCGCTGTGCCGCATGTATTCCTGGATACCGAAGTTGTGCACGGCCAGGTCAAAGTGCAGCGCCGCAGCCAGGCATACCGGGCTCAGGTCCGTGGCGCCGTGGCAGCCGGTGCGCACGTGATACAACTCTGCCAGGCTGGCAATCTTGCGGAGGTGACTGATGCCGCCGGCGTGCACGACTGTCGTACGGATGTAGTCGACGAGCTGCTCCTGGATCAGCTGGTGACAGTCGTACACCGTAGTGAACACTTCACCCACGGCCAGCGGGGTCGTCGTGTGCTGCCGAATCAACCGGAATCCTTCCTGGAGCTCCGCGGGGACCGGGTCCTCCAGCCAGAACAGCCGATATGGCTCGAGGCTCTTGCCGAGTCGCGCCGCCTCGATCGGGGTGAGCCGATGATGGACATCGTGCAGCAGCAACGGTTCGGACCCGAACTCGGCGCGGACCCGCTCAAACAGCTCCGGCGCGAAATCCAGATACCGCTCGGTGCTCCAGCGCTGCTCCGGCGGGAGACCGGGCTCGGCGGGCTCGTAGTACAGGTCGCCTCGCCCAACCCCGTACGCTCCTTCGAGTCCCGGTATGCCGCACTGCACGCGGATCGCCTGGTAGCCCAACTCTCGGTAGTGCTCGACGGCGCGCAGCGTCTCATCCACGTCGTTGCCGCTGGCATGTCCGTACACCAGCACGCTGTCGCGCGACGCGCCGCCCAACAGCTGAAAGACGGGCACGCCCAGCGTCTTTCCCTGGATGTCCCACAGGGCCATATCGACCGCCCCGATGGCCGCCATGGTGACAGGCCCGCGACGCCAATACGCTCCCTTGTACAGGTAGTGCCAGGTGTCCTCGATCCGGCGAGCATCCCGCCCGATGAGCAACGGGAGCACGTGGTCGTTCAGGTAGCTCGCGACGGCCAACTCGCGACCGTTCAGTGTCGCGTCGCCGAGCCCATAGGTCCCCTGGTCCGTGATCAGCTTGAGCGTGACGAAGTTCCGCCCCGGGGAACACACCACGACCCGTCCGTCGACGATCTTCATGCGCGATTCACCTTTGCCGATTCCACCCCAGGCGGGGTCATGTCGTCGTGATCCAGCTGTGCTGCGGATCGTCGTGCACGGCGAGTGCTCGCCGCTCCCCGGCCAGTGCCCACAGGTAATACAGCCGGTACCCGGGCGGCGCACAGATCGGGTGATAGCCGTAGGGAATCACGACCGCGTCGCCGTCGCGCACCATGTGCGTGACCGATTCGCCGTCGGCCGTGTAGAGCGACTGGAGGCCGAACCCCTGCGGAGGATCGACCCGATAGTGGTAGACCTCCTCCAGCCGCGCCTCGCCGTCCCGGCCATCGTGCTTGTGCGGCGGATAGCTGCTCCACTTGCCGGCGGGATTGAACGTCTCGCCAACCAACAGTCGCCGGGCGACCTCGTCGTGCACGAAGATGTCGTGCACCTCACGCTGGTAGTCTCCCGCACCACGATGATTGACCCGGACCTGGTGGGCTTCGAGCAACACCGGTTGACCAGCAGCCTCCGCCGGCGCGCTGACGATGATCGCCTCCAGCGGTGTGCTCGCAGTGACGGTCAGGTCCGCCCCGGACGGCAGATACAAGGCCGTCGCGGGTTCCTCGAACACGCCCCGACGGCTCACGTTCCACACGTGCTCCGCGGCCTCGAGCCGCCCGGCTCCCTGGTGCAGCACCAGCACGGCCTCTTCGCCCGGTATCTGTAACGTCGCGGCACCCGACGGCGGAAGCCGCAGCCGCCAGCTGCTGAGCAATGTTGCTCCGCCTTCTCCCCGACGCTGCAATTGGTGGAGGCCGTCCTGCCGCGGAACTCGGAACAGCGTGTCGACGAGAAGCCTCCCCCCCTGCCCACTTGGGCCACTCACTGGTTGACTCCGCTGGCCAAGAAGCCGCCGTCCACGACGAGGACCTCGCCGGTGACAAAGCTCGCCGCGTCGGAGGCGAGGAACACGGCGGCGCCCGCGATCTCGTCTACGTCGCCGAACCGCTTCATGGGAGTGCGCATGACCAGCTCCTTCCCTCGCGGTGTGCCCTCGAGAAAATCGCGGTTGAGGTCTGTCAGAAACACGCCCGGCGCGATGGCATTCACGCACACGCCCTGCGGCGCCCACTCCACCGCCAGCGCCTTGGTCAGCGAGACGACGGCACCCTTGCTCGCGCCATAGGCGACCACCTGATATAGGCCCACGAAGGAGGCGAGCGACGCGATGTTGATGATGCGGCCCGATCCGCGCTCGAGCATGTGCTCGCCGAAGACGAGGCAGCCCCGCAGCGTTCCGGCCAAATTGACGTCGAGGATGCGGTCCCACTCTGCCCGCTCCATCTCGAGTGCCGCCACCTTCTTGGTGGTCCCGGCACAGTTCACCAGGATGTCGACGTGCCCAAACTCGGCGACGCAGGCCGCGAGCAGCGCTGCGAGCGAGGCATCATCCTTCACGTCCGTGGTGATCCTGAGCGTGCGGCGTCCAATCGCCTCGAGCTCGTCGGCCGTGGCGGCGACCGGATCGGAACGACGGGCCGTCGCCACCACGTCGGCCCCCGCATGGGCGAGGCCGTGCGCGATCGCCCGCCCCAGCCCGGACGTCCCGCCGACGACCACTGCCGTGCGTCCAGTGAGATCGAACGGATTGTGACCCATTGCGCGGTGCCTCGGAGCGGGTCGCAAGTGGATGGCGATGGCTGCCATGTCCGGCCACGCGCAGCGCGCAGCCGTACGGCCGACCGGCGCTATATTAGGCCAAATCACCCTGGTCTGCCAGGCCACGCGAGCCACGTACGGCAATGACTGTGAGCGAACGCATGGCGTCCCACTTGCTCGCGCTCGATCCCGCGGACAACGTGGCGGTCGCGCTGACACCGCTGTTCGCAGGAACGGAGCTGCTCGTCGACGGAGCCCCGCTCACGGTGCACGAGGACGTGCCGGCCGGTCACAAGATCGCGCTGGCCGATCTCGAGCCCGGCCAGCTCGTGATCAAGTACGGCCATCCCATCGGGACGGTTACTCGACGCGTCACGCGCGGGGATTGGCTCCACACCCACAGCATGCGGACCACCCTCGAGGGAGTGGTGACGTACCGCTACGAACCGATCGAGGTGGCGCAGCCCGCGACGAGCGGCGGCGGCACCTTCGCCGGCTACCGTCGGGCGAGCGGCGCGGTGGGCACGCGCAACGAGGTGTGGGTGGTCAACACCGTCGGCTGCGTCAATCGCTCGGCAGAGCGCATTACCCGCCTCTGCCGCGAGCAATTCCACGAAGGCACCGACGGCGTGCACACCTTCGCGCACCCCTACGGTTGCAGCCAAGCGGGCGACGACCTGGAGAGCACTCGTCGCATCCTGGCGGCACTGCTCGGCCATCCGAATGCGGGCGGGGTGCTCCTCATGGGTCTGGGATGCGAGGACAATCAGATCGACGGCATGCTCGAAGCCGCCGGCGACGTCGATCGCTCGCGCATCCGCCACTTCGACTCACAGGACGTGCGCGACGACGTGGAGCACGGCGTGGCCCTGGTGGGGGAGCTGGTCGAGCGGATGCGGCACGATCGTCGCACGGAGCACGGCACCGGAGATCTCGTCGCAGGACTCAAGTGCGGGGGCTCGGACGGCCTCAGCGGCATCACGGCCAACTCGCTCGTGGGGCGCATCGCCGACCGGATCACGGCGGAGGGCGGTGCCGCCATCCTCACCGAGGTGCCGGAGATGTTCGGCGCGGAACAGGCGCTGATGAACCGAGCGGTGGACGAGCGGGTGTTTCGGGACATCGAGGGCCTGGTGAACGGCTTCAAGCAGTACTACTCGGCGCACGGCCGCCCCATCTACGAGAATCCCTCACCCGGGAATCTCGAGGGCGGCCTGACGACGCTGGAGGAGAAGGCCCTCGGCGCCACCCGAAAGGGCGGGCGCGCCGCCGTGACCGGCGTCCTACGCTACGGGGAACGGGTGCACGACTCAGGGCTCACGCTGCTCGAGGCGCCAGGGAACGACGCGGTCTCGACGACGGCGCTCGTCGCCGCCGGTGCTACCGTCATCCTGTTCACGACCGGCCGCGGCACCCCGCTGGGTGCCCCCGTGCCGACCGTCAAAATCGCATCCAACACGGCGCTCGCCGCGCGCAAGCCCGGTTGGATCGACTTCGACGCGGGCCGGCTTGCGTCCGGTCCCGCCACGATGGACGAGCTCGCAGCGGATCTCTACTCTCTGGTCCTCGAGGTCGCGAGCGGACGCCGACAGACGGCAAACGAACGAAACGACTACCGCGACATCGCCATCTGGAAGACCGGCGTCACACTCTGAGCCTGGCCAATCGACCGTAGCGTCGCACCGCCAAACCCCACACGCCCGCAGCGTGAGCGTGACCGCCGGCCCCACACAGGATGTCACGCCCGCGTCGCGCGCGGCTTGAGCGTGGTGAGCGACGCGATCTTCACCGGCTCACCCGTCTTCACGCTGGTTCGTGCCGCGATCCCGATCAGGATGGACATCGCCCCGTCCCTGACACCGGCTGCGTGGCCGTACGGGTCCGGCGCGCTCGGGTCCCGAAAGACGCGATCCATGAGCCGGGTGTCGCCGCCCCCGTGGCCACCCTCGGCGTGGGCGATCCGGATCAGCTCGGTGTCACCGAAGTTGTCCGTCACGCGGATCTCGTCGTACTCCTCTGCCTGCCACGGCTGCTGCTCCTTGATCCACGCCTCCATCCTGCCCTTGGTGCCGTTGAAGGCGATGCGGTATCCCTCGTAGGGCGAGTACGTGGTGCACGAGTAGCTCACCTGCACACCGTTCATGTAGCGGATCTGCGCAGCCATCTTGTCGAAGATGTCGATCTCGTTCGACCACACGCAGCCGTCGCGCAGATAGCCGTCATGGTGCTCGTGGTCCACGTACAGCCGCATGAGAAACTCGTCCTGCGTGATGTCCCAGAAGTGCCTGCACTGGTCGGCGTAGGGACAGCCGCGGCAGTTGGTGTGCCGGAACGGGTTGTTGTGTCCGTAGTACTCCAGCGCCCCATGCGCGAACACCTCTTCGGGCTCCGAGTCGATCCACCAGTTGAGCAGGTCGAAGTGATGCGTCGCCTTGTGGACGAACAGCGTGCCGCCGTAGCGCTCCTTGCCGTGCCAGCGGCGGAAGTACGACGTGCCGTGGTCGACATCCAGGTACCAGTGAAAGTCGATGGAGGTGAGCCGGCCGATCCGCTCCTCCATGAGGAGCTGCGTCATCCTGGTTCTATGAGGTGAGTAGCGGTAATTGAACGTGACGGTGACGTTCTTGCGCGTGCGAGCCTGGGCATCGAGGATCCGCTGACACTTGTCCTCGTCCGTAGTGAGCGGCTTCTCGGTCACGATGTCACAGCCCGCTTCCATGCCCCTGACGATGAACTCGTCGTGCGTGCTGTCCATGGTGGTGACGCACAGCGTGTCGGGACGGGTTTCGCGTAGCATATCCGAGAAGTCGGTAAAGGTCGGGCAGTCGATCCCAATGTAGTTCTTCGCGTATGCCAGCCGCCCGGGGTTGATGTCACACAGACCGACGATCTCCACGACGTCGGCGTATTCGCGGGCGACATCCCGGCCCCACATCGTGATGCCCCGTATACCCGTTCCGACAAGGGCGTACCGCATCGGGGCCTGACGCATGAGGTGAGACAGCAATGTCGTAGCCGTGGTGGGGGAGGCGGCCACCATCGAAGCCGCGACGGCGCCACTGCTCGTCTTGATGAACTCCCGACGCCTAACCGTGGGTTTGTCCGGTGCCATCGTCGCCTCCGTCGCCTCGGTGCGTGCGTTTGCCCTGCCGTCAGACTCAGCGGACGTGATCTTCCAGGTACGACATGTCCCGGCATTGTGTCACGATCTCGTACCGGGCCCGTCGATCGTTGTTGATGATCTCGTAGAACTCGTCGAAGTAGTCGAGCGTGCGCTCGAGGCGGCCTGGCTCGAGACCTTCCTGCGCGCGCCAGAGTGCGTAGATCGCCTGGCGGCGGTCGTTGAAGCGCTCGAAGACCGGCACGAACTCCTCGGCAGGACGGCAGATGCCCCAGTAGCGTCGCTCGCGGACGTGCCGCACACCGATTTCCGGCGCCGGCTTCGCGTAGGGAGCGGAGATCACACCCGACCAGTCGAAGTCGTAGGGCACCAGATACACCGGCCCGGCCATCGTGCCGATGAGCTTACCGTTGTGACAGCAGTCCCCATCGGTTGACTTCTCGAAGGGACTCCAGTCCGTGTTGCCGATCAGGAACTGAAAGACCTCGACCAGCGGCAGCCCGAACGGGTCGTGCTCGCTCGGCGGGACGGCAGGCACCTCGAGGATCGTCCAGCCGTGGCGGGCGGCTACCATCTCGAATGGCTCGAGGATGAACATGTACCGCGTGAGCGAGTCGCGCTCGCCGTCGGTATCGACATACGTCGCGCGGGCGAGCCGCACGCGCACGCTGCGATCGGTCAGCTCGTTGAGCGAGCGATAGATCAGATACTCCTGCAGCGTGAACTGCTCGAAGTCGGACTCGTCGTCCCGGCAGTGGGTCACGATCGCGATGCGGTTCTGGCCGGCGAACAGGGTCTGCTCGACCTGCTCCCGCTCGAAGTTGAGATGGAGGCTCGGGAAGTCACAGATCCGCGGCTGCAGCCGGAAGTGCCCGCGGGTCTTCGCCCGGATGTCGAGCACGATCGCATCGCCGCGGTCGTTGACGTAGGTGAGCGTGCCCGGATGATACTCGCTGTCCTGGCTGCGGTCGGCGAGGATCGTTGCCAGCGGTGCCACGATGCGCACGTCGAG
>Ga0209536_100005484_pt1 | contig 19690 bp, 25 predicted proteins | sample DeeMarSeWOR28_12_FD_187461 | JGI IMG/M metagenome (GOLD analysis project Ga0209536, IMG submission 187461) | Marine sediment microbial communities from White Oak River estuary, North Carolina - WOR-2-8_12 (SPAdes) (version 2) | ecosystem: Environmental > Aquatic > Marine > Intertidal zone >...
GCTTTCAGATCGTCCAGGTCCGCCATCGGCCGGCCATCTAGTGCAGCACGCGCCTTGGATCCCAAGACCATGAACTGGGAGGCACGAGGACCGGCACCCCAATCGACGTACTCCCTGACGAAGTCAGGTGCTGCGCGGTCAACCGGCCGAGTCATGCGGGCCAACGATACAGCCGCGCGCACAACCAGCTTGGGAGCTGGAATCCTCCTCACCAATCTCTGCAGCCGGAGCAATTCCTGGCCAGTGAGCACCGTTCGCACGGTGTGATCTTGGTCGCTCGTTGTGGTCTCGACGATGCGCTCCTCCTCCTCGCGATTCGGATACTGGACGCGCAGCTCGAGCATGAACCGATCGAGTTGGGCTTCTGGCAGCGGATATGTGCCCTCCTGTTCGATAGGATTCTGGGTAGCTAGCACGAAGAATGGCTCCGGAACGTGATAGGTCTCTCCAGCCGCGGTGATTTCGTGTTCCTGCATCGCCTGGAGCAAGGCGGCCTGAGTCTTGGGTGGAGTGCGGTTGATCTCGTCAGCCAGTACCACGTTTGCGAAAACGGGCCCGTGGACAAACCTGAATCCCCTCTTACCGGTAGTCGGATCCTCCTCAATTATCTCGGTGCCCGTGATGTCACTTGGCATGAGGTCAGGAGTGAACTGTATCCGCGAGAACCTGAGGTCTAGGGCATCGGCGATGGTGGACACCATCAGCGTCTTTGCCAACCCGGGCACTCCCACGAGCAAACCATGGCCTCTTGAGACAATCGCTGTGAGGATTCCCTCGAGAACATCGTGCTGGCCCACTATCCGGTGCGCGATCTGCTCCATCAGCTCTGCGCGCGCGCGCGCGAGACTTTCGAGTAATCCGATGTCGTCCTCTGCCACTCGCACAGGTTCCACGTGCACGGTTTTTCCCCCCCCTCAAGTGGTTCACCAGCGTCACCCCTCGGCCTCCCCAACCGCATTCCTCCAATGCTACACCAAACAGCCCCTCGCTGGCTACCTTACAGCTTTACAGCGAACGCTCTCACAAGGGGGATCATCCTGGCTGCTCTCACCTCGAACCGCGGCCCCGGACGCGGAGTCGGCGAAGGATACAAGTATCTAGGGATGGGCATGCAATTCGCAGGCGGGATCATATTCTTCGTGATCGGTGGTTATCTCATGGACCGCTGGCTGGGGACAATGCCGGCGTTCACCGTAGCTGGGACGCTGCTCGGAGCCACTCTGAGCTTCGTGAATGTCTATCTCAAGCTCAAATCGTTGGCTGACGCTGAGCGTGAGCACCACGCGGAGGATGGTGATCGGTGAGGATGCTCTGGGTTGGATTGACTCTCACTGCCCTGGTGACGGGGGTCCTGGTGCTTGCGTTCGGGGATACGGCATGGGTGCCGGGGCTCGCGTTCGGTGGGTTGGCAACAGCGATACAGGTGGCGGCCGTTCTGGTTGTCAAGCCAGTGATGAATGCTCCGCTGCGGGACATGATGCTCCGCTGGGGAGTGGGGATGGGATTGCGGCTGTTGGGGGTGGTGTTGTTTGCAGTTGCCGTTCTGATCCGGTCTGATATCTTTCCTGCGCTGCCAACTGCGTTCGGATACATTGGGGTTCTCATACCCCTGTTATTTTTGGAAATACGTCTGCTGAAATGACACTTCAAGAAACGCCAGATATAGGCGAAGTAGTACTGCACCACACTGCTGACGCCTACTCCATTGGAATAGAACCCATCTCCTGGCTGACATTCTCGTGGCACCGCTGGCCTGATCTGCATCTAGGTCCTCTGACCGTGAACCTGACACCCACCAAGCACGTCGTTTTTCTTTTCATCGCGGCGGCATTGGTGTTTCTGACCATGTGGTACACGGGGAGACGACTCGAGCAACAGCGGGCAGGCGAGAAGGCACCCAGCGGCTTCGCCAACGCCATGGAAGCCATAGTGCTTTTTGTCAGGAACGAAATAGCCATCGCCAACATTGGGCATGACGGCGCCAAATTCGCCCCGTATATCATGGCGCTCTTCTTCTTCATACTCTACGCGAACCTCCTTGGCCTGGTCCCGCACGGCAGCACCGCAACCGGAAATGTGGCGGTCACGGGTGCGCTCGCGATGACCGCGCTACTGACGATTGAGATCAGCGGTTTCATCAAGCTTGGCCCGAAGGGTTACCTGAGGACGATTTTCCCCAAGGTTCCGGGACTCGACGGTCCTGGAGCAGTCGCTATGTCGCTCTTCATGGGGCCGATCGAGATCCTCGGCAAGTTGGTCAAGCCGTTCGCGCTTACGGTGCGATTGTTCGGCAACATGACGGCAGGGCACTTCGTGATTCTATCTCTTCTGGGACTGATATTCTTGTTTGGCAACTTGGGGATCTGGAGTTGGGGGATAGGAATTGCCGCAAGTCTGCTGGTCGTAGGTATCATGCTACTCGAGCTGTTCGTGGCTCTGCTGCAGGCATACGTGTTTGCATTGCTGACCAGTGTGTTCATCGGCATGATGCAGCACGAGCACTAGGGCCTGGCAGTGAAGATGGATTGAAAACGGGATGGCCAGGCGCTTCTAGCCATTCCTCAACGTACCTGGCCGGATGGCCGGGGAAGCCCACTGGTTGAGAGACCGTTGGTGGGTTGCCGCGAAGGCTGTCGTTACGGGAGAGACGAAGCTGACGTGGGGAAGCGCATACGAGCGATTATCTCCTTGAAACAAGAGGAATCACTACATGTTGTTGAATATCCTTGCCGCGTTACAGGAGACTGATGCTGCAGCCAGCGCGAGGGATGCCTACTCACTGTTCGGAGCGGCGCTGGGAATCGGCATGGCAATCATCGGAGCCGGTATCGGTCTGGGCCGTATTGGTGGGCAGGCTGCTGAGGCAATAGCCAGGCAACCGGAAGCGAGTGGTGACATCCGCGGTATAGCGATCCTCATCGCTGTGCTGCTCGAGGGAGTCACGATTATCGCGCTAGTGTTCGCACTGCTGTTCAAGCTCATCGTGTAGCGTAACTCCATGCTGCACACACTGTTATCCGTTCTCCAGGAGCACGGGTCAGCCGAGTCCACGGGATTCAGTTCCCCGTTCGAGGTGAACACCGGCCTATTCGTTTGGACCTGGCTGATTTTCATCATTCTCTTCTTCCTGCTGAAGAAGTATGCGTGGCCCCCGATCGTGAGGCTCACGGAAGAGCGTGAGCAGACCATCCGGCGGCAGCTCGATGAAGCCGAGCAGCTGAACGCCGATGCCAAGGCCACGCTGGAGGAGCATAAGAAGCTATTGGCGCAGTCGAAGTCCGAGGCTCACCAGCTGATAACGGAAGCCAAGACTCTGGCTGAGAAGGAGCGTGAGCGACTCCTGACTAAGGCGCGGGATGAGCACGGAGAGATGCTGCAACGGGCTAAGCAAGAGATCGATGCCGAGCGCGACAAAGCTCTGGTTGAACTGCGTCGTGAGGCAATCGATTTGTCTTTGGCGGCCGCGTCGAAGCTGATACGGCAGCGGCTCGAGAGCGAAGGTGATCGCAAGATCGTTGAGGAGTACTTGAGTACCCTAGAGGAGCAACGTTGAGAGAGCCAACGATCGCTCGGAACTACGCCGAAGCACTCTTCCAAGTTGGTGAGAGTTCGGGGAGTACGGAGCTCTTCGCCGATCTAATGGAGGGCCTCTCGAGCGCGATCGAATCCGACCTGCGGATCCGCCAATTGCTGGAATCTCCCCGAGTTCCGAAGCGGTCCAAGCAGGACATCCTGGGTCGGGCACTTGCCCCATACGCACCACAGCCTTTTGTAAGGTTCATTGCAGCCGTCGTGAAGCGTGGTAGGCAGGGACTTTTTGTCCCGATCTGCCGGGGATACCTGCGTTTGGTGGATGACAAGTTCAACAGAGTGCACGCTGGTGTGACCCTGGCCCGCCAACCGGATGCAGCGCTGCAAGACATGGTAAGACGCCGGCTTAGCGAGGTGCTGGGCAAGGAAGTGATTCCCCAGTTCCGGACTGATCCGGATATCCTGGGGGGATTGGTCGTTCGGGTCGGCGATCGGGTCATGGATGGTTCCCTAAGGCGACGCATGGTTGCCCTCCGGAGAAAACTCCTGGGCGCCTGAGCTGGACCGTCTTAGGCAGGCATTTGGGATTGACCCCGGGGCACGACCGGGGTCTTTTCTTCGTTCAATCGTCGGTGGATTTGGCTTCGATATAGGGAGGACGACTTAGATGTCCGAGAGAGTGGGTTTCATCGGCCTTGGTGCCATTGGACGTCCAATGGCAGTCCATCTGGTCAAGGCGTTCGACACGATGGTGTGGAACCGCACATTCGACCGCGCACGAGCGTTTGCCGAGCAGAATGGTAGCAAGGTGGCGGACAACCCGGCCGAACTCGTATCGTGGGCGGACGTTGTCATCACCTGTCTGCCGACATCAGTTGAGGTGAGGGAGGTGCTCGAGGGCGTGGCGGGACAGTGGCGGCCTGGACAACTCGTCGTGGATGCGACCTCTGGTGATCCTGGGGAGTCTCGTAAGCTGACAGGGTGGTTGCACGAGAAAGGGGTCGGATTCGTTGACGCCCCAGTGAGCGGTGGAACGAGCGGAGCAGAAGCTGGAGAGCTCACCTCGATGCTAGGCGGTGAGGCCTCTGAGGTGGAGCGGGCCACATTGGTAGTGGCGCCGTATTCCAAGATGATAGTCCATGTGGGCCCCGTTGGCACAGCCCATGCGCTCAAGGCGATCAACAACGCTCTGCTGGCTGTCAACATTCAGGCTGCCGGAGAAGGTCTCGCAGCTCTGGTGAAGCTGGGTGTGCGGGCTCAAACGGCGTTGGATGTGATCAACGCTTCCAGCGGTCGGTCGAACGTAAGCGAGAATCTCATTCCAGAACGGGTAATCACCCGAGCCTGGCCGCGCACCTTCCGCTTAGCGTTGCTGGACAAGGATGTGGGCATAGCGCTGAAGGTCCTGCAAGATACGGGTGTACCCGCCGACGCGATCGGGGTTGCCAAGCAGTCATTCGGGGCAGCGCGCGCGGCTCTCGGTGAGGAGGCAGACCACGTGGAGTTGATACGGGAAATCGAGAAAGCTGCGGGGGTGGAGATCCAGTAGCAGTACGAAGTGAGCGGCAGCGAGGTCCTGCTACGCCTCACTGCCGTTCCACTCGCCAGTCACGCTCGGTTTAGAATTCTACCTGCGGTACCTCACGGGCTGTCTCGTCCGACAGTTCGAAGTATTCCCGCGCCTTCGCTCCGATCATCTTGGCGGTCAGGACCTGCGGAAACCGGCGGATGTACGAGTTGTATTCCTGGACAGCCGCGTTGTAGTCCTGCCGGGCTGTGGAAATCCTGTTTTCGGTTCCCTCCAACTGATCCTGCAACGCTCGGAAGTTTTCGTTTGAGCGAATCTCGGGGTTGTCTTCAGCGATTGCGAGGAGCCGTCCGAGGGCTGAGCCTAGTGTCCGGTTGGCTGCGGCCATTTCGGCGAGATTCCCACCATCCACTGCGCCACCCAGTCGAGCTCGCGCTTGGGTTACGGCGTCAAATATCTCCTGTTCTTGCTCTGCGAAGCCCCTTACGGTGGCGACCAGGTTGGGCACCAAGTCCGCTCGCCGTTGGAGCTGGACTTCAATTTGACTGCGGAAATTGTCCACCTGCTCATCGAACGTCTGAATCCTGTTGTAGCCGCAGCTGCAGAGAACAAGTGGGACCAGCCCGCTGAAAATCGCTCGTTTCATTCGCTACTCCCTGGCTCTGACCCGTTGCCGGAGCCCGTTAGGTCAAATGAGTCAACAAAACTCGCAAGTCTTTCTATCTGCTCCAGATACCGGTCTCCGTCCAAGTCATGAGGCTTGAGGTCGGGCACCTTCCGGCCCGAGAGCTTGTCTAGTATCCAGGAGAAAGCAGCAGGATCGATTCCGGTTGTGGCTCCAATGTCGCGCACCAGATCGAGCGGCTCCGGCGGTGGTGTTAGCCCAACCAATCGGAGCACTCCTCGGAATAATACGAAGAAGGTCCTTGCAGAAGCCACGAGGAGGGTGCCAAGTGCCTTGCCATCAGAAGCCACTGCCGCGAACTCGGCCCGCAACTGGAGCAATTTGCCCCGCACTTCCCGCTCTAGTTCTCGTCGCAAGTCGTCTCTGGTGGTCTCAATTCCTTCGAGAGGGTTCGCCCCTCTCAAGAGGAGGTGTGCCTCCTTCATGTCCTCGATCTCGATCGGGAAGACGTCCGTTGCTGCCCGCCACTCCCGCTCAGTGAAAATGAGTGGTGGTGGGTGCTTCTTCCTCGTCCAACTGTTGACATGCGACTCGATTGGGCGCAGATCTCGCGGACCCGCATCGCGCAGGATGAGGAGCGTAGCCACGTCGCCCGTTCCCTCTTCGCGTACGGCTGGGCCATACAGCAGCAGCGAGATGAGGTTCTCTCCCAGCGCCTGCTCCAGTTGCTTGGCGAACTCCTCCACCTGTGACTTCGTGTCTCGCGCCATTAGAAACTCCCTGATGCTCCTCCACCGCCGAATCCGCCACCGCCGCCAAAGCCTCCAAACCCACCGCCGCCGAAGCCACCTCCACCCCAGCCGCCGCCGCCCCATCCACCTTGATGTCGGCCCGAACCGCCGAGCAGCATACTCAGCAGGAGCCAGTCGAGGCCACCTCCACGGTAACGCCCGCCAGGCCCGCGCCCGCCGCGTCCCCCGCCAAACAGCAGCGGCAGGATGATGAAGACGATGATTAGCAGAGGCAGCAGCCTTCGAGCTGTGCCTGAGCTTGGTTGTGTTTGGGGCTGTGGTATTGGGGCACTACCGGTGAGCTCGAATCCGAACTCCTCCGCGAACGCCTCACCGAGCAGCCAGACACCCGCCAACAGACCTGGGCCATAACTCCCATTCTCCACTGCCACCCGTCCGATGCTATCCCTGATCCTACCCGCGCGGGAGTCGGTGATGAACCCCTCAGACCCGATCCCAGTAGCTATTGCCAGCTGGGATCTGCCGTCGCCGGGCCGATCACCGGGTACCAGCAGGAGGATGACGCCAGTGTTGCGAGCCTGATCTCCAGCCGCACCAACCGCCCCTACACCCCACTGCCGCCCGATGTCCCTGGCTACCTCGATGGACGCACGGCCGTCCAGTTCTGACAGTGTCACCACAACGATCTCGCCCCGCGATTTCTCCAGCACCTCGGCAATCACCGCCTCCATCGCGCGGGCAGACGTCGGATCGACCACATGGGCGAAATCGTTCACAAATCCCACGGGCTGAGGGATCTGCAACTGGGAAACCAGTGCCAGGAGGACAAATAGCATGGGGAGCGAAAGATAAACGGTGAGCGCTCGGGATGTAGTCCAGTTGGCGGAGGTTTGCAGGGCTGCGGGGTCCCTCGTACCTTACGCGGTCGGCCTGAGCCAAATTCGGCGAGTCGTGAATCTTAAGAACGTTGGGGAGATGCATCTCACGAACCATGGGCGAGACAGCCAGACCTCGTGCCACAGCGCATCGTTTTGACATATCGGACGTCCGGTGGCTGATAGTCGCCGCGTTGAGTTTCTGACCGGCGGAGAGGGAAATCGGAGGAGGTTCTTCCGGTCCACCCTGGGTCGGATCCTAGACGAAGTCGGTCGTCGCACTGAGCGGCGGGTCGTAACTCAGCGATACTTCCGGCCGCCGGGTGCGGTGGATGAAGTGTCGTTCATAGCGGCCTGTACTCGATGCAACGATTGCATAGACGTATGTCCGCCGAGAGCGATCTTCAACGCACCAACGGGTGCTGGCCTGGCCGCAGGCACACCTGTGATTGATCCAAGAATCCAGCCTTGTACGGTCTGTCCGGACATGCCTTGTGCCACTGTCTGTCCGACTGAGGCCCTGACGCCGCCTGAGCATTTGTGGGAAGGCTATCGGCTGGCGGAGCTGGAACTGGTGCCCGAACGGTGCATTGCCTTCAACGATGTGGAGTGTGGTGTTTGTGTACGTGTCTGCCCGGTCGGAGAGCGTGCGATCGGACTGGATCGGGCTGGCCGGCCGGTGATCCGTGCTGAGGGTTGTGTCGGGTGTGGGGTTTGTGTTCGGGCGTGTGTGACGACTCCGGCGTCACTGGTGCTACATCTTCAGTGAGGAAGGAACTTCCGTGGAAAAACCGTATCGTGTTGCTAAACCCTGGGGTCACGAACTGATATGGGCGAGGACTGACCGGTATGTGGGCAAGATACTGCACATCGAGCCCGGTCATCTCTTGAGTCTGCAGTATCATGAGAAGAAGGATGAGACGATTTTCGTGCTGACCGGTGAAATCATCTTTCGGGTGGGGTCTGGCGATGAATTGACCGAGCTTCGAATGAGGGAAGGCGACAGCTACCACGTTACGCCCGGTACCGTCCATCAGATGGAGGCAATCGTCGCTACCGATCTCTTGGAGGCTTCGACTCCTGAACTCGACGATGTCGTACGCCTGAAAGACAGATACGGGAGGGTTTGATGAAGGTGATCCTACCGGTGGCCGGCAAAGGGACCAGGCTGCTACCCGTAACCAAATGGGTGCCGAAACCGCTGGTCCGAGTGGCAGGTCGGGCAGTATTGGACTACGTGATCGACAAACTGAGCGGCTTGGATGTGGAAGAACTCATATTCATCACCGGGCACCTGAAGGAGACGGTGGAGGACTATGTGCGCGGCAACTACGGCCTCCCGTCGCGTTTCGTTGAACAAGAGGTGCAAGATGGAACCGCAGGAGCGGTTAACCTAGCGCGGCCCTATGTCGACGGGCCGGTGATGATCATCTTCGTCGATACGGTCTTCGATGCTGATCTGAGTGTGGTGAATCAAGTTGACGCCGATGGCATAGTCTGGGCGAAGGAGGTAGAGGACTACCAGCGGTTCGGAGTGGTTGTGACTGACGAACGAGGGTACATGAGGCGGATAGTGGAGAAGCCGGCCACACCGGTCTCGAGACTTGCCAACATAGGGCTTTACTACATCCGTGACTGGCAGACCCTCTTTGAAGGCATTGATCGGACGTTGGCGGGGCCTAAGACAAAAGGGGAGTGGTTCCTGACGGAGGCGTTCCAGTACATGATCGACAATGGAGGCAGCTTGCTCACTGCCGAGGTGGACGGTTGGTATGACTGTGGCAAGCTTGAGACCCTGCTCGATACGAATGGGCATCTGCTGTCGGTCGGTGCAGCGCGCCGACCTGCGGTTGTCTCTGGGGTCGAGATAGTAGACCCTGTCTACGTTGCCGACGGAGCGGTGCTAAGGGACTGCGTAGTTGGACCCAATGTGTCGATCGATGCGCGCACGGTGCTAGCTGAGAGCAGGGTCAGCAACGCAATCATCGGAAGTGATTCGAGAATCGAGAGATGCCACGTCAACCGCTCTCTCATCGGTGACGGAGTGACTTTAGCCGACGAGGAGCTGGAGGGAGTCGTAGCCGCTGCGGACGAAATCGCCAAAGCGCCATAGCAACATACTCCGCCAATTGCCACGACGTGGTTGAGATGAACCAAACGCGGCGGCCGGTCGGAGAAGTGTTGCGGTGGATTGTGGATGTCTTAGCCGAGAGCCGCGTTCCCTATCAACTCGTGGGCGGAGTCGCCGCCCAGGTGTACGGCGCCACACGCGAGATAGTAGATATTGACTTCTACATTCCTGGTGCTGGTTTCGCCACCATTCTACCGGAAGTTCAAGAATACCTCGTCTTCGGGCCGGGCCACTACCATGATGAGAACTGGGACCTGGTGTACATGCAGCTCTTGCGGTGGTACTGGCAGATAGAGCTAGCGGCTGCAGAGACCGCGAGATTCTATGACCGTGCGGGGGAAGTATGGGTCGACGCGAACATCGATTTTCGCGCTGCTGAGATGTGTGATTTGCATGGTGTCACTGTGGCGGTAATGCCCAAGCACCAGCTGGTTGATTACAAACGTCGTTTGGGGCGCGAGGTCGATCTTGTAGACATCGAGCAGATAAATAGAGGCTGGCCGGAGGGATGACTGCAGGCACGGAGACTGGGACCGAGATCAGGGGACTAGTACGTTGGACAGGGTGAACTGGGCTCGCAGGGGCATGTGGCTGGTGGCAGGCACCATGGCCTATAACTCTGTCGAGGCGCTTGTGGCTCTTTGGGCGGGTCTGGCTGCAGGTAGTATTGCTCTCGTGGGATTTGGCCTCGACAGCGTAATTGAGATGGCAGCCGCTGTGGTCGTGCTGTGGCGGATGACGATTGAGGGGAGGGGGGCGAACACTGAGCGTGTGGGGGTTGCTGAAGCTCGGGTACGACGGTTCGTCGGCACAACCTTCTTTCTGCTTGCAATGTATGTGATGGCCCGATCGGCCTGGGCACTGTGGACTCACGATACTCCATCCGAGAGCATAGTAGGAATAGTTCTCGCCGGCGTATCGCTTTCGGTTATGCCGCTGATTGCATTCGCAAAGTTCAAGGTTGCCGACGCGGTAGGCAGCAATGCGCTACGGGCCGAGGCAAAGGAGACACTCGCCTGTTCATACCTCTCATTTTGCCTGTTACTGGGATTGGCCGCCAATGCTATCCGTGGTTGGTGGTGGGCGGATCCTGTAGCCGCCGCTCTCATGGTGCCGTGGCTCGTACGGGAGGGCATGGAGGCTTTCGAGGAAGATGAGCACTGAGAACACTGTACATGAAGTAGCAGAAAACACCATCGATGGGGAGGCAGTTGAATGAAGAAGATGGATCGCAGAGGATTCGTGCAGACTGCCGCAACGGCGGTAACGGCCGCATCGGTCGCTTCGGGTGTTCCTGAGCGGTTATCTGGCAGCTCGCCGACGATACTCATCCCAAAGACGATTTCACCGGTGGTCATCTCGGATACGAGTGGCATCAGGTACAAGAACGGTGGGTCGGTCTGTGCAGTCGAGAGAGCGTTCGAGATGATCGTTCAGGGTGTGGATGTACTCGACTCACTGATTGCGGGGGTCAACATCCCCGAGCTCGATCCCGCGGAGATGGGCATAGGGTATGGGGGGTTACCAAACGCGGAAGGAGTTGTTCAGCTGGACTCATGCTGTATGCATGGCCCCAGGAAATGGGCAGGCGGGGTCGCTGCTCTTGAGGGCGTCCGGACTCCGTCCTTGGTGGCAAAGGCGGTAATGGAGTATACCGATCATCATCTCTTGGTTGGCAAAGGTGCGCAAGACTTCGCCCGCAGCATGGGATTCGAGGTCGAAGATGATCTCAATACTGAGAGCTCGCGGGCCCTGTGGCTAGATTGGAAACGCCGGGTGGACCCCTACCACTATCTGGATCCGAAGCAACGTGGTCAGATCGGGTACGAGGCAGGCATGCAGATGCTGAAGGAAGGGCTTATCGACGAGAGCCATTTCTGGGGTACCATAAACTGTGACGGCATAAGCCCGGCGGGTGAGATCGGTGGGGTAACAACCACGAGTGGCTTGGCATGGAAGATCCCCGGACGAGCCGGTGACTCACCCATCCTCGGAGCGGGCCTCTACGTAGACGGTGATGTCGGCGCAGCTGGTTCTACGGGTCGAGGTGAGGCCAACCTCTACAATCTGAGTTCCTATTTGATAGTCGAGCATCTCCGGCGGGGAATGCATCCCAAAGACGCCGGTCTAGAAGCCTTGAAGCGTATACGTTCCAACACCCAGGAACAGCGGCTGTTGAACGACAGGGGATTGCCGAACTTCAACCTCCGGTTCTTCGTGCTGAATGCGAGGGGAGAATTCTCCGGCGTCACCATGTACTCAGCTGGTGAGACAACCTATGCGGTCTGTACGGAGAACGGTCCTGAAGAGAGACCGCTCGAGCCGCTACTGGATGGAGCTCCGACTGACTGAGTGGAGAAAGGCGGCAGGGGTGTGGACGCCGACGTGACAACGGTGCCTTGCGTTCTGATCGAGCTTTACGGATGAGGGTTGGAAGGTGATGACGCGACGAGGCACCGATCTCCAACAACTGCGCTCTTTTGCGCTACAAATCTGGAGGGCGGTGCGTCGTCGACTGCGGGCCGCTCGCGAAATCTACGAGGGTGTCTATTTCGCACCCTATCGCAGTGCGATTCATCGGGAATACTTGGAACAGCGGGACCTGTTCTTGGTATTGAGTTTTTCCGATTTCCTGGGCATCCCAAATCCCGTAGCGTTCTACACACTCGAGCTCTTTCCTGAGTTGATTGACCAGTTTCACCAGTGGCATGTCCGGATGGGGATGCCACGTGCTCCGGAGGGCGGGTTCAGGTGCTGCTGAGGCAGGACCGGTGGGTGACTGCTTGAGCGTCGTGCCGCAGCTGAATGATCTGCTGGATAGGCGGATAGTCTTCTTCGGGGGAAAGGGGGGAGTTGGCAAGACCACACTAGCCGCCGCTTTCGCAATCCATTCAGGGGAACGCGGCATCCGTACGCTGTTGGTGTCCACCGATACTGCTCATTCAACAAGCGATATTCTCGAGACGGTACTTGGGCCTGAACCGAGGCGGGTGACGGGCGAGTGTTGGGCGGTGGAGATTGATCCCGGACACGAGACTGACCGGTACATAAGCGATGTGAAGCGGCGGATCGCTGGTACGATCGCTCCCCGTCTTGTGCACGAGGTCGAGAGACAGATTGACATTGCGCGGGTATCCCCGGGGGCGGAAGAGGCGGCTGTCTTCGAGCGGTTCACTCGAATCATCGAGGAGCTAAGGGACGACTTCGGTTGCATCTTCTTTGACACGGCTCCGACAGGTCAGACGCTTCGGCTACTCTCTCTGCCAGAGCTAATGGCCACGTGGATAAGCGGACTCATAGGTCGGCGCAAGAAGGTGAATATGCTGGCCCGCATGTGGCGCAATGTTGCCGGTGCGTCAGCAGTTGGCGTACTAGCAGAGGACGACCCGGTGCTGTCGGCTTTGGAGGAACGCCGAGACCGGTTTCTCCGCACTCGCGAGATACTGACCGACAGGCACCAGACGGCTTTCGTGTTTGTACTGACTCCGGAACGGCTACCGATCCTTGAGACGCGGAAGGCCGTAGCTGTCTTGAGTAGATACGGGATTCCCGTGTCAGCGATACTCGTCAATCGAGTCCTGCCCTTCGATGCCGATGGTGAATTCCTCGAGCGACGACGGGAGAGGGAATCTGAGTACCTAGGTCGGATCGACGAGGCGTTCAGCGGCTTCCCGATCTGCAGGATTCCGCTCGATGACCAGGACGTGGTTGGGGTCGCGGCTCTGCGCGAGGTGGCAGCGACCGTATACCAGTGATTCCTGGTCCTTGCTAAGGTCCTTCCTATCTGCTCGCGCCTGGTTCATTCTTTGTATGCCGCGTTTCCGCTAGGAGATGTCCAGTGAGCTCCATCGCACTCTTGGTTGTCGGACTGTTGGCATTCTTGGCTGGCTACCAGATCTACTCCAAATACATAGCCCGCCACATCTATAGACTCGATCCCGATTTCAGAACTCCGGCGCATGAATTTGAAGATGGGGTGGACTTTGTGCCCACCAACAAGCACGTGTTGTTTGGTCACCACTTCACGTCCGTCGCTGGTGCGGCGCCGATCGTCGGGCCGGCCATTGCCGTTATCTGGGGTTGGCTCCCGGCATTTCTCTGGGTGGTACTGGGGACTGTGTTCGCCGGAGCCGTTCACGACTTCGGGACATTGTGGATCTCTACCCGCCACAAGGCCAACTCTGTCGGGACCTTGGCCGAGTCAATCGTCGGTGGGCGAGCGCGCGTGCTCTTTCTCCTGATCATCTTCTTCCTGCTGCTGTTGGTGAATGCTGTGTTCGCAGTTGTCATCGCGAACCTGTTCATAGCCAGTCCGGGAGCCGTGCTTCCTGTGTGGGGAACGCTTGTGGTAGCGGTGGTGGTAGGTATCCTGATCTACCGGAGCAGGATGGGTATACTATGGCCGTCGCTTGGCGCGCTGCTGGTGATATACGTCCTCATCTGGCTGGGTCAGTATGCACCATTTGAACTCCCGGACCTCATTGGCTTTGCTCCCAGCGGGGCGCAACTGACAGCGGCACAGGGCGATGCCTCTGTCGCTGCCGCCGCCGCACAGGTCGACGGGATGCGGATAGGCTGGGTCATCATTCTCTTCGTCTATGCGTTCTTTGCCAGTGTACTGCCAGTATGGTTGCTACTCCAACCGCGTGACTACATCAATAGTCACCAGCTGTTCGTAGCATTGGGAATCATCTCGGTCGGAATATTGGTCGCCAATCCTCAGGTAATCGCCCCAGCAATCAACCACGATCTTCCGTCGGATGCACCCAATTGGTTTCCGCTGTTGTTTATCACGATTGCCTGTGGTGCCATCAGTGGCTTCCACGGACTCGTTGCCTCAGGAACATCCGCCAAGCAGCTCAACAAGGAAACTGACGCTAGGTATGTGGGATACGGCGGCATGCTTGGCGAGGGGACCCTGGCACTCACATCGATTCTGGCGGCCACTGCTGGATTTGCGCTGTATGTTGGGGTTGATGGATGGCATGAGCATTACGGTTCTTGGGCCAAGGCATCGTCTGGTGCCACCATGGCGTTTGTCAACGGTGTGGGCGTGATAGCTGAGGGAATCGGGATCCCCCATGCAGTCGCAACGATATTTGCTGCTGTTGTTGTGATCAGCTTTGCTGCAACGACGATGGACACTGGCATGAGACTGCAGCGGTACATAATCGCGGAGTTGGGTGTGGAGTATCGTGTTAGGCTCGTGCAGAATAGGTGGGTTGCGACGCTGATTGCAGTCGCGTGCTGTGGGGCACTGGCCGTCGGCCTGGATCGCGGGGCGGGTGGCATGCGGTTGTGGCCGCTTTTCGGAACTACGAATCAGCTCACGGCGGGGCTCAGTCTGCTCGTGGTCACTTTGTTCCTGCTGAAGCTCCGGCGGCCGGTATGGGTCACTGTAATACCGATGGTGTTCCTGCTCTTCATGACGACTTGGGCCATGGTTCTGAACCTGATCCGGTACTTTACCGAGAGTCACATGCTACTGCTAGGGGTAGGTGGGTTGATATTCGTGCTGGAGCTATGGCTGATGTTTGAAGGGGCCGCTGCACTGCGCGGTGTCCTTGCGGGGCGGGGAGTGATTGGCGATGCCGAAGGGAGTGGCCGCTGAACGAAATAGGGTGAGCTGTTGCACTAGCGGAACCTGAGACATACGTTCGACTACCCCGTAGTCAGAGGTAAGGACCATCCCAGACTTCGCAGCTCGACGATCTGAGTATAGCCCGAGGCGCGAACCCAGATCAGGGTCTATGTTGGCCGAAGATCCGGAAACCCAGCCGGTCAGCCCTCGTCACATGCGAGGCCGGTGCGCCTTGGTGACCGGGGGCGCATCAGGTTTGGGCCGTGCTATCGCGTTGGAGTTCGCACGGCGTGGGGCGAATGTGGCGTTCAATTATGTCGAACTAGAAGGCCGAGATATTGCTGCACAGGCACTCCTGACGGAGACGGCGCTCAGGGGCTACGGGATCGAGGTATACAGTCAACACTGTGACATTCGAAGTCGGGCTGCGGTGGATACTTTCGTCAGTCGGGCCACGGATGCAATAGGTGGACTGCACTACCTGGTGAACAACGCGGGAATACACAGCGACGGGGCGTTGTGGAGGCTGACGGAGCAGGCATGGCGCGACGTCCTAGATACGAACGTGACCGGCTCCTTCAATTGCACTCGTGCTGTGGCGCCGATATTCAGGGCGCAACGCTACGGCAAGGTAGTCAACATCTTATCACAGCAGATTCTCAAACCGGGCTTCGGAGTGTCCAACTACACCACCAGCAAGGCCGCGTTGGTAGGATTGACGAAATCGTCGGCCGTCGAGCTCGGTCCCTACAACGTCAACGTCAACGGGGTGGCTCCGGGATTCGTCCGGACCGAAATGGTCAGCACTCTCCCGCATGAGCTATTGGAGGATGCCAGGCAGCGATCGGTGCTCGGCCGCTTGGCGGAACCCGAGGACGTGACCCCATTGGTCGTTTTCCTCTGTTCCGATGAGGCCCGGCATATCACTGGTCAGGTTATCTTAGTGGATGGTGGCGCCACTCTCGCGTAACGGGACAAGGGGCTCTGGCAGGTGGCGTTGCAGCAACGCGGCCCTGGAGAGCGCGGGCTGAGATCCAAGACCATGGTCTCGCCGTTGTCGGACGAGGCCGCGAAGCGGTCGTCGGACCGCCGGCCGCTCACCAATCATGCATGGCGAAGTGCTCGGCTGCATATGCGACGCTTCTTCTGACTTGCGTTGCGATCAGAGTCGCAGACACTCGCAATGCACAGCATACGCCTGATGAGACTGACATGGTTGACTGAGAGGTGGGAGGGTGCTCGCAACTGTGTCGCCATACGGGAGCCCAGATGGACGAACGCCTGATTCCTACGGTTGTGGCCTTGGCGCTCCTCAGTATTACCGGCTGCGCGGGAAGGCCGGCCGAGGATTCGCAACCGGAGCCAACAACGCCATTGCCGACTGGAGCGATTGCGGGCCAGAACGTGACTGTGTATCCCCTCACGTTGATGGTTACAGATGAGCACCTGGGCTGGGAGGGTGATGTGCAGCCGCGGCGTGAGGCGCTGACTAGGGCTGACAGCATGATCGCCGTCTTACTCACGGAGCGGGTGCCCGAGGTGAATTGGATACTGCCTGATCAGCTGCGTGCGGTAGCGGCGCGTGCGCCAGGGATGTTGGTGAATCCAGACCAAATGGGAACAGCTCTGCTGCGCAACCGTATGGACGTGGTGCCAGACCCGCTCCGCAACCAGATGCGCAACCTCAACGCAGTCTCGGGAGTGCGGTTTGCCCTTGTGCCGGCGGCTCTGCTCTTCTATCGCGAGCCGGAAGGAGGCGGTAGAGCGGAGCTTACCGTCGCGATGGTGGAGGTGCGTAGAGGGCAGGTTCAGTGGCGCACTGTAGCCCGTGGTGTGGGTGCTGGGCCATGGGAAGCAACATGGAACGCTCTCAAGGCCCTCGTTCCGGGGCTGCCGTGACGGGCTATCTTGCGGATGGATCAGTCGAGTACGTGCACCGCACTCTTGCGGTGCCCCCGGGAGGATTAGCGCGCAAGACAAGAGCCTAACAGAGCCGTGCTTGGACCAATGAATCGACCGTCGCCGCTGTCGGGAGCTCTGATCGGACACGAGTGCCCTCGGTGTGGCCGGGAAGTTGAACTCCCCTTGGGAGATATCTGTGGCGAGTGTTGGGCCAATATCGAGCGACGGGCCGGCAAGATCTCTCGTATCGTTGCCATTGCGACGACAGCAGGTCTGGCGGTCTACGTATACCTGCGGATGCCCGATTATCCTACTGCCAAGGTAGTGGGGCTGGCAGCGATTGTTGCCTGGTACATTATCACAGGACTAGTAACGAAGCGTATCATGCGCGAAGCGCTCAAGTGACCGGACGGTTCGTGTGAGCGGTGGTATTGTTCATCTGTCAGACTTGCACTTCGGCTCGGAGGCCGATCTCGCAAAGATCGAAGCCGTCGAGGAATTGGTGCCGGATCTGGAGCCGCGAGTAACAGCCATTTCAGGTGATTTGACGGTGCGGGCGCGACACGGAGAGTTCATGGCAGCCCGGGGCCTGATCCGTGAACTTGAGCGGACGGCGCCGGTATTCGTCATTCCGGGCAATCACGATGTTCAATGGTGGTGGCGGCCGCTAATCCCGTCTGATAGCTCTGCTAAGTACCGCAAATACTCGAGGTACTTCGGGCCGGTCCTAGCTCCGACACTCTCCATGCCGGGAGTGCTCATCGCCAGTGCCCTAACGTCGCATGGCGTCGCCTGGGGGTCACTGACGTCCAGTGTGCGGGATCTTGCTGTGAAGGGACACCTACCTAGAGGAGAAATCGAACGAGTCAAAGCAAGATTTGCCCAAGCGGATGCCCAACAACTCAAGGTACTGGTGCTGCACCACAACGTGCTACGTGGAGAAGTCTCACGGCGAATGGGCCTCGCGCGATGGAAGCAAGCACAACGCCGGATCGTGGAAAGTGGTGCAGAATTGATCCTCTGCGGACATGATCATCAAGAGCTGGCTGACCAACTAGACGGCAAGGTTGTTGTGTCTTGCACTGGGACGTTGTCGACCCGATTACCTGGAGATCTTCCGACGGCTTTTCATCACTTGTATTGGGACGAGACGGCCATCCAAGTGGAGCAGTACCTCTGGGATACTGATGTGTGCATCTTCAGGCGATCCAACGTATATGCGTTCGCCCGCAACCACCGAGTGGATGAAGCGAAGGTCCCGGCTCAACTGGGCTAAAGAAGAGGCAAGAGCTGCAGACGAGGCGCTCCTACGCACACGGCTCGAGCTCCTCGGAATCAAGCTGCCTGTCGTCGTTCACGAAAATCGCTCGGTCCTGGTCAGTGTTACCCAAGGGGGGGTGGTCAGGATTCACCGCGGGTTCGCTTACGCCTCCGACCGCACTCTGCAGGCGGTAGTCCGATTCTCGAAGCCGTCGACTCGTCGACCGGTACGGCAACGTGCGGAACAAGAGGTAATCTCGTTCGCGGTCCACGAATACGTACCACTGCGGCGGCTGCCCGGTAGAAGGGCACGTCAACGGCCAGGCGACGGTAAGCTGCTAGCTGAGCTGCGCGCGGCGCACGATCGCCTCAATGGAGTGCATTTCGGAGGGACTCTCTCCCCCATTCGGTTTCGGATATCGGATCGGATGAAAACGCGTCTGGGAGAACTGACGTTGGCGGCACAAACGCATAGGGTCGCTGAGATTGCGATCAGTCGACGTCACTTGAGTCAGGACAGTTGGGGGGAAGTCGAGGATACGATACTGCACGAGATGATTCATCAGTGGCAGGCCGAACGTGGGCTGGAAGTCGATCACGGTTCGGCGTTCCGAGCTAAAGCAAGGGAGCTTGGCGTTAGGCCACGGGCAAACCGTGCAGTGGGTGCTGTGCAGGGCGCGGACCACCGTGGTTGACCGGGAGGCCTTATGACCTACCAGGGTGTGGATTTCTACGACGTGGATTCGCTGCTGAGTGGCGAGGAGCGAGCCATCCGGGACACAGTGCGGCGTTGGGTGGACGATGCCGTGCTGCCGATCATAGCTGAGCATTATTTACAGGGCAGTTTCCCGCGTCATCTGGTTCCTCAGATGGGGGAATTCGGATTCTTGGGCGCCAATCTGCCAGCGGAGTACGGCTGTGCTGAACTCGACAACGTAGCGTACGGCCTGATCATGCAGGAACTGGAGCGCGGTGACAGCGGAATCCGGTCCTTCGCGTCGGTCCAGGGTGCACTCGTCATGTATCCAATACACGAGTTCGGCAGCGAGGCACAAAAGCGGTTTTGGCTGCCACAGCTGGCGCGGGGCGATGCCATCGGGTGCTTTGGACTCAGCGAACCCGATTATGGATCCAATCCAGGTGGGCTGGAATCTCTACTATTTTAGCCCGAAGTAGTTGAGCTTTATAAATGATTTCCGGGTTGATCTCATTATCCATTGCTTTAAGGTTTAATGAATTTAGAAACCGGCGATCATATGCTCGAACCATTCCGGTAAGAGTTCTAATGTTGCCAACTGATGAAATCGATAAAAAGCGGTTTGCCCAGTAACTCATGATCCTTCTCAACCTGGGTACATTTGAAATCATTCCTCCTTTCAAATACGGCGAAGCAATGACGATTTTCGCCTTTGTCTCTGTGATTTTGTCCAACAATATTTTCACATGCGCAGGCGAATAGCTCAAATCGGCATCAAGAGGTATAACATAATCACCTTTGCAATTGT